>OAWC01000310.1_pt1 | contig 40355 bp, 41 predicted proteins | sample 1495331 | NCBI WGS metagenome assembly OAWC01 (sample SAMEA2580115, study PRJEB22360) | human gut metagenome | biome: human gut; feature: human-associated habitat; material: faeces | place: Denmark | collected 2008/2010
GGGAGTACATTTTTGCCGGTAAACAGCATTCTTCTTTCTACAGAAAACAAAAAGAGACGAGGCAAATCGACAATCTTTTCTTGCTATATCAGCCTTTGGGAATTTGACCATCAACATACAGAATGTGGTTTACTAACCACTCTGTAAGATATGTTAAAATACCCATAATCTGTTCCTCCTGATCTTCTACCTCATCATTGTGATGTTCCATAAATTCATCAATCTTATGTATAAATTCCTGATGCTGGATTTTTTGTGTAAATAATTTCTTATAATTGATAGATTCCATATACTGTTCTTCGTCAGCAAAATGCTTTACCGTATAATCACGAAGTTTCTCTAATATTATGTCAATTCTATCATATTTATCTGGTGTGTACTCGTCATGGAGTAGTTCATATGCTTCATCTGCATACAAAAACAATTGCTTATGTTCCTCGTCGATCATATCTATTCCGATATAATATTCTGGTTTCATTTCATACATAACTTAATCCTACTTTCATTTTTATTCTGCTTTAGAAACCCCTACCATACTAGACATAATGGAAACACTATTGTCTGAAATATCCTCTATTTTCATATATGGCATCAGATTCTTCCAAAGCATTCTCTAATTGTCTTTGAAATATCTAAATCAATAAAATCTTTCTGTGACATGTCATCAAGGATATCACATGTTTTTTCATGAGATAATCCCTTTTTATAAGGTCTATCTTCCGTAAGAGCCTGATAAATATCAACACATGCCATCATACTCCCATCCACAAACATCACATATATATTTCATTTGTTTTTCCTCCTGTAAAATATGTTAATAATACGGATTACTCCATTACAATGCAATTTCCACAATTCTGCATCACCATAATATGTACAAATACTTTTAGCATTTCCATAATCCATGCAGATTACAATATGCATGTACTTCTTCTACCTGCTCGCCGTCGCAAAGGCAAAAATCCGTTGCCGGTTCCTGCCCCGGATTTAACTGCTTTCTGTAAATTCCCTGATTGGTATTTAATGTGATCCACTCAATGAAATGCTCTTCAAGCATTGGATGTTTTGTCTCTCCCGGCTTTTGCCCTGCCCCTGCGGATATGATAACGGTGGCGGCATCCGCCACATCATCATAATCTCCGGCATATATTTTCATCGGACTGGCGAATGGAATTCCGTGACTAATATCCATCCTCCGTTTTCTTTACTATTTTTTCAAAATCTGAAGCCGGGTGCTTACATATAGGACATATAAAATCATCCGGTAATTCTTCACCTACATATTCATATCCACAAATTCTGCAACGCCATATCGTCTGACCATCTTCCGTTTTTCCAACTTCCTCCGGCTTGGGCTTGATATTATTCTGATAATATTCGTATGTGACAGAAGGAATATCACTTAACACTTCCATATCAGTTATCTCACCGATAAACATTGTATGTGAACCCAAATCCTCTGTTTTATTAACTGTTACAGAAATGTATGCATTGGTACCTTCTGTAATATAATAAATACCATTTGTACCCCTGGCACACTTTTCAAATGTTTTAAACTTATTGGTATCCCTTCCTGATTGGAATCCAAAATGCTTAAATAATTCAAACTGCGCATTCTGACTCAGGACTGATACTGTGAATTTTCCAGTTCTTTGAATCATATCATGCGTGTAATTTGCCTTATTGACGCAGATACTTAACTGATTTGGTCCTGAGGCCGCCTGAATCGCTGTATTAATAATGCATCCGTTATCTTTTTCTGCTTCTTTTGCAGTCAATACAAACAGTCCATAACTCAACTTATACATTGCTTTCCTATTCATTCTGTTCCTCCTTCCTACATTTGGGACAAATGCCTTTAAATGAAATATCATAATCCAAATATTCGATTCCATGTGTGTCATGAATTCTTTCCAGTAAATTCGGTATTTCATCCATATCCACATCTGAAACCTCACCACACTTTACACACCTGACATGGTAATGATTTTTTAATGTGAAATCGAACCGGTTCGGTCCATCCGGAACTTCAACCTTTCTTAAAGCACCTTCTTCTACCAATATATCAAGGTTTCTATATACAGTCCCTTTTCCAATTGTAGGATATGCTTCTTTTATAAATTCATACACTTCATTTGCTGTAACATGTCTTTTCATCTCATACACAGCGTTTCTTACTAAATCTTTTTGAATGGTATTTCTTCTAATAATTATCCGACCTCCTTATTAGGATTTATTCCTAATAAGGATTATATATTACTTTTCAGTCGATGTCAAGAAAAATAGTAATTATTCCTATTATCAAATAAAAGATGCCCACATAGAGCATCTTTTATCTAAATAATTTTGCCAGATTTCGTTCAAAAACATATTCATTATCTGATGATAGATCAGCTCTAAACGAATAGCCGATTCTGTCAAATTTCTGAATATCCATAGGATCTTCAATATTATTTTCTGCCATATATCGAACCATTTCACCTCGAGCCATCTTGGCATAGGTACCTTTTGTTACCAGTTTGTCTCCTGATAACTCACAAAATGTGATCGTAATATATCTGTCCTGTGGTGTCAGATACTTTTCTATACATTTTGAGTATTCTTTTGATGCAAGATTAATGATAATCCTACTGTCATCGATTACTGAGCGGTATAACAATTCTCCCCAGTACTCATACAGATTTTTTGCATCTCCAATTCCAACCTTTGCCTGCATTTCAAGACGATAAGGAGTCACACCATCCATTGGTTTTAAAATGCCATAAAACGCAGACAAGATTCTTAAATGATTTTGCAAATACTCAAACTGCTGGATTTCAAACACAGATGGTGCCATATATTGAAAAGCAATTCCTTCATATGCTAAAACAGCCGGAGTAAGCCTGTTATAAAGATCCATATTTTCCAATCTGTTAAAGTTCTGCTCTGCAATCTTGTCATTACATTTCCAGATAGCTTTCAGTTCTTCTTTTGATTTGCTTTTCATCCAGTTTAATACTTCTGCTGTCTTATCAATATAGACAGGCAGTTCAACCGGTGCTAAGTTATCGGTATCTGCAATCATCTTCTTTGCAGGTGATAATATAATCTTCATCACTCTAATTCCTTAAGCATCTTTTCAGGATCATCTGCTGCTTTGACTTTATCATTGGCTTTGATGATAATTCCCTGCTCATCGATAAGATATGTAGTTCTCACTACGCCCATAGATACTTTTCCATAGTTTTTCTTTTCTTTCCAGACATCATATGCTTCAATAACTTTACACTCCGGATCTGCTAAAAGTGTAAATACCAGTCCATATTTCTCCTCGAATCTCTTGTGAGAAGCTACGGAATCCTTGCTAGCTCCAAGAATAACTGCACCTTTTTCCATAAATTGAGGATAACGTTCCGAAAAACCACATACCTGCTTCGTACATCCCGCCGTATTTTTTTGGTTATTTTTCATTTCAATAAACATCTACATATAAACGTTTATACTATCCATTCGTTCTTTCTATAGAACTAAAATTTGAGATATTTCTTACCTGCCACCGGCAATCTCGCCGCATTTTCTTTAAAAACCAGCGAAGTTCCTTTTTGGTGCCAGATAATCTTACCTTTAACATCTCCATCACCACCTTTCATATAAATTTTCTCTATAACACAAAAAACCCTTCAACTAAAGTGTCTTTCTTGCTGTCCGTTGCTCCATAACTCTTAATTTGCTCTGTTCCTCTGTAAAATTGACTGTAATTCTGATTGATATTTATCATCATCTCTCTGTCATCCTTGAGATATAGAATCGAAATCCTTTTCCAGCTATTACTTTTCTGCAATTGCTCTTAATCTGAATTTCTTGCCTTTTGCAAAAGGAGTGAATAAAACCTTTCCCTCTTATTCACTCCCTCATATACATAATTTGTTTAAGAAATTACTGCATTCTGTCTCCTGTATGTATCATTATCTTTCTGGCTTAACTGCCCCTCAATCTGAGCCAGCTTTTTCTCCAATACCTTAACCTTTTCTTTGTCTCCCGCCGCAGCCTTTATCTGCTGTTCAAGCTGTTTCTTTTCCTCTTTGAGCTTCTCAATCTCTCTGTCAACATTATCTGTATTTGTCGTACATTTCTCTGCCTTTTTCGCTGGCTCCTCCTTTGGTTGAACATCTTTCGCCTTTGCGACTCTCTTAGGATCATCATACATTACTTTTGGATTACCATTTTCATCTTGCCCTAAACGATACAGACCACTTGGCTTGCTACCAGATTTTTCGCTACTAATATACTCGTCCTTTGGAACGGGAATACCTTCGTTTTTATCCTCCCCCCTTTGATCTTGTGAAGCTTCTTTTACTTTATCCTGCCCTGTCTGTACCCTATCTAAATACTCATTTTTGTAATCCTTATAATTACTGCTTATTTCCATTGACATAAAACGTCCTCCTTTTCTTTAATACACTATAATGTTTTTACAATCTCTTATTCGTCATTCATATATCTGTTTTTAACAGATTTGTTGTGAAATGCTTTCTGATTGTTGCGGAATGATTAAAAGAACACTTAAAACAAATATATCTCCATCTATTCTTACTTCCATTGCTCCATGATATTTTTCTGCAACTGCTTTTATGTTAGCAAGTCCTGTCCCACTGCGAATGCTCCCTCTCCCACTATGGCTATTAATTATTTCAATTAAAAGAAAATCACCTTGCACTTTTCCTGTTATGTGAATATATTTCTGATTATCATGGGGCACTCGGTTACAAGCTGAGATAGCGTTATCTAATGCATTAGAAAAAATAATACAAAAGTCAATATCAGCAATTCCACATGGATATGGAGAAATAAATGAACATTGTACTTCTATCTGATTGCTCTTAGCTATCCCTAACTTATTTCCAATTAAAATATCAAGTACAGGGTTATTTGTACTTACCGGAAATGACATATCTGCTGTTAAATTTTCCATATCACTCATATACTGCAATGCTGTATCTATATCGCCATTCTGTACCAATTCTTTGACAATAGATATATGATTTTTCACATCATGTCGAAATGCTTTTGTTTTCTCATAACGTACTTTTGCTTCTTCCACATACTGATTTAAAGAATGTTTTTCCAGTTCTAATAAAGATAGCTCTCTGCTCAATTTAAAACTATCCACTAATTTTTTATACGCAAACATGATGCAAAACAGACTGGCTATCCCCAATATCTGTATAAACAGTAATGGAAACGGACTTATGCTAGGTAAACTCCCATCTGCTTGTATCGTAATCGTATGTCCATAAATATTTGAACTAATATATTCACTTACCAAAAAAATCACTAAAGTCGGTATTAAAATCAGAAGAACATATTTTGCCCCAACGTTTTCATCATATGAAAAATTTTTATTTATGACCTGATAACACAAAACAGATGTAACAAGAGCTAAAATACTGCTCATTACCATAAATAAAACGCTAACCGCTTTAGGATTTTCCTGAAAAAACAAGGGAGATAAAATACACGAAATCGAATTAAAAACTCCATAGCATAAGTGCATTATTTCAATCATTACAACTGCATATAACCCGACAAATATATTGTATGTTCTACATATAAAAAATCCTCCTGCCATCAACAGCAGAACATATACCAATAATTCCATAATACTGCCGGTTGGAAAAAACATCATAATCGTCATTCCAAGAAAGGCAAACAATATATAATAAATAAACTTTACCTTTTTCTTAAGAAATCTGGTAAAGAAATGAAAAACCGTCAACATTTCAATGCTTCCCATAATATATACATTGAAAATATCTAATCCATCCATTCTTTCACACTCTCCGTTCCTTCATATATTTCAAAACAACACTTGAAAATTCTTTGCTCCGTAAGCGTGATACCGGTATCGTCTGATCATTTATCATATATGCCATTCCATTTTTATAACTTTTCAAATAGCTCAAATTAATTAAATAACTTCTATGACATTTGAAAAATCTCCCATCCAGTTTTGTTTCAAGATTTTCAATTCTGTCATAGTAATCAATAACTTCTCCCGACTTTAAATGCAGATATATTTTTCTGTCTATAATTTCACAAAAAATGATGTCATCAAAGGAAATAATATTGCTCTCGTATCCTTTCTGAACAAGCAAGTTTGCTTCATTGGCATTTTGCATGGAAGCAAATAATCTCTCCATTTTTTTGTCAAAATATTCTTCTTCAATTGGCTTTACCAGATAATCATATGCCTGCACTTCAAAAGCCTGAAATACCATTTCCTTTAAAACAGTTATAAAAATCAGGTAACCTTTATAATTCTGACTACGCAGCTTTCTTGCAGTTTCCATACCATCTATGCCATCCATTTGAATATCTAAAAACAAAATATCTATACTTTTGTTGTATCTTAGTAATTCCTCGCCGCTCCCAAATTGTGAAATTTTTATTTCTACATTTTTTCTGTGAAAAAAATCAAGTGCCAGCTTTTTAACTTTATCTGATATGTATTTTTCATCATCACAAATTGCAATGTTAATCACATGACCACCTCTTTTCTTAAATTAGTTATTTTAACATCTATCATCAAATGAAACAATTATAATGCTTTGGAATGTAATTGTAATGTTGTGTAATGCCGAATAGCTCAATAAGTATATCGGCAGTATATCAACGAATCTAAATTTCTCGCTTAATATCGTCTGAATTAATTTTATCTATCCTTAACCTTGCCTGTTCCCTCTGTACCAAAACTATAGTTTTCCAAACACCGACACACCCTTTGGGAGTGTCGAAAACAACCATAGCAAGCACTGCCTGTGTCATGACACAGGCGAAATTTTTCACATTCAGCCTACCGACTGAACGGAACAAATTTCCATAGGGAAGTATCCCTAACCCTCTTATGTTTTTGTGCCGCTTTTCACAGCAAAGTCATTGACCTTTTTCCGCATTTTTGCTACAATTTCTCTTGGATAATTTTATCCAAAAATCGAATACACTTTGAAACCAACTGTTGTAAAACATCGAACATTTTACAGCAGTTTTTTTGTACCCAAAATCGGGAAAGGAGTATCAGAAATGGCAAACAGAAGCCGCACCAATCCGGTGCAATTTTACCTTGATGATGACGAGCAGTATATCCTTGATGAAAAATTTAAGCAGTCCGGCATGAAAAGCAAATCTGCTTTCTTACGCAAACTCATTTTGTATGGCTATGTCTATGACGTGGATTACAGCTATCTGAGAAATTACAACACAGAGCTTGGACAGATCAGCTCCAGCTTAAACCAGATTGCGAAACGGATAAACAGCACCGACCACATCTATCAGGAAGATATGGACGAAGTAAAGGAGTTGATGAATCAGGTATGGCATACAACAAAAATCCATGCTATCAAAGCAACCGTTAATAAAGCGATAGATTACATCTGTAACCCGGACAAGACCGATGAAAAAATGTTCATTTCTTCCTATGCCTGTTCTCCGGAAACCGCCGCTATTGATTTCAAATATACGCTGGATTACTGTCGTGAAAACAGTCCCAATAAAGCCTATCATTTAATCCAGGCTTTTGCTCCGGGAGAGGTCAACTTTGAAGAAGCTCACCAGATTGGAAAGGAGCTTGCCGACAAAGTTTTAGAGGGAAAATATTCTTACGTTGTCACCACCCATATTGATAAAAGTCACGTCCACAACCACATCATTTTTTGTGCTGCTGACAACATCGAACATGACAAATACCATGATTGTAAACAGAGCTAGTACCGCATCCGAAAATTGAGTGACGAGCTGTGCAAGGAACACAACCTGTCCGTCATTATTCCCGGCGGGCAGCGTGGAAAAAAATACAACGAATGGCAGGCGGATAAGAACGGAACCTCCTCAAAACCACAGATCAGAAAAGACATCAATTTCTGCATCAAGTCGGCTTCCACTTATGAGGAATTTCTGCTTCTAATGAGAGCCAAAGGTTATGAAATCAAAGGGGAAACTTTTGAGGAAGGAGCTGCCAAATATATCTCATTCCGACCTTCGGATAAAGACCGTTTTGTGCGTGGCAGCACCAAATCTTTGAGGAAAGAATACACCAAAGAACGCATTAAAGAACGCATAGAAATGAAACGGGAACGTAAGGCAGTCATACCCAAAAAGGATTATTCTGCCCGCAAATTAATTGATACCTCTGATGAAAAATTTCAGAACAGTCCCGGTCTGCAAAGGTGGGCAGCTATTGAAAATTTAAAGATTGCTTCACAGAGCTATAACGAAGCTGGTTCCCTCTCCGAACTGGAACACAAGATTGCAGTGAAAACCGAAGCCGGGAAGTCTGCCAAGCAGAGTGTCGTGGAGCTGGAGCATCGCATCAAAGACCTTGCGGAAATCATCAAATATGCTGAGCAGTACAAAGCCAACCGCTCCTATCATATCGGCTACAAAAAAGCCAAAAATCCGGATGCTTATTTCCGCAGATATGAAAGCCAAATTATTCTTTATGGTGGCGCAAGGCGTATGCTGGAGCAGGTGGGCATAAACTTAAAAGGCTTGAATGTCGATAAACTGAAAGCCGAGCTTGAGGAACTGACAAAACAGAAAAATGAGCTGACCTCCACCTATAAGAATTGTGAAAAAGAGGTTCGTGATCTGAAGCGGAAACAGGAGAATCTTAATCAGTATCTCGGACGAACCACGCCGCCTGATGCTGCACAGGAGCAGCTGGAAAAAAAGAATACTCCAAACCTGTAAATGCGCAAAAAAATAGAGGTGCGCAAGACACCGTCCCCTATTCCCTGCTAGGGTAAAGTTTTTGTAGGAAAATAAAAAAATAGAAAGCACCGGATTCCTGTGTTAGGATTTAAGGTGACCAAACCAACAATCCAAGGAGGGTGCTTTCATGATTAACAGTATACAACATTTTCAGGAACAAGGGGTAAAAAATTTAACAGAAATTTTTAGTCCTTTTCCACCTTAACATACTGGTAATAATATGACCCAGCCGGAATTGCTAACCGAACATTTATATCTCCATCTTCTAAGTAAAACTGATCTTCTTGCTCAAAAATCTGTTCTTTTATTCGTTCATCCGAAAGCTTACCAAATGCTTCTTGAAATTCTTTCCCGCATTGCTGAAAAACTGCTTTTTTACATTTTGTCATAAACTCATCGGACTCAATAATTACATCTTTCAGCAATAATTCTCTGTTTTTTCCCCAGTCATAGTTCACAGAAAAAGATACATTTATAGGATGTAATGCCCCTTTTGCATAATAATCTCCAGTAAATAGAACAGATAAAATTTTATCCGTTTGTGTTTTGACATCATAATTTAATGTGATAGCAACTTCTTGTTTCAAATCAATTTCTCCCATCAGTTTTTTAATATGCGATAGAATGATTTTATTACAAGACTCTGTTTTTTCGCCCTCTAACTTTGGATAATGAATATTCCACCATTTACTCTTTTGTTTTTGGGACGTGTATACCCTATCTTCAATGCTAAACATCCTATCTTTATTTGTCTGAGTTCCTTGTGTACTATTGGAAATTTGTTTCATATCATTTTCATTTACTCTGCCACACGACGTAATGCATGCACAAAGAAATAATAATAAATAAATTTTTTTCATGCCTATTTCCCTTTCTGTGAAAGAATCCAATGCATTATAAAACATGTTGGCTGGCTTTCACTTTTTCACTCTTGTTTTTCTCTTTTTCTTTTTTTCGATACAATTCTCTCCTAAAATAAAAATGTCTCCCCATGGGACACATCACATATGTGAGAGGTGCAGGGAGTCCTATTGTTATTATCTTATGCTATTTTCTAGAAAAAAACAACTATTTATTTCATACTTTTTTTACACAGTTCAAAAAAACCCTTTTCAAAATAATTTCTCATTCTGAAAAAGGGTTCTGTATTTTTAATCATATTTGTAGCACTAATTGTAGCACCATGTAGTATCAACACTGTTGAAACGCCTTATTTCCTGCACTTTACTCCTTCTGTGACTTCATTGTCGGGAAATCGTACCGATTTATTTGTAACTCTGCATATCTCTGTATATGCCTATTTTTCGATGTTTCTTTTATACTCCCGATTTATAAATCTACGCAAATCTTTATAAGTAGTCGCAAATCGGTCGCACATTGGTCGCAAAGTCGCAACCTAGATAATACCAAATTGAATCTGTTTCTGTTTCTTGAAATAGTCTTCAAAATTGATAAGTTCAGACCGCTTCAAGTCCTTTGTGGCTTCTGCGTAAATATCCATGGTAGTTTCAGCATCCGCATGACCTAAAATATCCTGCATAGCCTTGATGTTTACTCCTGCTTCACACATTCTGGTTGTAAAAGTGTGTCTCAAAGAATGATTACTAAACTTTGGAAGAATTACTGCATCCCCTTCAGATTGATTATCAAGAATTTCATAATTGCAATCCCTTATAATCCTATATAATGCCTTATTGAGAGTTCCTTGATGTTGAACATTTCCAAAACGATTAACAAAAATAAAATCTCGAAATCCATCTACTACTGCATTACTTTTTATACCGCAGTTTTCTTGATACTCTTTTTCCATCATAAATGCTTCTTTTACTTTCGGAAGCATGGGAATAATTCTTTCGCCTGCTTTTGTTTTTGGTGTATTGATTGCGAAAATCTGTCCTTGTTCTGTTCTGGTGCTATAATAGACTAATGTATGATTAACGCTAATTATTTCTTCTTCCAAGTCTATATCACACCACCGAAGACCAGTAATTTCTCCTACACGCATCCCAGTCCATAACATTGTGATAAAAACAGGATACCATCTATGATACTGCCCATTTTCTCTAAGAAATGCTTCAAAAATACTCTGTTCTTCAACTGTAAGTGCTCGTTTCTTATTTGTCTCAAAGTTATGAGCCTTTTTCAATTCCTTCAAAGCATTATCGGAGGGATTATATCGTAAATATTCATCCTCTACACCTAGTTCCAAGACTTGATGCAATACTGTGTGAATATTGTCGATAGTATTTACTTTCACATGCTTTTCATCAGCCAGATAATTATAAAATCCTCTAACATCAGAACGCTTCAAATCAGCGAGCCTGCTTTTACCAAATTCTGGTTCAACAAACTGCGTGTACATATACTTGTAATTTGAAAAAGTATTATCCTTCAAGCCACGTTTAAGTTGTAACCAACTATAATATAAATCGTTGATAGTAAGATTATTTTTATCTGCTCTGACACCATCCAAAACATCTCTAAGCACACCTAATTCCTTGTCTCTTAATTCTTCAAGAGTAGTGGCACTTATAGAGTGTCTTTTTCCACGCTTGTCTCTCCACTTGAACTCATACGTTCCGCTTGTTCTCTGGTATTCTCCTTCCTTCAAAACTCTATTTTTATCGTCCTTGCGTCTCTCTACTGCCATGTTAAAATCTCCTTTCATAACAACAAAGAGAACACGCTCACAGACATTATAACTCTAACATGTCCTCTTTGTCTATTACAAAAAACATTTTTAACGAATCATATTGAATACATCTTTTCAATATAAGAATCAAACAATTTACGCTTAATCAATCTTTTACTGCCAACCCATAGAACAAATGAACACTTTTTATCATTGCTTAATTCTCGTAATTTATTGATACCGATACCGCTATATGCACTTGCTTCTTCTAGCGTTAAATTACTCTTTTCCCATAATGGTACTTCTTTACTCAAACAACCACCTCCCTCCATTAAAACGGAATTTCACTCATGTCTGATACATCACCAAATTCTGTGTCTCTGTTAAAATACTCTTTTACCGAATTATATGTAATTACTTTCCCTATTCCCCTATACTCTCTAACCTCTTTAATTCTTCGTAAAAAAGCCTTCCATGATGCCATATCTTCTTTCTGCAATTCAGAATACTGTTTTTCTAATTTCCAGTTGCTTATTATATATACAGTATCATAGCAGGCGTACTTGTTGGAAAATCTAGCTGGTAATTCCAACGGATAAATGTCACAATAGTTCAACATATCCTTCAAATACAATGATGAACGAAATTCATCAAAACAGATTACCGGCTGACAATTATATGAATCAAACGGATGTAAATAATCTGTAACACGATATACATTTTCTGCTCCATGTTCCGCTAATACATCACTTGTTTTTCCTGTTCCCGTAGCACCACTTATATAAATCACTCGAAGATTTTTCCTTATAATCCCCTTATATTTTTCTGTCAGTAGCATAGTACGGAGTTTATCAATCTTATCTATCTGTAGAATATAATCTTGATTGATAGCCAAAATTTCTGTATTTGTCATTCCATCGTTTACCATCTGATATAATTCAGTCATATCAGATAATTTGCCCTTGCTGTCTGGCGGTCTTTTTCCATATTCTTCAAAGGTATCTGGAATACTTGTTTCTGCCTTTTCAGAATCCTTCCATTTTCCAGTTTTCCTAATATAGTTTATGTTGTCAGATACCATTCCTTTTACCACGTCTATATGTGCTTCTGGAAAATTTTTCTTTACTGTCGAAAATCGTACTCTGGAATTAAAATAAACAAATATATGTGTATGATATGTTTTTCCCATTTCATCAGCCATTGCACAGTATTCCAAGGTTCTAAAGTTATTTACTAGAATTTTCTTTATTTCTCCATGCGTTAATCCTTTATCTTTAGGATTATTGATGGTGAGTAAATATTTATTTGATTGAGTATCTTTCTTATTTGCCATTTCTATCATCTCCTTTGCTCATTTTGTGCAAATTGCAAATTTCCCTCTACACTCTTTATTTACCCAGTGTTCAGCACGTTTGTGCTTTTCCTTAAGGTAATACTAGCTTAAGGATGCCTTCGGCATTAGGATTGCTACGCTCTACGCACGCAAGCGTGCTTCGAGCTTCGCAACCTATTTCCCTTATTTCTTCTGTAAAGTTTGTAACAATTTCTGCTTTGAAACCTGTGGTATAATTAATGTCTGCAATGGTTGTCCATCTATCAACACAATTCCTTTTCCCTGCCCGAACAATATTTTTTCCTCTGCTTCAATATGTTCTCCTGCAAACAGCGACCTTCTGCTGTCAACAGATAATCTTCCTAAACCCACATAAATATGAAAATTATCAACCGCTCCAGATGATGCAGGAAAAATTGTCGCAGTATATCTTTGCATAGCTAACCATAAGAAACATTTTCTTGACCTTCCAAGCATTAAGATACTGCTCATTATCATGCGAATTTCATCCGCTTTTACCTTACCTTCTTTACTCATTCCCAGATGTGTCAGCAACCCTGCAATTTCATCAATTAGCAAGATTTTCACTGTACCATCTCCACCTTCTTCAAGCGCAGAAAACATATTATAAAATTCCACTATCTTCTCATAGCACGCTTGAAATTCAGCATAATTATCTGTAATCCCCATAAATTCATGAGATGCCTTAAAATCCATAATATGTAATTCAATAGGAATATTTTTTTTCATCTTCGCAAGCCAATATAATAGAGCAGTTGACTTTCCCGAACCACTTCCTCCAACTACAATTAGATGCCCCAGAGGGGCAGACAGAGGCATTTTTATACCCTCTGTCTGATGTAGCAAGAAATCAAATCCTAGAGGTATCTTGTATCTCATCTTAAATATCCTCATCCTTTAAATCCTCATCCTTTAAAGGTTGATGTTTCTTTATGATTTTTGTGCTTTCATCTTGTAAGCATGCATTTAAAATTTTCAACTGCTCCTCTGTCTCCGCATAACGAATCATAAGGGCAGGCATTTTTACACGCCCATTTTCTTTCCAGTCCACTAAAACATCCCTAGATAGACCATGTATACCGAGATATTTTGAAACAAGGTCAGCCAAAATGTTTTCCAGTCTCTTTTTCTCGTTTTCATCTGCATAATTGACTGTGACAGCAAGATAAGGTAGTCCACTTGCAAAGTTTGCATCAAATAGTTTTGAAGTTCTGGATAATCTGCAAAGTTCCTCATAACGCATATCTCCAATAATATCATTAACTGCATTCCAAATATCTGTATTTAACATCTGGTCGGTAGCTAAATGATACACTTCCTTCTGTGAAACAAATGCTTGAATTTGTTTAGTCGCTTCTTCTTTCGAACTGCCAGTCCACAGCATTACCACCTTGCGTATCGCACAAAAAACACATAGCGTAACAACAAATATACCTAATAAATATAAAATCAAACTAATCATTTTAGTCTCCTTTCTTTTGTGAGGTGGACTTACATTCCACTGGAAATGCCACCCATTGACTAGTTTTCTGCCAATTTCACATATGGCGCAACAATTGATACCTTCGCCTTTCCAAACTCGATAGCATAAGGTCTGATTACAACCTCAGATATTGGAATTGCAATGTAAACTGGCTCCTCTGATTCTTCCAGAAGTTCCTTAGTAATAATAGGACGTTTTTTTTCAACTTTTACGGTAAATGTTGAGAAATTATCCATATTTACACAGTCATATCGAACAGCTTCAATTTTTTCCGTCCGTTTTCCGTCAGCATCCAATACATTCGATACTCTGACATTTTTTACAACCGCAATATCCGGAATTATGCCGACGGCAGAAATTTCCAAATCAGATGCTTTCATTATGTTACTATCAATAGCCACTTTCATAAAAAATAACCTCCTCTCTTGCAGAGCGTCCTCTGCATCAGCTGTACCATTATCATACCAAATATGATATAATTAACTAGAGGTAGAATAATTGGTATGATTCTCTACCCCCATAAAAAAAAAGGAGCAATTTAAAATGGAATATACTTTCAAACAATTATTCGATTCATTAACCACCGACCACAAATGTTTAATATCCAATACTATGGTATATATGGAACATACAACACCAGAAAAAAAAATCGATATGAAATATGGGATACGTCATGGAATTATAATTAATGATAAGACACAAAAAGAACTGCTTAACTTAGCCTTACCTAAATATAAAGCGATAAAGAATATAACCTATAATGATTTTAATATTGAAAACACTTATAAAGCTATGTTGAAATATAATTCAAAAAAATCTCCTCTTTATGATATTGTATTAGATATACTTCATATCGACGATGATATAATTAGAGAATGCTATTTTTCACAGTTATCTCCAGAAAAATTATTTGAAAGCCTTACCAAAAGAGACCAAAAGGCTTTATTATATTTAATGAATAATCTCTATTCAAGTTATTCCTCTGAAGCAGTTAACAACATTGGAATCGAACAAAACGAGGAGATTGAATTTTTCTCTTGACTTTTTTACCTAATCGTAAGTGATGTTGATAAGAAATACACACAGACAAGCTTGTAGCTTAAAGCGTGATATGGTATTATATTTATTATGATTGATAATTTACGATATAGATTTGAAGGAGGACAAGCAAATGCGAGTAAAAAACAAAGTATTAGGCTTAGGATTGGTAGGGCTGGTAAGTATAGGCGTATTATTTGGGGGTACGGATGCTGAGGCGAAGAACAGTGCTTGCACCGAGATAAAGGTAACGAAGAGCAATATCAGCAGTTCAAAGAAGAAGGCATGGAATTTATATAAAAAGGGCAAGCCGTTTACATGGTATGGAAAGAGAAAATATTACAAGAAAGTAACCAGTTATGTAACGAAGAGGATAATGAAAGAAAACGGCGTGAAATGGGTACCGCCGTTGAGCACCTACAATAAGAAGGAAATCAAGGCATATAAGACAAATGTAAAATACTTAGGGAAGATAGTCAAGGATATCAGAGCGAACTATAAGGTACAGATGTCCAATCCAAGCTACAGAAGGTACTGGGATTACTTCACAAAGGGTAAGGACAAGCGTGGCAAGGTATACGCAAGCGTCACAGATGATTATATGCGTAGCCATATGCGTTACATTAAAAAGAATAAATACTCCAATACAGATTACAAAAAAATTTATACTAAGACCTATGAGTCGGCTTGTAACGGAGATACAATAGTGGGGGTAGGCATAATAAAAGCATTAGGTTTCAAGGCAAGAAAGAAATATTATTATGAGGATAATCATGTAGTACCACAGATGCAGATATCTGTCAACAATAAAAAGCATTGGGTTACACTATACGGTGGATTTGAAGGTAATGATAATTGTGTATTCGATGTACCATACAGTGAGCAGTGGGCAGACTCAAATACACTTACGGATGAAGAGTATTTCGCAAAATACCCACAGGATAGACCAGAGACAACCACACCAGACACACCAGACGCACCAGCACCAACAGTAACAGAAGAGGAGAAGAAGGCAGATGAGGATGCAAAGAAATGGCAAGATGATTTCAGTAATGTTAATCCAGATGACTTGGTAATAGATATGGGTGATTACTTTGGTAAGACAGATAAATAAGGTATAACCGAATAAAGACCACAAAGAGTATTCAAAATTATGAGTACTCTTTTTTTATTGCCAATATGTATCTAATAAAAAAGAACAGAACGGTTAGATTTATTATCTAACCGTTCTACTATTGCGTGTTCTCTTTATATACTTTAGTCGCAAATCGGTCGCAATTTTGGACTTCCAATCTCTCAAAGCCTTATAAATAAAGGTTTTATTTATCTAATGACTTCATTGTCGGGAACAAGATCACATATAACGTACCAACGCCTTAGGAAACGTATCAACCATATTTCATAATATGACTGCTCTTCCTAAAAACGTCTCAATAAGTATTATCAACTACATAAATATAGCACATTTGTAGCACTGAGTCAAGTTTTGTAGCACCCAGAAAAGTTCAACCCTTTTCTAGAACAATCTTAAATCATCTGCAAATTTCGCCAACGATTCTATCTTTTTGCTCTCTGTAACTTCAGCATAAATATTCATCGTTGTTGAAAAATCTTTGTGTCCCATAATGGACTGAATCACTTTGACATTCATGTCACTTTCACATAATCTCGAGCAAAAGGTATGCCTTGTTACATGACACGAAAATCTTGGAATTAGAATCGGCTCTCTTTTTTGCTTTTTCGCCTTAACCAGCTCTTCCGCATTATAATCTTCTCGAATCCTCTTGATTGCACGATTTATTGCTGCCGGATTGTGTAAATTGCCAAACCGATTGCAAAATATAAAGCCATCCATTCCTTTTACTTCCTGTGTACAACAGATTCCTAATTTCTGTTGCATCGCTTTTTCTTCCAAAAATGCTTTCTGGACTTCATCCAGCATAGGAATTGTTCTTATCCCAGATTCTGTTTTAGGCAAGGATACGTCAAATTCACAACGATATGTATCATCTCTCCTTGGATAATATGTCACACAATGGTTAATAGATATTATATGCTTCTCCATATCAATATCTTCCCATCGAAGTCCAATCATCTCACCAATCCGACATCCCGTGCCAAACAATGCAACAAAAAGTGGCTTCCACCGCACATATTTTTCATTACTCAAGAATCCCAGAAAGGCTCTTTGTTGTTCCAATGTAAGAGCATGCCTTACCCCGGAAGTTCTTCCAAACTTCTTTTTCTTCAACTCTGCCATCACACCATCGGATGGATTTTTCCGAATTATATCATCCCTAACAGCTAAGTTGAAAGTTGGATGTAACACAGTGTGTACACTTTCTATAGTAGATATTGACAAATTATACACTTCCAATAGATGAATATAGAAATTCAATACATCGGAAAATTTAATATCTGCAATTTTCTTTTTCCCAAATCCACCTCGAATATATCGATCATAGGTATACATATAATTAGAGTAAGTGCTATTACGTAACTCTGTCTTTGTATTGATATATCGATCAAACACAAAGTTTATCGTAGCCTTCCCTTTTGTATATACATCCAGCCCATCTAACTGATCTCGACGAAGTTGTTCTTCCTTTTCTCGAAGAACCAGTAAGTCCTTTGCATACAAACTACGCCGTTTACCAAATGGATCTGAGTAAGTGTACACATACATTTTATCATATTTTCGTATGCTTTCACCTTTTCGCAAAGTTCTTCCCAGCGAATCTCTTCTTGTCTTGCTCATTTTTCTCCTCCAAACAGTTTCCTGCTAAAAAGAGAATACATTCAATAACCCCAGCTTTGATATAATAGTTTTATAGCTTCGGTCATCGCCTGTGTTATAGATAGATTATGCTCAGTAGCACGTTCCTTAAGCATTTGGTGTTCTTCACCTGTTAATCGTATCCCAACAATTTTCTTTCTGGGATTATCAACCTTGTGTCTGCCTGGATTTGCCAAGTTTCGTACCTCCTTCACATCTTCTGATTCTATTATAATTCATGTTAAACATTTTTTCAAGTATTTTTGTTTAACATTTTCTCTTTTCAGCATTTTTCAACATTCAGGTGGCATTTTATAACTTTCCAGATACCTTTCAAACTCCTGACAATCCACAATAACTGCTCTTCCAATCTTGTAACAGGCTCCAGAAGCTTTTGCAAGCCGTTCAAAAAGGCTCTGACTAATACTGTACATTTCGGCACCTTCTTTATACCGTACAAACTTTTTTTCTGATTTCTTTTCCACTATGTGATTCATCCTTTCTCTGAGAAACTATTTTGCTTTGTAATAATGCACCCAAAGAACTACCTCTTCAGGTGCACCCCAACAAATGGAAGATAATTAAGTTCTTCCAAAGAATTTCACTTGGCATCTCTGCCAATAACAGCATACCCTCCAGATACGCTCTTATTGACAGGGTTGCTTATTGCTCCAGTTGAAATCATCGGTCACTGTGGTCAGCAGTGCACTCGGGACTTGCACCCTCTATCATTGGACCCATACGGGGAGTATCATTATTATAAAGCAGTCGCAACCCGGAACCACCACAGTTCCTATTTTGCATGGATGTTCTCGCTCACGGCATAAACCGGTCATGGCGTATCTGCGTTTCGGCGCAATGCGTAGCTGCTTTGGACGTCCGACGAAATCATCGTATTCAGTTAATGTGTCCTTATTGTAGACACACTATTAGTATAAAAAGGGACTTTTTATTTGACTAGACTATTTATTCCGCAGCATTTACCACGGTTTATCGCAAGAAAATATGAAAACTTCCGAAAGCACGAACAAGGCGGCCTATAAGCCACCTTGACATTTTTCTAAATATTTTTTACTTTTTCTCTAATGTTGTCTGGCAGATCCGTTATTGAATCTTCTGATTTATATGTTACTGTAGAATAACTTTTTTCGTTTGTCTGCTTTGAAAAAATGTATTTTACCTCATATAGTTCTTCAAATCTGCTAGTACTGATATCCTCTACTCGGAACGAATAGGGAACCAGACAATCATCAATCAAAGTTCCTGTCTTGTCCCGATTCGGTCCGCATAAAAGAACAAATTGAAAATTAGTTACTCCTATTTTGTATATAGCAGTTATCGTCACTATTTCTGTCGCAATCATTACATTGGTGCATGTAACCTTATACAAATTCTCCAAATGATTGATTTTCCTTTCCGCCAGATCATACGGATGCGTCTTATCAAACATCACTTCACTTGGTCTTAATCCTTTTTTCTTCTTTGCATGAAGGAAAAAAGCTTTTGCTTTTAAATTAGTCTTTACTCCGGTTAAATGTAAGAATGAAGAACTCTTAAAGACGATTTCAACATATCTGTCCCCATATACATAAAGAAAAGTTCTTCCTGCTAAATGTTTTTGATAATTAATCGCTGCACTATGTATTTTCTTTAGCAATTTTGATTTTCCCATCTTTATTCTCTCTTTCTTTCCTTCACTACGCCACAAAAAAAGGGAAGCTCTCGCTTCCCTTAGAATCACCACTGGCAGTTTGCTTAAGCTGTTACCCTCAAGCCAATCGCATATGACCTAATCCTCATATTGGATATGGCATTTTCCTCTAGGATACTGTGCCACGCAGTTTGCTATAACCGAAATTATAGCATAGCCACAAATCTTTACATCCTTTGTGTGGATGTCCAGTGCTTTCTATCTATTATATTATGAAGAAATTCTGATTTTGTCAATCAAATTTCTTCATATACAATATTTTATGTACTAAGTGAAACATACTTTTTAAATCTTCTTTTCTGTAATCATTCTTAAACTCTGCAAAAACTCAAACAATATTTCCTGATATTCCGCTGGAAGCAATCTTGATTCTTGAATCAGTTGAATCTCCTGTATTTTCTGCAGTACCAGAATCTGTTCATTCGTTTGAAACAATTCAAAAGGTTCAATGCTCATTCCATGACTTACCTTAACAATATTGCTTTCCCGAATATCATAATCTTCTTTTCTGAGTATGTCATACAACGTACTTTGCGACATTCCGCTCTTCTGCGAAAATCTGTACTTTGACATTTTTGTTGCTTCTAAATATTGAATTAGTTTTTCTCGGACTATGCTCTTATACATCTTTCAAGCATCCACATCCTTCCTGTGACCACAAGTAAAGTATACACTGCCCTTTTATTGTATGGTAGACTATTTGTTCCGTGGTAAGTACCACGGTAATCCGTGATATTCTTTTTACAAACAATCACATAATACACTTTGAAATTTCCACTTTTTTGGAATTTTCGACTAATCCTGTTATTTTTGTGCTTTTTGATATAGTTCTATAATGCATCTCGCCCGATAACACAAAAGTTCAATAATGGAAGGATCGGATGTCGTCTCAATTCTTATGTATTCTGTAAGATTTATAATCCAGTTACAGATAGCGGTTTTCGTTGAAACAATCCTCATTCGAAAAAAATTGTCCTGCGCTTTCATTTTTGCTGTGATCCGAAATTCCAATTCCACCGCTTCCACCAGTGTTTCATCAACCAAAAGTGTAGCACTGACTGGCTCTTCATATGACATACGTGGATGCTCTTCCAAATACTTTGAGATTTCAAAAAACTCGTCAACACTTTCTACAGAATAAAAATCTCGCCCACGCTCAAAGTTCATTTCCACCTTCTCCATCCGGTCGATTCGATAATGCGACAGCGCATCCCTTCCATCTGTATTGCAGATCAAGTAATACCAGCCTCCGCTAATGATCAAAAAATACGGGGATACTTTAAACACTTTATCTGTCAGTCTCCCATTTTTTCGATACCGGAATGATACTGTTCTTGATCTTTTAATCGCTTTCCCGATTTCAACTAAGTAATTATAGATAGACGCATTTTTTGTTCTCTTTATCATTTCACGGTACTTCACAAATTCAAACCAGCTGCCAAAATATTTGCTGGCACATCGTTTCAACTTTTCAAGCAGCCTTTTGGCGCAATTATTATCTATCCCCGGAGAAAATAAAATGCTATCATGTAGCATGCGGATTTCTGTATCAGTAAACAATCGGCCATTCAGATAATAGGTTTTTATGTAACCGCCCGATTGATTTGGGTTTGCAACCGTTCTTTCACATATTTGCAATTCCTTTTGTCCATCTGGTTTCCATTGTGTTTCTTGAAAAAACAAGTTCAGCTGGCGAATATTCGATGAAACCAGTTTTTGTAATCCCAATCTTGTCATTCTTCTTTCCGCTTCAAAATCCTCTTCCAATCGATTGCAGATAAAATCCATAGTAACCATGTGCTCCTTATCTGCGTGTTTCCATAAGATTCTGAGTATCAATAACGGAATCATCTTCTTGCTAGTTGTTTTTCCCATGTGTTTTTTCTCCCTTCCCGCATTTAGCAAAAATACTAAATCCATTATTGCAAAAGAAAAGAGGAAACATGTTCCTGACACGTTCCTCTTGATTCTTTACCTGTTACTCATATTCATTTACTTTGCCGGATTCGGCGGTATGTACTCTGTCAATTCTCCTAAATCCACTTGCAGATACAGACACAATTTACATAGGAATTTCAAATCCCATCTACTCTGTTTGTCTTGGCAGTATCGGTTGAAATTTGTACGGGGGATATCTAACTCCTTGCAGACTTTTGTCTTGCTAATCCCCTTCTCTTTCAAAATTTCTTCAATTCGTAAATGAAGATGACCAAATTCAGTAACATACTCATTCGTACTTTGCATGCGAAACATCTCCTATAAAAGTATGATTTAATTTTATAGGATTAGTAGCATTTACATAATTCACAAATAAGTTACTAACAGATGTGTGAGTAACTTATTATAGAAAGGACTGAATTTTTTCTACACCTCTATCTCCATAGGAGACAGCAACTCTTTTGCTCTTTCCTCTACTGTTTTGTCATAATCATAAATCACATCCAAAATTGCCCTCTCTCTATCATCTTCATTTTTAATATTGGAATACTTATTTCCAACACCCTCTGTTATGACATTTGTTATCTTGTCAAATATCATAAACATGCAATCGGACCCCATAGGCGATGCTCCACCCATATATAAATTTGCGAATTTCCGATTTGTGTCACATATTTCCAGTAATATTTTCATGCTAGTTAGTGTCATGTTTTGTAGTCACTCCATTCGATTTATATTATCCCGTTATTGTTTTCTCTATAACACAATTTCATTTTATGATTTGAAACATATGTACACTATTATACTTTTCGTAAATATAAAAACTTTGGTACATAGTTAAAATACATATATAATTCATCCCCATTACTCTTCCATTTTTAATATTTGTAAAGAGGATAAATCAACTTTTTTTCTACTGATATTGTTAGAATTAGGTTCAAAAATAGCCGTTTGCTCTTTTGTCCCCTCTTCTATTAGTTCCTTCACATCATCATAGTTTTTTAATCGACCTTCCATTTCGTTATCAATATATATATTATCAAATTTTAATCCAGCAAATTCAAAGAATGCTTTTTGCTTAATATTGATTAATGTATTTTTTCTTAGTTCCTCCAAGTCAACATCAGAAAAATCCCCAATAATTGATTGTTCTTGCCATTCTGATTCTTTAAATGTATTTGTTATACCTACATATATTGTATCAATAGCATTTTCCACCTCTTTCGTAATAGAAAGATTGACAGCAATATTGCAATTATAAGTTTCAATAATGGAAATGATTTTATTGACCAATTCTAAATCATTCTTTAATTCTTCAATTGTCTCCTCACCTAAAGAATTTGATAATTGACAACTAAAGAATAATTCCCCTGTTTTGTGGGTTCTAATCTGAATTGTTTCACCCTCTCTTGCTTCTATTAAAAAATGTATATTTTTTTCAATTTGGTACCAGTTATCCGCAACAAAATTGTAGGTAAAATTAGTTATTTCTGTATCTTTATGATATGTGAGTTTTATAATAATATCACCCTTTTTATTCTCATTAGAAATTACAATAATATTATCATCTGGATTAACTGGCATTCTCTGCAACCAAATATCATCATAAATAGTCTTTTTCCCTTTCACTTTCATTGAACAATGTATCGGTTCTGGTAAAGGTTCCGGGACTATATAAAATTTACTTTCAGGTGCATTTTTAGTAAGAATATCTTGATAAGGATCTTCTACATCCCCTAACATTTTTACTAAATTGCAGCATTTTATCTCAATAGGTTCTTGAGAAATAGCAGCTCGCTTCATTGTCTCGTCAAATGTAATGCCCTTTGTATTTATCTGGAATTTTCCTTGATAATGCGTAGGATACTTTATTTTAGCCTCTGGAATTTCTTCTTTGCTATATAATACCGCGTTACCATTTTCCAATTTTACTCCTGTTGAATAATATGGTGTTAAAACATGTTTTGGTCCAACAACAGCAGCAATTCCATCCATCATGTCTTTTAGTTTTATATTATCGTCTATCTTGTTGACCTCTACTATAGGATCCGCGTAATTATTTATATTGGTTACATCTTGATTTATCGTATTTCCATTACCTTTTAGGCTAATCTTATTTTGTTTTATAGCATTTTGGTTATCATCATCTTCTTTTTTTAAAAATTTTGCGCCTACATTTCCTATAATCCATATTACTAACAATACCCAAAAAACCTTTGACTTTATTAAAACATCCCAGTTAAATTTCTTATCTTTATATAATTCATTTGCTAAAATGCTTTGAAAAATAGGAATTAGAAAAGTATTGACAAGCCAAACTATATTAATTATTTTTTTTATCATTTTTCTCCTTTCATCAGCAATTGACTTTAGCATCATCTGTGACTTCTGCATATATCTTTAACTACTTTATGTCTTTTTACGCATAGTGCTAGGTTTTGTACCAATTCTCGCTATTTAGTATCTAAAACATTATTTTTTATACTTAAATATGCCATCTCTTCTAAAACATTTTGCAGCATATAAAATCCAAGCAATTAGTTAAGTTTACACAGGAATGCCACACCAACTGTTATTGTAAGTTATTTACTCTCTTTTTTAAAAGTACTATCTTTTATATATCTCGCAATTGTTGGATTATCATTCATCATTCCCAATAACATTTGATGATATCTGATAACGCGATTTTCCATTGAATTAATTGTTCTGGCGTCAAATATTTCTACATCATCTTGTGCAGGAAGAATTATTCCTATATTATTGGCATTCATCATCATACTATATGCCAAAAGTTGTAATCTGTCATCCCTCGAATTACCATTGGTGTAGTCTTTATACTTAACATCAAAAACAACTCTCTCACCACTTTGTTGATCTGTAAGTATTAAATCTGGTTTTATTGAACCTGAAATATATTTTCCAGGATTCGTCAAACCCTCTTCTTCTAAAAACACATCTGTTTTATCATCAAATTTTTCTAATTTAATCCCCACATCACATTTATTCCTATATGAAGCTATTCCATTTTTCTTAAGATACGCTCTAACGTATACTTCAAAAAGTTTCTCCATTGATATTGCATACGGCACAATATATCCTGTAGTACTTATCTCACCATTGGATTCAATCGAGATATCATCTAGAATCATTCGTGCCATTGCAATCACAGGTTTGTAGTATGTATAACACCCAGTGAATTTTAATCCATCGCACACATTTCCCTTACACTGAATATCAGAAATATGCCTCAATGTATTTGAACAGTAAGAAATCATACTAGCGTAATTATTATCCTTACTGTAATCATCAAAATAATCAGCAATGAATCGTTTTGCTTTCTTAAGCGCAGCTTTTAGAATTTGATTTTCAATAATATCATCCGAGAAACGCAAATACTGGCAATAGAATCTGTCATTTCGTCCATGCATTATATTTGCCCTTATATTTTTCCCAATGACAATTTTTCCTTTTACTTTTCCTGAAGAAAGCATAAGAACTCGTCTTCCTTTTAAAATATGTTCAATTGCTATATTAGAAAGAGTTTCTGTTTTTCCAGTTCCCGGAGGTCCCCATATAAATGTGATTTTTTCAGTGGTAGTTCTATTAAAAGCATAATTTTGTCCACTTCTAATACTATTCCATTGTGAAATTTGCCTTCTTCCATTACATGCAATTTCATATGCAATAGAATCAGATCTAGGCTCCATCTCATCAAGCCTATCCATCAATGACTCTAATAATTGCCACTGCTCTGAAGTAAATTCTACACTCTCTACAAATTCTCCAATATATTCCATTGTCCTAATAAGTATCGTAAAATCTTCGCAAGATACTACATAAGCTGTTACAATGTTATCTGGAAACCATAACTTTATAGCTGTTCCATCGGGATAATGCATTTCAGTATCTGTATCAAACACATATAAATATTCACCGTTTTTAGATGGCAATTTTTCTCCATCAATAATCCTATATTTCTTACCACCTGTTACTTTCAAATATTCTATTTCACTATTAATAGCAAATTTGCAATCTCTCTTAAACATCTCAAAAGATGCTCCGACTCCTTCAGTTTGTATCTGTTCTTGAAGTATCTCATCTTCGAGTTCAAACATTTTGGCGAATGAAGATGGATACGCATATTTATTTATATCTCCATGGAAATCAATTGCAACATATCCGTCTTTTATATATTCAATTGTTCCTATAGCATGGGTGTTAACATTAACAACACGCATGCCAATAAGCCTGCTCGTATCCATCTTCTCACCTCTTTACAATAATTCCTTCAACTTTGTCATTTCATTCTCAGACAAAGTTACACCTTTTCCCATTTTCTCATGTTCCGGTGCCCAATCTCTAATATCATATTTAGGCTCTCCACCATTCCACGAAATCTTATTCAGTTCCTTTGTCCACCCCTTGACACTCTCTGAAAGAGTGCCAATATGCTCAACTATTTCATATTTAAAATCTGCCATAAGTCCTCCATTTAATTATTATTCACATATTTTTTTATCCAACGATGGATCATTCATTATATTTAATAAACTCTGGTAACTGTCAACATCATGATAAACAACCTTACTTGTAGACATTTCATTGAACAATTTTTTAGCACAAGAGATCTTCGCTTGTTCAATCGGTCTAAGATTAAGCGTTTCCATTGTTCCTTTTGTTTCGGCAACAAAGAAAATGTGCTTAACCGCTCCCTCATAAAAGGCAATTGCCCAGTCAGGAGAATAGTTGCCTACCGGAGTAGGAATTTTAAATGTTCTCGGAAGTTTTGCATATACACATACTTCTTCTGCTGCATCTAAATCTTCAGCAAATCTTCTCTCAATACTCTTTTCTGCCGAACCATCCGTAAATACATAATCCTGAATGGCTTTCTTTGCAAGGAATGCCTTATCAAAACTCTGCGTATTCTTTTCGGCTGTGAAGATTGTGCTATCGTATTCTCCTTCAATCGTATCATATGAAATATGTTCCACAATCATTGTTGCTTTCTGCTCATTGATAAGCCTGATAACCTTTGTAATAAATTCTTCCGGATTATTCTTGAACATATATAGCTTATCAGCTCTAATTCCTTGCAGGATTGCTGACACGGTTTTACGGGTAAGAGTCGTTCCCTCAGCCACCTTGCCGATGAGGTCATACTTAATCTGACTTGTTTCTGTATGTTTAAGTATTTGTGTCCTTGTCTTTTCTCCGGTAAAGGAATCTGCTCGCTCGACCTCATACTCATTCATTTCTGCCTTTTGGCGACCAATAGTTGTTGTATACTGAAGTTCAGAAACAAAAAGTTTTTTGTCAATATGAGCAATTGCTTTCTTAATCAGTTCGTTGCTATCGAACTCAACTGTATAAGCATACTTGTGGTTAATTTCTCGCCATAACGCCTGAAATTCTTTCTTTGCAAAATTATCATTAAGCGGATTATACTTAACTTTTGTTTCATGACCATCTGTAAACATATCCTTAAGAATACTATCATCATATACAGATTGAATAAGCGTATGGATGCCCTCTGCCATTGGTTTAAGCTCATCCGGTAGTTCTGCAACAGTTCCACTCTTAATTTCCTGACGATATTTATCTGTCACTTTACGCTTCATATCTACATAGCCATTCTGGATAAGATAAAATTCAATAGCATTTGCAGTTTCGTCATCTATAAGTGTAGGAACATCCTCCACTTTAATATACTTACCCTTAAAGTATTCACTTGTTGCAACAGTCGGTCTGTCATATAGTACAGTCTTAATATCAGACTGCAAATCTGTAACAAATGTCTTGTAACTTTCACTTGCAACAACTGTCAACACGTTAATATCGTGTACTGTTTCTCCACAGCTTTCAACATCCATTCGATTACCATTCTGATTCACACATAAACGGAGTCCTCGACCTACCTCTTGACGTTTTGCAGTATTACTGTCGGAATGTTTTAGTGTACAAATCTGAAATACATTCGGGTTATCCCAGCCTTCACGCAGTGCCGAGTGGGAGAATATAAATCTTGTAGGCTCATCAAAAGAAAGCAGTCTTTCCTTGTTCTTTAAAATCAAGTCATATGCCGAAATATCATCGGAAAACTCACTGCCACGCTTCACTTTACTGTCGATAGCGTGTCCTTTTTTATCAATACTGAAATAGCCTTTATGCACTTCGCTTACATCACTACAAGTTGATTTTAAGTACCTCTGGTACGGAGTATCAAGCAATGTTACATATTCATTAAGCACGTTAATATACTCCTGCTCAAACATCTTGCCGTATTCGCCAAGAACTTCATCTCCATTTTCATCGTACTGACGATACTTTGCAACTTCATCAATAAAGAATAATGACAGGCATTTAATTCCCTTATGAAAGAGTTTTTCTTCTTTCTCAAAATGTGAAAGAATTGTTTCTCTTATCTGAATACGACGCATATCTTTTTCCGAAATATCGCCAACAATATCTCCTGTACTTATAACTTCTTCATTTGTAAAAGTTACCGTTCCACGAAGCGGGTCAATCTCCGAAATGGTATATCCCTTATACTGTTCCATCTCCTGTGAAACATAATATAAATCATCGCCCACTCCAAGAATACGAGGCTCACGGTTAATGGATTTATTGTACCCAATTTCAAGTTCAATTTTTGCCATAGGCGGCTTTTTGCTTGAAAGCACAATCTGTTCAAGGTACAAATAACTGTCCGTACCTCTGAAATTCTTAACCTCAAATCCTTTCACTTCAATCTTCTTGACCAATTTCTTATTAAATGCGTCCAAAGCATCAAGAACATAAACAAGATTATGATGCTTTGCATGGGTAGCAGAATAATTAAGGCTAAAAAGCGGATTAAAGTTTTTCAATGCTTTTTGTGTTACTTCTCCGCCCATCTTCTGCGGTTCATCAAGAATAATAATCGGTCTATTCGCTTTGATTACATCAACTGGACGGCGCGAGCCAAATTCGTCACGCTTTGAGTAAATAATACGTGCTTCTTTACTGCGTCCATCCTCTTTCAGAGAGGAAGCGAACGCCTGCGTATTGATGATCATTACATTGATACCGGAACTGCTTGAGAAGTTATCAAGCTGATTCAGGTTTGAACTGTTATAAATGAAGAAACGAGCCTTTTTACCATAATGCTCCATAAAATGGTCGGCTGTAATCTCAAAAGATTTTTTTACACCCTCACGAATAGCAATACTCGGAACAACCACAATAAACTTGCTCCATCCATACTTTTTATTCAATTCAAACATTGTCTTGATATATACATATGTTTTACCGGTACCTGTTTCCATTTCAATATCAAGGCTACATCTACCCAAATCCTTTACAAGAGAATTTGAGAGTTTAATATTATTCTGACGCTGCAATGCTTGAATGTTATTGAGAAGCTGCTCATCTGAAAGTTCCACCAGTTCATTCTTGTATCCGGTATCATTAGCTGGGTCATACAGTTCCATTTCTTCATCTGTAAATCCCAGTGTCATCTGCATATCCTTGGACTTCATGTTGCCGAGGTCACGAATATAGCTGATTTTATCGTAAAAGCCTTGTCCATTAAAAGCTTTTACAACTGCGTCAACTGCATCCGTCTGGTATTGTTGTTTCTTAAAATTAAATTTCAACTTTCAATACCTCCATCCACAAAATTTCGCATTTTCTTGTCTAAGTCATCATACCATTTATATTTATCTTCATACATAAAAATATGACTGAATATAGGATATAATTCGTCTGACAATTCCATTTCACTAATAAGACTTTGAATATCTATTTCATCACTAAATTGACTACATGCAACAGTATTTCCTATATATTGCATACTGTGGACAAGCAACTGATATCTATTATCAATTCCCTCCAGATTCCAATATGTTGCTTTCGCATTTTGTAAAATTGCTTCGGCCAATTCTTTTTGGCTCATATCCTCAAATTTTACTATTTCAATGTATTTTTTTGTTCCAAATGCCGTTGCTGCATATTCACTGTAAACATTAAAAGTAATATATAACGGGCTATTTTTAAGCGCATCAACATTATTGTCAGTAACTGTTTTCAAAAATAAAACAAAATCTATTAAGTGCCTATATTCATGAAAGGCAATCATAACATCTAACATAGATTCGCTATTTTCTTGAATTAAAATATAATATGGATTATTATTCACTGCCGGTATAAATGTTCCGGTTAAATGCTCAGCATCATAAACCGAATTTAGCTTCTCTCCATATTCTTGTTGAAGTTCTTGTGTTCTCTCGAAAACATCCGCAACATATTCAACAACGACATCAATTCCATACTGTTTCTTTGTTACATCCTCTATAGTAGACTTAATCAATTTCTGTGTTTCATTCATTACAGCACCTTCCTTACTGTGTCAGGACTGTATGCAGCAAAAATCTGCTCAAAATTAGTTGCCACACTATCGTTTGCCATAGAACTGTCACGCATAACAAAATAATACGGTTTCTGTTTTGCAATCTCTGTAATCACTTCCTCAGTTACATTGTCATCAAAGCATGCTATCAAATAATTATCCCAAACATTGAATACTCTCTTTCCAGAGATAGTAGTTTCCTCGATTTTGCTCGAAAGAAGCACACCTAAATCAAGCATAACTTGGAACAATAAGTCTTCAGGAGTTCTGTCCTCTTTGATATTATCCTCAAGGCTTGTAAACAATGATGGTTCATACTCTGCCGGATTATAATATACATTCTTCATATTAGAGGTATCGCATTTCAGCACTCGGAACCCACCGTCGAATTTTGCTTCAGGATTTTCCTCTGCAATTTTCTTTGCAGCTCTGCGGATACGTTCTTTACCTATTTCACATATGTTCTTGTATCCTGCTTTATAGGCTTCACTTTTTTCATCTACTACTTCAGGCAGTTGTACCATAATGAACTTGCGGTGGCCACCGTCCTCTGCATTAAGCTGCATAACTGAATGAGCAGTAGTTGCAGAGCCTGAAAAAAAGTCGAGTACTTCACAATCTGATTTTGGGTACATTGACAAAACATATTTTATATAATCTATTGCCTTTGGAAAATCAAAGCCAAATTTCTGAGCCTTCATCCATTTCGTAGAAGATTGTGAATCAAAAAACAAGACTGACTTTGGCAATGATTTTTCATTATCGAACAAATAATTTTTAAGCTGAGGCATAACAGTTTCTGTCTCTCCAAAAAGAATATAATCGTTGTCAATTAGTTTATTCATTTCGCTTTCTGAATATGCCCAACCTCGAGTACCCGTTTTACATGGCTTTTTAGTAACTGGATGAATCACATCATATCTTGCCTTACTTCCCGGAGCAGTTAAATCAGAGGCACGAAAAGGTCCTCGTTCATCAACATAGGTGTAATGGTCAAACTCATAATATTTTGGATATTTGACAAGAGACAGTAACTCTGAATGTATTTCATCCATCGTTTTTCCACTCTTAAGTAGTTGCTGTGTAATCTTTATGAAACTATCAGAGTTTGTTTTTGCTACAGCCCATCCAGTAGGTGTTGCATCCTTATTTTTTGCAACGCAAAGAAGATATTCGTGAGTTATTGACACAAAGCGAGAGTTATTTTTAGCAGAATTAGATACAACAATAAAAGTGGCAATGATATTTGATATTCCAAAAACCTCTCCACAACACCTCATCAAATTATCAATTTCCTTATCATCAATACTTATCAATATAATACCATCATCTGACAATAAATCTTTTGCAAGTTTCAGTCTTGGATAAATCATGTTTAGCCAGTCTGTATGGAAACGCCCATTGCTTTCTGTATTTGTAAAAAGTCGATTTCCTTCATGATCAAATTGTCCACTACTTGCAAAATATTCTTCTATATCTTGGGTAAAATCATCCTCATACAAGAAATCGTTTCCTGTATTGTATGGAGGATCAATATAAATCATCTTGATCTTACCAAGATATGTTTCCTGAAGTAACTTTAATACTTCTAGATTATCGCCCTCAATATAAAGGTTTTCAGTAGTATCGAAATCTACACTTCCACTACTACAATATGGTTTTCCTTCACTGTCCGCTCCGGTTGGAGTTATTTCATCATCTCGAACAGGACGCAAGGTCTTATTTATCGGTGCATTGGCAAGAAGAACAGACTTCTTTTTGTCAGGCCAAGTAAACTGATAGCGTTCCTCGTTTCCCTCAACAACTTCACAAGAAATCTCCTGCATCAGCACATCCTTGTCTATCGCTCGCTCCACAATTGCCTTGCCGTTTTCATCATATCCAGTAATGGTTTCAGTAACAGCATTAGGAAACATTGCCACTAACTTCTTAAAATTTTCATCCGCCTTATTAACTGTCTGCATCTTGAGCTTGTCCATCAGGCTTGTCCTCCTTTAATTTCGTCAATGAACTTATCCAACAAATATGTCACTTTAGACTCATCGTTTTTTAAATCAAAAAGTTCCTCAATCTTGTTTTTAAGTTCTATCATACTTGCTTTACAATGTTCATCGCCGTTCAACACTGCCCCCATTTTCTTTGTGTCCACTGCACATTCATGATACTTTGGATTTCCAAAAGAAAAGGAAGGCACATATATATTAGTGTAGTCCGACTGTGTCACCCACGCAGCACCCATTTCGTTTAGACACGCAGGACTTTCCAAATATTTATCCGACCACAGAATTATCATAAAAAGCGTACTATTAAAATGTGAACGCAAGTATTCGTAAATCGATTCATCTAATGGAATTTTATGAAGAGGATGAGAAGTGTAAACTAATTGTTTCTCTTTAACACCTAATCCTATTATAAAATTTCTAAGTGCATCTCCATATTTTTTATCATCGGATTTATGGCTAATAAAAATAACTGTATCTGCTTTTTTTGCATCAATAGTTGCAGATGTAGTCGGAACACATTCATCCTTCTTCAAACCAGATAGAATTTCCTTGATTAACTGCATATTTTTCTGATGTGATTCAAGATTAAAAACATATTTATTCGATGAGATAGCACCAATGTTTTCATCATACCATTTGTCAATAGCGGAAAGCGTATACATTATCGTATCGTAGTTTGCTTCTACAATTGCTTCTTGCAATTTCACCAAATAATTCATCAAATTGGAATCACTTGTATAATCGTGTATCGTCCCGTATATGCCATCATATTCAATATAAAGTCTTTGAAAATTATTCATTATAGCGCCTCCTTTTATAGTACATATAACTGATTTGTTAATACTTTTATCCTCTGTACAAGTTCAAACTTCTTTTTAGGCTGTTTCTCCACCCTAGCCTGCTTTTCAAGTCTTGCAATCTCTTTTTCAAGTTTTTGCTTTTTGTCATTTATCTCTATCTGCTCATCAAGCGTATTTCCTTTTTCTATATTCACTCTACCGACAGCAATGACAATGTTCTCCCAAACAGTATCAAGATTTAACCCTTTAAGGTCAACCTTTTGTTTTTCTGTCGACATCCATACTGTCTGCATTACCTTTGTATGATAAATAGCAAGTCTGCTTTCATTCTCATATTCAAGAACAAACAAAATATTCTGCGGTATCAACTTAGAAAGCGTTGCTATCGTTTTTTCGTCATATTCTTTCTTTTTGAGAGATACAAGCAAAACAAAAAAACTTTTTACATCTTCTCCGGCAGGAATATTAACCTTATTGGGAGCAATCTCATTTACTATCGTGATTCTTGAAATATCAGCATCAATTTTTTCTTTTGCTGCTGTATTCATTTGAAATTTTGTATAAATTGATTTTTTCGGAAGTTGCTTACTCATTTCCGTTAATTGTGGTAATCCCAGCATCTCATTCTCCTCTATTTAACAATTAAAAAGCTAATAAGTTCAAAGTCATTCAAACCTTTTATCTCATTACTCAAAAAGCTAGCCTGACTGCCCCCTAAGAAGTTGTCTATATCACTTTCGTCTTTCAATTCAATAATGGATGCAATGGCATCTCCAAGCAAATCCGAATATTTTCCCATTCTCCGACCATCATTCGTTTCATCATTGAATTTGGCACATAATGCCTTATCTGGTTCTTCTTTGCCTTTACATAAAAGCCTGAATGAATCCAACATTTCCTTTGGTGAAAGATGATCTATGATTACCTCTCCTTCTTCTGACATATATACCATATAAAAGGGATGCAGCCTGTTCTGACTGTTGATATTTACCTCATTCTTGATATTTCTAAGCACAAATATTACACCTGCCGGCAATTCTTCCGTTGCTTTCACCACAGCATTCATTCCATGCGGTGCCTTTTCAATCTCAGGATGTGTCTTAATATAATCGAGCAAGTCCAGTCTGAACTCATTCAATCCAAGATCCATAATAGATATTCCGGATGACATATCTTCAATATCTACCACTTCCTCCTGTAATCTCTTGAGTTGCTGCTTTCGATACTCTAAATCGCCTTTTTCCTCCGGACTGAGGACATTATCATCGCCGGTTGCTGTCATATCCACGATTTTCATTCTGGTTTCTACTCTGGCTTTCAGATTAATATATTCATCCAATGTAATATCCGGCCAGAAGTTTACAAGCTGAATACATTCATTCTTACTTCCGATTCGGTCTATTCGTCCAAATCTCTGGATAATGCGCACCGGATTCCAATGTATATCATAATTAATCAGATAATCACAGTCCTGCAGGTTCTGACCTTCCGATATACAATCTGTTGCTATCAGTATATCTATTTCTGCTTTTTCGTCCGGTAATAACAAACTTTTTCCCTTAGATACCGGAGAGAAGCATGTTAATACTGTATTTAAGTCCGTTTTCAACCCTTTGATTGTGGTCTTTCCATCAACCGATCCGGTAATAATTGCTGTGTCCAACCCGTATTTTTTCTTCACATACACACTTACTGTGTCATACAAATAATTCGCTGTATCTGCAAAAGCAGTAAATATGATAATTTTCTTATTGCCTGAATTGATAGGATGTTCCTGCTTTTCATCAATCACATCGAATAATGTCTGCAATTTGCTATCATGAGCAGGTGTTATATCTGCAATCATCGTAAGAAGCAAATCCAGTATTTCCTTATCTCTTTCAAGCTCTCGTCTCCACGACTTATAATCCATATCTGCAATGTCAATTCTTACTTTCTTTCCAATTGCAAACACATCATCATTCTGATCATCCCCATCTAAATCCATATTTGTAATGTCATTCAAATTCAATAAAGATTTATTATAGCCATATTCAAAATCTGCAATGCTCTTTATGGTATCAGTAATAAGATCATTAATACGTTTTAATGTCAGCCTGAAGGAATATACTGAACTTTCCATTCGCTTCATAAGGTTTATTGACATCAATCTTCTGATTCCCTGCTCTCGACCAGACTGTGTAAGTCCTCCCCTTACATGGTTTGAATCATACACATCTTTATACTTTGCTAATTTACTTGGCAGAATATAGTCCGTTGGTGTATATATACATAATCTAAGCAAATTCAACTGTTCAAATATCTCATTGTAATTGATTGCCTTGCTTAAATCTGTCAATCCTGGTCTTTTTGATATAGGTGGATTTCTTTTTGGAAATGTTCCTATATCTGATGTATCATAATATTTCTGAATATGCTTTCTTGAACGTGCAATCGTCACACTATCAAGCAGTTCAAAAAAGTCAAAATCTAGCATTCTTAAAAGTTTGCTTGTAGTTCTATCCTCCGGTTCCCATTTACTCCATGTATTAAAGGCAGTCTGTGCCTGCTTGAAAATATCATCAATACTCTTATGTGTATTCAGCTTTTCGTCCAGCAGCTGACTTTCTCCTTCATAAGCAAGGGCAATCTGATTCTTCAAATCTACAAAGCGATTATTTACCGGTGTAGCAGACAACATAAGTACCTTTGTCTTAACACCCTTGCGTATAACCTTATTAAGAAGCTTCAGGTATCTGTTTTCTTTCTCATCCTCACCGGATATTTTTCCACCATTACGAAAATTATGTGATTCATCAATGACCACCAAATCATAATTTCCCCAGTTTACCATATCCAGATCCATACCATTGGAATTTCCTGACTCTCTGCTTAAGTCTGTATGGAACAGAACATCATAACGCATACGATCAGCTGCAATCGGATTGTTGATGTAATTATACTTATATGTATTCCAGTTGTTTGCCAGCTTCTTAGGACATAATACAAGCACAGACTTATTTCTGTTCTCGTAATACTTTATTACAGACAATGCGGTAAATGTTTTACCTAGACCTACCGAATCAGCTAAAATACAGCCATTATACTTCTCCAGCTTATTAATAATAGCTAACGCTGCATCTCTCTGGAAATTATATAGCATCCCCCATATCTTGCTTTCTTTAAAGCCTGTCGCCTCATTTGGCAGGACATCCTCCGAAACATCTTCAAGGAATTCATTGAAAATATTGTATAGTGTTACAAAATACAGATAATCCGGAGAATTTTCATTATAAACTGTTGTGATATTCTCAATCACTTCATCTGTCACTTCCTGAAGTTTTGATGAATCGTTCCATATCTGTTCAAATAATTGCAAGTATGCTGTGCTCATTGGAGTTTCTAATTTATTTATTATATAATAGGCGTTATTACCTCGTTCACATCCTAAATCAACGGTTGTAAAACCATTCAAAGTCGTATAACTTTTATCATCAACATTTATGAATCCCGTCATAATCTCATTTGTCACATTTGACTTGAATACTGCCTTTTTACGAATCCACTCTGCACATTCCTTTGCAATAGCCTTCTGTGTCATCTCATTACGAAGCTTAACTTCAAACTCTGTGCCAAATAGATTTTTCTCTCGTTCCTGTCTTGGTATATAAAATTCTCTTTTCTCACGCTTTGCTTTTTCCTTAATGAATGTTGGTGATGTGAAAATAAAACGCAATTCATCCACATTTTTAAGCTCTTTCTTTAATTCAGCAAATGCATAAATAGAAAAGCAGGCTGCAGCAATAGATACTTTACTGCCCTTATGTATTTCAGTTGTCAAATCTTCTTTTAGTGTCTTATTGACATTATCTATTATTTCCAATTCAGTTTGCCTCCTTCGTTTGTACTATGCATTATGCTTATTTTTCTTGTACCTTGCATCCGCTGGCTTCTGTGCAGTATCAGGAATCAACCACATTTTTCCCTTCTTAATCGCACCATCAATTCTTCCCTCAGTGCATAAAACCCCTATTCTTCTAGAAGAAATATTCCATACCTTTGAGAGTTCTGTTGCTGTTAAATACTCCATACTCGAAACCTCCATAATAAATATATTATATTCTATTATCGGAATAATATCAACAAAAAATCCTCCTGTTATTGTCTATACACATATAATTTTAATATTTTATTTAGTAATGTAACAACAATAATTTAATATTCTAAACTCTTATCTCCCCTTCCATCTCCATCCACATCGCCTTTTTCTGCAGTACCTGTCCTTCCTCTATCTCCGGACGGATGATTGACTTTATTACTTCTTCCGAAGCCTCTGCCTGCAGCAGATCTCTTATCACATTTCTTCGTATCTCACCGATCCACTCGGAAGCATAAATGTCAAGAAGTGTCAGCGAATCAAAGTTTTCTACAAACCACGCTTTCCGCTCCGCTTCCTCCCGTTCTTTTTCAGCATGAAGGGCTGACTGTATCATACCGGCAGTGATGGTCGGCTCTCCTGCCTTTCCCTTTTTATCGTTCGGAGTAGAATGAATCTTCTTTTCCATCTCATCCAGATCCATTATCATAAACGAAAAAGCATCCAGTTCATACAGCCTGATATTTTCATTTTTGTCTTTCTGCAGTTTCAGATAATTTAGGGATTCCTCACCAAGAAACTCACATTCTTCCATCGGCTTTTCCTGTTTTTCCTTCTGCTCTTTGGGATTAAAAGCACCACACTTTCTTGCTTCTAAGTATTGTTCATGCTCCCACGGAAACCACTTTTTATCCCGGATCGGATTTTCCCCACGCACAAAGATAATGCATTCATCATCTGGTAAAAGACGCAGCTCATACTCTAACATCAGCTCTCTGCCCAGTACATCATAGTTCTGACTGTACGAGCCACTGGAGCCTTTGCTTTCCCCACTGGTTCGTTTATCAATCGTCCACTTACCAAGTAACTTTGACACATACTCGTAGGTACTTGCCTCATTTCCGCCAAGATAGATAAAAGTATCGCAGTTCCCCACGATTCCCTCCCATGCACCATCCGCAAAAAGTATCTTTAACTGCGCCAGGGACTGTAAAATCGGTACGCAGTACACACCTCGGCTTCGGCAGGTTGCAAGAATCTTATCAAAGTTGTTCGGCATCTTGATATTTGCCATTTCATCCAGCCAGAAACCGACATCCATCGGCAGCTTTCCACCAAAGAATCTTGCCTGACGGTACAACTCCTGAAAAAGCAGCGTGTAAACCATGCCCGGCACAAAGTTAAAGGTATCATCGTCATCCGGGATAATGATAAACAGATTGCTTTTTGTTTTCTTGTCTCCGTCAATTCCTACTCCAAACTCATCCAACGGAATGTCATTGGATGAAAAGATTTCCAACAATTCTTCATTATCGAAAGGCTGCATACGGGCATTTACCGTCATAATGACGGAACGGATCGTTTCATCCGGACCTCCCCGGTATCGCTGATAGGCTTTTACCGCCGGATGATCCGGCTTCTTTTTTGCCAGTTCTTCCATACGCAGATCCAGTTTCGGCGGTGTGTCCGCATCCACAAACTGAGCCTCATCTAACAGATATAAAATCGTTTTCCAGTTTTTCTGCAATAGTTCCGCCCGCCCTCGTTTCTGATTATATACTCCCTTGGGACATTCCATCCATACATAGAGGAAAAGGCTCTCCAAAAACATTCGTTCCGCCTTCTCCCAAAATGGGTCTGCACTCGAATTTTTAATATTTGGGGAGTTTGTATTCTGTATCAGATTCGTCACGAGTTTGGTCACATCACTTTTACTGCGGATGTATAGAAACGGATTAAAGTGCATACTTTTTCCCATTTCACACAGGTTTAATGTATATACTCTGGTATCTCTCTGCTCCGACAGCCATGCTCCCAGTTCTTCCACAAGGCTTCCCTTTGGATCGGTATAAATATTGCAGTCATGCAGAGACAGTAAGTTTGGTGTCAGGAAAAAAGCCGTCTTACCGGCACCGCTTCCACCAACGACAAACACATTGTTGTTGCGAAGAGTATCGGAATCATACCGAAACCGTACATTCTGTGACAGCACTTTATTTTCCGGTGACAAATCGCCTTCCTCGTCTACTGTCTTTGCCGCATATTTTTCATTAAACTCCCGCGCCTCGCCCCACTTGGCAGAGCCAAATTCATTGCCCGGCATCCGGTTATGGTCACTTCTGCTATACGCCGTGAAACTTAAAACCATCCATAAAAGTCCACCGACAAACACCATACTGAGACTTTTATCGTTATATATCTTCAGCGGATGTAACAGGCACCAGACAATCTGTTCCTTCAGCTTCGTCATTTCCACCTCTATGATATACAATCCACTTAAACAGTAAAATAAATAGAGTGTGGGCAGCAACAATACCACACACACTCGTAATAAACTCTGCAGTCTTCGTTTTCTCATATCACCGGCAACATGGGTTGCACGGCTTTTCCCTTTTTGTTTTTTCACCAAAATCACCTCTACAATTTTTTGTTCTTCGGAATGCTGACAGATTTTTGCAGCAACCTCTTTTCCAAAGATGGACTGTCTGTATTCCACTTGCTCCTCTGATGTTTCAAGCATTCTGTCGCAATCTCTTCATTTTTCTTTACATACTTTCGCAGTTCCTTTCCATCTTGATCCAGTTCTGTGATCTCTGACATATCCGATCGTTTCAAATATGCCAGTAACCGCTTTCCGTCATCCGATAAGCTGGTTGTCTCCTTGTCCAGGCAGATACAACGCACAAAATCCTTTGATTTCTGCTGTTCTTTCGGCAGATTGGCAATATACAGATTCGGAGATTCTGCCACCATCTGTGTCTCCATATCAAAGGTAACCGGAATGTACTCCGGACTTTGGTATCGCTCTTTCATCTTTTCAAGGGACAGCACTTTTTCCACTGTTTTCTCCGAAGCCAAATGAGGGACAGAAGATTTTTCCTGAACCTCCTGTCCCTCATGAAAAGATGGAAAGATTGCCGCATACTCCGGCTTTAGTTTCCCGATCATTTTCACACGGTCATCGCCTACCGGGGCAAATGCTTTTTCCAGTTTTGTAATATCCAGTTTCACTTTTTCTTTCTCATTAATGTTTTTCCTTTGATCTAATGCATAGCCCCAGAGTTCTCCATCCCGTTTCAAACAGGTAATCACCGTCTGTCCCTCATCCAAAAGAATACAGTCGGACTTTTTGATCCGTATGGCACTCGAAAGATCTTCTCCCAGTCTGCCACGGGGAATACGAAACAGATAGGCATCCTTTTCTTCCCGCAAAAGAAGTGATTCCACATTGATGCTGATGGGAAGATATTCTTTATCCCTGATTCTTTCCTGGATTTCTTCCAACTGCTCCTCGTGCATCCGACCCTCATATCCTTTAGCAGCAAGTTCATCCAGATATTCCATTCCTCCCGGAGTTGCCGTTCCAAAATACTCATCCAGATCCATTTCTTTTGCTTCCTGCCGAAACTT
>OAWC01000314.1_pt1 | contig 40134 bp, 34 predicted proteins | sample 1495331 | NCBI WGS metagenome assembly OAWC01 (sample SAMEA2580115, study PRJEB22360) | human gut metagenome | biome: human gut; feature: human-associated habitat; material: faeces | place: Denmark | collected 2008/2010
TCCGCCGGAAAGATCCCGGAAGCACTGGTGTTCCATTTCCCGGATTCCTAAAAGCTCCATATTCTCTCTGGCTGCCTTCTTATCCGCTGCACTGTAAAACGGCCGCCAGCCTCTGCTGTTGAGTCTGCCGGAAAGTACCACCTCATAGACGCTTGCCGGAAAATCTTTCTGCACGACCGTCTGCTGGGGAAGATACCCGATTTCGTCTTGCTTCAATCCGTCTCCCAGCAGAATCTGCCCTTTAAAGGGCGGTTTTAATCCAAGAAGACTTTTTACCAGCGTACTCTTTCCGGAACCATTCTCTCCCACAATGCAGAGATAATCTCCCTGCTCGATCCAAAAAGACAGATCCCGAACAACCGTCTGTCCCTCATATGCGATCGAAATTCCATCACATTTTATCAATGCCATCAGTTCAAAGCCTCCTTTAATGTTTCTACATTCTTTTTCATCATGCTCAGATAAGTCTCCCCGTCTGCAAATTCCTTTGCAGTCAGATTATGACAACTGTAAAACGTCTTCACTTTCGCATGTGTCGTCTCGGCAATGGCATTTGCAATATTCTCATTACTCAGCTCCATCTTTAAGATCACCGGAATCTGTTCTTCCTTTGCTTTGTTGATCAGAAATGCCATCGTTGCCGCACTTGGCTCCGTATCGGATGCGCAGCCCGGAAATGCCGCATAGTATTTCAGACCGTATTCATCTGCAAAATACCGGAACGGAAAACGGTCTCCAAAAAGCAGCACATCGCGTTTGGCCGAACTTACCACCTCACGAAACTCATCATCCAGCTCTTCTAAAAGACTCACATACGCTTTTTCGTTCTCTTCATAAACTGCCGTCTGCTCCGGATCCAGCTCACCCAGAACATCTGCAATCTGCTCCACAATTGCAATGGCATTCTTTGGAGACGTCCATACATGTTCATCCGGGGTCAGCGTCTCATGTGTTTCGTGCTCCTCTTCCCCGTGCTCATGCTCGTGCTCTTCCTCTTCTTCATGTTCATGACCACGTTCTTCTTTCATCCCTTCTACGTGTTCTTCATTTACCGTATCCACGCAGTCGATCAGGCGAAGTAGTCTGATATGTTCTGTATCGATGGAGTCCAGAATATCCTCCACCCATTCATCGTTCTCACCGCCCACATAAATAAACAGATCACAATTCTGGATCTTCAGAATGTCCTGCGGTGTCGGCTCATAGGAGTGTGTCTCTTCTCCCGGCTTTAAAAGCATCGATACTTCTACATTATCCCCTGCGATCTGACGTACAAAATCATACTGTGGAAAAATGGTTGTCACGACATTTACTTTCTCTTCGCCGGTCTCTTTCACAGCCCCCACTCTCTGACATCCGGCCACACTTGTCACCAAAAGAAACACACTCAGCAGCACTGCCGCCTGTTTTCTCTTGTATGTTTTTCTAAATTTCATGATATGCCTGCCTTCACTGTCGGCGCTCGTAAGTCGAAAATACATACTCCAGATCAAAACAAGTATGCTCTTCACTGACTTCTGTCATTTCCCAGTCTTCCAGCTGATCCAGATTCGGGAAATACGTATCTGCCTGATATGCATGGTCGATCTTTGTTACATATACTTTGCTGCAATAAGGAAGCATCATCCGGTAAATACTTTCTCCGCCGATCACAAAGATTTCTTCCTCATCATATTTTTTCAGTTCTTCCAGCAATTCTTCTGTTGTATGCACGATCACTGCATCTTTCACATGATAATTGGGATTCCCTGTCAGCACAATATTGGTGCGGTTCTTCAGCGGCAGACCGTTCGGAAAGCTTTCCAGCGTCTTTCTTCCCATCACAACTACCTTTCCACCTGTCATCTGACGGAAAAACTTCATATCTGCCGGAATGCTGACCAGAAGTTTGTTTTTATATCCGATTGCCCAGTTTTTATCGGCTGCTACAATTGCGTTCATATTCATTTCCTCCTTTTTTTGCACAACTCCTATACCGCGATTGGGATATTCTTGATCTGAGGATGTGTCTCATATCCATCCAGCCGTACATCATCCGGTGTAAATTCATAGAAATCCTTTACCTCTGGATTCAGCCAGAATTTCGGTGCCGGAAGCGGTTCTCTTTTGATCAGTTCCTCGATCATCGGGATATGTCTGTCATAAATATGCGCATCTGCGATCACATGAACAAACTCTCCGACCTTCATATCACACACCTGTGCCAGCATATGAAGCAGCACCGCATACTGACACACATTCCAGTTATTTGCTGCCAGTACATCCTGAGAACGTTGATTCAGGATTCCATTTAATGTCAGTTTGTCACTGTCCTTTTCTTTTGTCACATTAAATGTCATGCTGTATGCACACGGATACAGATTCATCTCATGAAGATCCTGATGCACATAGATATTCGTCATGATCCGGCGGCTGTAAGGATTGTTCTTCAGATCATAGATCACACGATCGACCTGATCCATCATTCCCTCTTTATACTGATGCTTTACCTGCATCTGATAGCCGTAGGCTTTTCCGATGGAACCGTCCTCATCTGCCCAACTGTCCCAGATGTGACTGTTTAAGTCATGAATGTTGTTGGACTTTTTCTGCCAGATCCACAGCATCTCATCCACACAGCTCTTGATCCCTGTCCTTCGCAGAGTCAGTGCCGGAAACTCTTTTGAGAGGTCATAACGGTTCACAACGCCAAATTTTTTGATGGTGTACGCAGAGGTTCCATCCTCCCATACCGGGCGTACCTTTTCTCCCTCTGTACTCGTTCCGTTGTCAATAATGTCTCTGCACATCTCTATAAATACTTTATCTGCGTAACTCAATCTTATCTTCTCCTTCTAATATTCTCTGATCATACTGCTGATTTCAGAAATGCTGTCCATTTTCTGCAGCTCTCTCAGCGCATCCTTAATATGATACTCTTTCACTTTTTCTGTACTGATGACCAGTTCAGCCGCTTCTTCCTGTACATGCTTCTGCACAACTCTGCGGATACTTACCTTATGACCGCCAAATACACTTGCCACTTTCGCCAGAACTCCCGGTTCGTTTTTCACCTGCATTCTGAGGAAAAATTTATTTTTCACTTCATCAAACGGCTTCACCGGCAGATCCTGATAGCAGGTACAGCTGATTCTTCCGTTGCATCCAAACTGCAGGTTTCTGGCAACATCAATCACATCACCGACAACAGCACTTGCCGTCGGCATCTCCCCGGCACCTCTTCCGTAAAACATCGCATCATCCACAGCATCTCCGTGCACAAAAACAGCATTGAACGAATCCCGCACGGACGACAGGGGATGCTCTTTTCCAAGCAGCACCGGATACACTCCCACTTCAATCCCTTTGTCCGTATTGTGCGCAACTGCAAGCAGCTTGATCACACAGTCAAACTCTTTTGCATAGGCAATATCTTCTGCTGTGATCTTTGTGATTCCTTCTGTATAAACATCTTTAAACTGTACTCTGGAATGAAAGGCAATGGAGGAAAGGATCGCGGCCTTTCTTCCGGCATCCAGTCCTTCCACATCCGCTGTCGGATCTGCCTCTGCATATCCCAGCTCTGTTGCTTTTGCAAGTGCAGCTTCAAAACTCATGTTTTCTTCAAACATCTTGGTTAAAATATAGTTTGTCGTTCCGTTCACGATCCCCATCACTTCTGAGATCTCATTTCCGGCAAGACACTGTTTGAGCGGACGGATGATCGGAATGGCGCCTGCCACCGATGCCTCAAACAGCAGATCACAGCCATGTGCCGCCGCAAGGTCCAAAAGCTCTCCTCCGTGTTCTGCCATCAGATCTTTATTGGCTGTCACCACATGCTTTCCGGCTCCAAGTGCTTCCTCGATCATGGACTTTGCCGGTTCGATCCCGCCCATCACTTCGATCACAATCTGAATCTCCGGATCGTTTACAATCGATTTCCAGTCCGTTGTGAGAAGCTCTGTATCCACACCTTCTCTTTTTTTATGCAGACTGTGTACCAGGATCTTTTCCACTTCCAGCTCGGCGCCAACTGTGTGTATCATACTTTCTGATCTCCTCTGGATCAATTTGTACACTCCGCCTCCAACTGTTCCAAGTCCCAGCAATGCCACTTTGATCTTTTTATTTTCCATACTCTTCACCTCTGTTTTTGAATCCACTGTTTTTCTTTGCTCCATCTACAGACTTCTGTTTCTATAGAGTAACAAAATCTTTTCGAAAAGTAAAGCGGACATTCTTCTGTCCGCTTCTATCTATAGCTGACCTTATTGAAAGGCAATACCATATAATTCACAGGCCTGTGTAAACAATCGCTCTGTGTTTTCTGTTGCCTGAGAAGTATTCAAAGATACACTGCTCACCAGAATTTCCCGGTCCTCCATCAACTGAACCTGTATGATCTCAGTACACGGATAAGCCACTCCATCTGCCCCGATCTGATTGCAGATCAGCTGCTGCATCACGAATCCGTCTTCTGCTACCATCTCACCTACAGTAATATCCGTATAGATTCCCGCCTGACTTTCCAATGTCTTTCGGATATTTTCCACTTCTGCCGAAATTCTCTGCTCAATCGTTTCATCCGCAGCCAGAAGTGTAAAACCTGCTTTCAGCTCAATTCCATCTTTTGCGGAAGTTGCTGTGGACTCCGTAACTGTATTCTCCCCAGCCTTGAACAATGTGACATCCGTAACCCATTGATAACCATCCAGGGATACTGTCTCAAAATCCTCATATCCTTCAATCGGAGTGCCCTCATATTCTCTCTGAACGCCCTCCTCTTCTTTCACATCTGGTTCTTCCTGTGTTTCCTCCGGAACTTCTTGTGAAATCACCGCATCCTGTGTCTGTTGTACTGTCTGATCTGAAACCGCAAACAGGCCCAGTGCGACAACTGCTATCACTTCAAGCACCAACAGAATGATACCGATTCCGCCAGTGATCGCACTGGCTATGATCGCTCCTGTACTTTTCTCCGGATCCGGACCTGTATACTCTGCCTTTCCAAACGCAAGGATTGGAAGAAAAACAATACTTAAGAAAATCAGCCCACAGGCAAATCCATCTTTCTTTCCAAACACTTTTGCCAGTTTTATCATTGTAAAAATTGCAAATATCAGATTCCCCAGCGGCAGGAATCCAAAAATAAACAGCCATCCTCTCCCCCAGGTTATCCTGGTCATTACATACAAATTATAAAACGGGATCAATGACGCCCATCCGGGTTCTCCTGCTTTACAAAATACTTTCCACATTACCGCAACACAAAAAATCAGAAGCGCCAATGCTACAATTATCATTCCTATCGCTGCTGCCATCATACCTTTTCCTCCTGTTCCTTAGCTCCCTTATCCCTTTTGATCTCTATTTCATTCTCCTCTTTTGGACTGAAGAATGATTCTTTTCGATTTTAACACATCATAGCAAAAAAGTCGATGAGAATAATTCTCTTTTTGAATATTGTAATATACAGGCAGGGATTGGTGTAAACAGTACGATTTGAACATACAATTAGAAATTTCAAAAAAATTAATTTTTTTCAAAAAAGTTGTTGACAGATAAGAACTCCTGTAGTATAGTATATATTGTTCCGAGGGGAACACAAAACAAACGCGATAGTGGCTCAGCTGGTAGAGTACGACCTTGCCAAGGTCGGGGTCGCGGGTTCGAACCCCGTCTATCGCTCTTAAGAGACTGTAGATCGAAAGATTTACAGTCTTTTTTATATTTTCAAAACCCGGCATTTCTTCCACTTCCAGTTCAATCCCTGCTTGAGTTCCCTCTCCGTTTCCTTTGATAAATCAAAAGCAATACAAAAAGAGCTCTTACTACTTGTGTAGTTGAGAGCTCTCCATAATTCACGTTCTGTATGCACCATTTTTCAAAAAATGCACACTTCTTCACATTATTCTTCTGTTTTTACATCTTTTGCATCCAACTTCAGTCCCAGTTCTTCCAACTGTTTATTGTCTGCCATACTTGGAGCCTGTGTCATCAGGCAGGATGCGTCTTTGATCTTCGGGAATGCCATCACATCACGGATACTGTCTTCTTTTGCCATCAGCATGACCATTCTGTCCAGACCATATGCCAGTCCTGCGTGAGGCGGTACTCCGTATTTGAATGCATCCAGAAGGAAGCCAAACTGCTCATATGCCTGCTCTTTTGTAAATCCAAGCACCTCAAACATCTTCTCCTGTACGTCGTTCTGGAAGATTCTTACACTTCCTCCACCGATCTCATTTCCATTTAAGACGATATCGTACGCTTTTGCACGGACTCTGCCCGGCTCGGAATCAATATACTGCAGATCTTCTTCCATCGGCATCGTGAATGGGTGATGCATTGCCAGATAACGATTCTGCTCATCGCTCCACTCAAGCAGCGGGAATTCTGTAACCCACAGGAAATTGTACTGATTCTTGTCCAGAAGTTCCATCTGTTTTGCCAGTTCCAGACGTAAATTTCCAAGAACATCCCATACAACTTTGTTCTTGTCTGCCGCAAAGAGCAGTAAATCTCCTGCTTCTCCGTTCATTGCTGCAATCAGATTGTTCATCTCTTCTTCTGTCATAAATTTGGAGAAAGAGGATTTCACGGTTCCATCTTCCTGAATTGCAATATAAGCAAGTCCCTTGGCACCGAAATCTTTTGCAAATGCCACCAGCTTGTCAATCTTCTTACGCGGCATTGCTCCCTGTCCTTTTGCGTTGATACCACGGACTGTTCCTCCGTTCTCAATCGCCCCTTTGAACACAACAAATTCACTGTCTTTCACAGTCTCTGTCACATTCACCAGTTCCATACCGAAACGGGTATCCGGTTTGTCAGAACCGTAGCGGTCCATCGCTTCCTGCCATGTCATTCTCTGGATCGGAAGCTGTACATCCACATCCAGAACTTCCTTGAACAGTTTTGCAAGGAAACGCTCGTTGACTTCGATCACGTCATCTACATCCACAAAGGAAAGCTCCATATCGATCTGGGTAAACTCCGGCTGTCTGTCTGCACGAAGATCCTCGTCACGGAAACATTTTGCGATCTGGATATAGCGGTCACATCCGGAACACATCAGAAGCTGTTTGTAAAGCTGTGGTGACTGTGGAAGTCCGTAAAAACTTCCCGGATGTACACGGCTAGGCACCAGATAATCTCTTGCCCCTTCCGGTGTTGTCTTTCCGAGGATCGGGGTCTCGATCTCAAGGAAGCCTTCTTCTGCGAAAAACTGACGTGCCAGTGTTGTGACCTGACTTCTCATACGCAGGTTTCTCTGAAGATCCGGTCTTCTTAAATCCAGATAACGATATTTCAGACGAAGCTCTTCCTTTGTCTTGCTGTTTTCTTCCACCTGGAACGGCGGTACCTCGGATTCTGAGAGGATGCGAAGTTCTTCAGCACGCACTTCAATCTCTCCTGTTGCCAGGTTTTCATTGACTGCACCGCTTCTCTTCTCCACATTTCCTACAACTGCAACTACAAACTCACTTCTTAATTTTGAAGCTTTTTCCATCAGCTCTGCCTGTTCTTCTCCCTCAAATACGATCTGAAGGATTCCGGAGCGGTCACGCAGATCCATAAATACGATTCCGCCTTTATTTCTGTTCTTCTGTACCCATCCCATGACGGTTACTTTCTCTCCAATGTTTGCACTGGACAGTTCCCCGCATCGGTGTGTTCTTTTGAGTCCCTGCATTGATTCTGCCATTTCTCTGTTTCTCCCTTCTTCTCTACAACTGCTCCACATTGTCAGCATAGCAGTCTACAATCTCTGTATATCCCTGTTCCATCAGCTGTTCTTTCTGGAACTTTTTATTTTTCTTCATGTTGACGATCATCACCTGTTTTCCAAGTGCGCGCTCTGCTTTTGCCAGATTTAGGATCTTGAGCATGCCTTCCTTCGGCATCTTCTTGTCGATCAGAAATGCTTTCTTCTGTGCGGCTGTCGGTACCTGATATCCTCGTTCTAAAAGCAGCATGACAATCCGTTCAAATCCGATGGAAAATCCGACTGCCGGTGTATTCTGTCCGGTGAATTTTCCGATCATTTCATCATAACGTCCACCGCCGCCTACCGAACCGCCGAACTCGTCCATAGAAATCTCAAAGATCGTCCCTGTATAGTAAGACATTCCCCGAACCAGTGTCGGATCAAATTTCATGCAAAAATCCGCTTCCTTTGCACTTTCCACACTTGTAATAATCATCTCGAGCGAAGCCGCCGCGTCATCCGCAAGAAAGCCTTCCAGTTTTTCTTTACAGTAACGTACGCCTTCCACGTCATTCGTAATCTCTTTGAATAACTGCAAATATTTTTCCACAGACTCTTTTGCATATCCGTTTTCCTCTAATTCTGCTGCCACACCATCCAGACCGATCTTGTCCATCTTGTCCAGGATGATGAATACATTTTCATAATCACTCTCTGCAAATCCGCTGTATGCTGCCATTGCTTTTAAGATTCTTCTGTCATTGATACGGATCGTAAAGTTTTTAAAATCCAGTTTTCCAAGCAGCGTCGTCGTTGCCAGGATCAGCTCGATCTCTGCCAGATTACCTGGCTCTCCCAGAATATCGATATCACACTGCATAAACTGACGGAATCGTCCTCTCTGCGGTCTGTCCGCTCTCCAGACATTTCCCATCTGAAGTGCTTTAAACGGAGACGGCAGTTCATTTGCATTGTTTGCATAATATCTGGACAGCGGTACTGTCAGATCGTAACGAAGACCTCCGTCCACAACATCTTTTTCTTCTTTTGCTTCTTCGATCTTCAGCTTTTCTCCTCTTTTTAAAATCTTGAAGATCAGTTTTTCATTGTCTCCGCCCTGTTTGCTGCAGAGATTTTCAATGTGCTCTACACATGGAGTCTCAATGGATGAGAACCCAAATGCACGGTATGTCTCTTTGATCTGTCCGATCACATAATCGCGGATCTCCATCTCCGCCGGCATCATATCTTTCATTCCGGTTACCGGTTTCTTTTTCAGCGCCATAACCATTCTCCTTTTCTCTCTATCATCTCATCAATACGGCTTTCATACTCCGTAATATTTTTCACATTTTCTATGCGGATCAGATTCGTCTCCCGTCCATTGTCCAGACGGATCTTCTCCGGAAGCACGATCTTTGTGGAGGCACCTGCCCCTGCTGCAAGGATCGTCTGTTTTTCTTCCATAATAAGTATATTGTATATTCCGGCTTTGTCAACCTTTGCATAGCCAACATTTTCAAAATTTCCCGCAATATTTTTCTGCCGGTACAGATAATACGGCACAAGTCCCATGCGTTCTGCCGCCCTTGCACTCTCTTCTACCATCTGTTCGATCTCAGAATGCAGATCGATCTTGCGCTGCTCCTGGCCGAACTTCGCCGCCCGCTTGATCGCCAGCGCATGAACCGTCAGACTGTCCGGCGAAAGCTCTTCAATCTGACAAAGCGTATCCCTCATATCCTCCGCCGTCTCTCCCGGAAGTCCTGCGATCAGATCCATGTTGATATTGTCAAATCCAAGCTCTCTGGCTGCATGAAAAATGTCTTTTACATCCTGAACGGTATGCTTTCTTCCCACCAGATCCAGTGTTTTCTGCTGCATGGTCTGGGGATTGACAGAAATCCTGGTCACCGGAAATCTTCGCATCACTTCCAGCTTTTCTCTTGTAATGCTGTCCGGTCTTCCCGCCTCGATCGTAAATTCCTGCAGATACTCAAATGAAAACGACTTCTGTATCGTATCCAAAAGCTCAAAAAGCTGCTCTGCCTCCAGTGTTGTCGGAGTCCCTCCTCCGATATAGATCGTATTAAGCTTTCTTTCTTCTGCCCGCTCTCCCAGTGCCCGGATTTCCTGACAGAGCGCCTTTAAATAATCATCTACCCGGTCTTTCCACTCCGCCAGAGGGGACGAACTGAAAGAACAGTACGAACAGATGCTTGGACAAAACGGAATCCCTACATAGAGACTGAATCCCTGCTCATAGTCCAGTCTGCCAAGCAGCTCTTTTTCCCGCTCTGCAATCGCAATGCCAAGTTCTGCCTTCTGGTGACTGACTCCGTACTCCTGCTCTAAAAATGTGCAGACTTCTTTTCGGCTCATACCGGCTTCCAGTTTCTGCATAGCCAGCTTTGTCGGTCTGACACCTGTCAGCATCCCCCAGGCAAGTATCCGTCCGGTCACTTTTGACAGCCAGTCATAGACAATCTTTGTCACCTTCTTCTTTCCATCCTGGCGGTCCGGACAGTCTGCAATTTCTGAAACAGGAACATAAAAGCAAGAATTCTCTTCCAGTTTCACTGAAACCAGAGATTCCTGCTTTTCGTCCAGATTCTGGCTGATCTCCTCATTCGGGAAAAAAGCCTTCACAATATGATATAAATTATACATATATAACGTATCTTTACTGCTGATCTGTATCATCATATTTCTCTTCCGTTTTCTTACAAAAACGGATTATTCTCCTTTTCAAATCCGATCGTTGTTGCCTCCATATGTCCCGGATACACCTGTGTATCTTCCGGAAGGCTCAGCAATCGCTCTTTTACCGAACGCACCAGTGTACTCATACTGCCTGTCGGAAAATCTGTTCTTCCAACAGAGCCTGCAAACAGTGTATCTCCGCTGAAAAGAACCTCCTCTTCTTCTATATAATAACAGCATCCTCCCGCCGTATGCCCCGGAGTGGAGATCATACGGATCTGATATCCTGCAAGTGCGAGAGATGCCCCATCTTCCAGAAACTTGGCGTCCGCAAACACATAACCCGCTCCATATGCAACAGACAGATTCACATTGGCATCTGTCAGAACCTTCTGCTCCAGTGCACTGGCATAGACAGGAACTGACCATTCTCTGCGCAGTGTGTCAATTCCCATAATATGATCAAAATGACCATGTGTCAGGAGGATTCCCTGCAACTGAAGACCTTCTGTCTGGATAAATTCGACAAGCGGCGCAGATGGTGCCGCCGGATCCACAACAAAACATTCTTTTGTATTTTCATTGTACACCACATAACAGTTGGTGCCGACCATTCCGATCACAAATTTTTTGATTCTCATTTTTCTCTACCCCGCTGTCCGTTCAATATCCAGAACTCCTTCTACATTGCGCAGTTTTTTTATGATAAGATTCAGCTGTTCTCTGCCCTTTACAATAAATCCCATTTCCAGTGTAGCGGTTCCTTTTTTGCTGGTTCGTGTATTCATAAATCTGACATCGATCTTTTCTTCTGTAAATACCTTTGTTACATCCAGAAGCAGTCCCTGCCTGTCGTTTGCATACATCTTCAGCTCTGCCAGATACTGACCTCCGCCTTCCGTCTCTGCATTATTCTCCCACTCTGCATCGATCAGACGCTCCCGCTCCACAGCAGACAGATGCAGCATATTCACACAATCTGTACGGTGGATCGTCATACCTCTTCCTCTGGTCACAAATCCTACGATTTCATCACCCGGAACCGGATTGCAGCACTTGGAGAAGCGCACCGCCATGTCATCGATTCCCTTAACCACGATCCCGCTCTTTGATTTTGCAATATGCACCTTCTGATTGTTTGCCTCAGAAATCTTCTCCAGGATCGTCGCATCCGTAATCTCTTTTTTGTGATCTTTTCCATACTCTTCTACCAGACGGTTGACTACCTGACCTTCCTTTAGTCCACCGTGTCCGATTGCTGCCAGAACTGCATCCCAATCCCGGAATCCATACTTTCTCTGGACGATCTGCAGATATTTTGGCTTCATGATATCCGCCTGTGCGATCGACTTGGATTTAAAGTATGCGGCAATCAGCTCTTTTCCTCGAATAATATTCTCTTCTTTAAACTCATGCTTAAACCACTGATTGATCTTATTCTTTGCCTGTGTGCTCTTTACGATGCTCAGCCAGTCCCGGCTCGGACCTTTGGAATTCTGAGATGTCAGAATCTCAATACGGTCTCCGTTCTGGATTTTGTAATCAATATTGACCAGCTTGCCGTTGACACGTGCACCTACCATCTTGTTGCCCACTGCACTGTGGATTGCATAGGCAAAATCCACCGGAGTAGAACCGTTCGGCAGGTTCTTCACATCTCCGTTCGGAGTGAAACAGTACACATCTTCTGCAAACAGATCCAGATCGCCTTTTAAGAGACTCAAAAACTCTCTGTTGTCCGACATATCCCTCTGCCACTCCAGAATCTGCCGAAGCCAGCTTAACTTTTCTTCCTCACGGCTCTTATTATTCTTAGCCGAACCGCCGCTCTCCTTATATTTCCAATGGGCCGCAATACCGTACTCTGCCGTCTTGTGCATCTCCTCTGTACGGATCTGAATTTCAAACGGCTGTCCTGCCGGCCCCATCAGAGTCGTATGCAAAGACTGGTACATATTCGCTTTCGGCATGGCGATATAGTCTTTGAATCGCCCCGGAATCGGTGTATACATCTCATGGATCACACCCAACGCCGCATAACAGTCTTTGACCGAATCTACGATAATGCGCACGGCAAACAGATCATACACCTGATCCAGAGTCTTATTCTGATTGACCATCTTTTTGTAAATACTGAAGAAATGCTTCACTCTTCCATATACCTTTGCCTGAATATGGGCATTCTCCATATGGTGAGAGACCTCTGCCACGATCTGCTGCACAAACTCTTCCCGCTCTGTCTTTCTCTCATTTAAATCCTTTACCAGCTGGAAATACACTTCCGGCTGATAATATTTTAAAGAAAGATCATCCAGCTCTGTCTTGATTTTGGAAATACCCAGCCTCTGCGCGATCGGAGCGTAGATATCCATCGTCTCTCTGGCTTTTTCCTTCTGTTTTGCCGGAACCATAAACTCCAGCGTTCTCATATTGTGCAGGCGGTCTGCCAGCTTGATAATGATCACACGGATATCTTTTGCCATGGCAAGAAACATCTTGCGCAGGTTTTCTGCCTGCACTTCCAATTTATCCTTAGAATAAGACAACTGGCCCAGCTTTGTGACTCCATCTACAAGCAGCGCTACCTCTTCGCCAAACTCTCTTGTAATATCCTCCACTGTCATCTCTGTATCTTCAACCGTATCATGGAGCATTCCTGCCACGATCGTCTCCTTATCCATCTCCAGATCCGCCAGAATGATCCCCACCCAGAGCGGATGAATGATATAAGGCTCTCCGGACTTGCGGACCTGCTCTTTATGTGCCTCTCTGGAAAGCTTATACGCCTTCTCGATGAGAGAAATATCTGCGGATGGATGATACTTTCTTACCCTTGCAATCAACGCTTCATATAACTGCTCAGGGTTTTGATAATCTTCAGGTGCTTTCACGGCATGGCCATCCACCATTTCCAGATTTTTATTCAGAAGTTCATATTCCAGCGTACCTGCCATATCAAATCCCCCTTTTCTTTTTATCGTAAAATTCCATATGGATTAGTATATCATCATTATTGATAATTTACCACTGTAATCTGTATGCTTTTGTTTCCTCTGTATTCATTGACCGACGGATAAAATGTCAGCGCCACCTCTTCTTTTCCCTGCAGATACTCCATACACTCCTGTACCTCTCCGAAATAGATCGCCTCCATTTTCCGTCCATTTCGATCCAGAACCTGAAATTTCAGGACATTCTGATTCTTCCCGATCACACGGAGATTCTGTACTTTTAAGTTTTTTTCCGCAAACAACGGCTTTGTATTTCCTTTCCCGAAAGGCTCCAGAAGTTCCAGTTCTTCAATCAGCTCTTCTGTTACATACGCAAGAGGAAGCTGCATGTCAATGGATACCTTCGGCATCAGATCCTGACTGGTCAGCTCACAGAGTTCATTGATCGTTCTGCGGAAACGTTCCACATTCTCCTCTTCCAGAGATAGCCCTGCCGCCAGCTTATGGCCTCCGAATTTTGTGAATAACGCCCTGCATTTGCACATTTCCTCAAACATATGGTAGCTTTCAATGGAACGCCCCGACCCTTTGACGCCATGTTCTCCCTGCGTCAGAACAAACACCGGCTTATAATATTTTTCTTTCAGTCTTCCGGCAATGATCCCCGCAATACTCTCATGACAGTCCTGCAGATACACGACCAGTACTCGATCCTCTTTCAAATCCGTTGTCTCGATCTGTTCAACTGCCTGCTCTACCCCTTTTTCTGTCATTTCCTTACGGCTGTCATTCAATGCTTTTAAATCTTCTGCCATCATGACAGCTTCTCTTCTGTTCTTCACCTCAAGGAGCTCCAATGCCCGCTTTGCCGTATCCAGTCGCCCGCTCGCATTGATACATGGTCCGATGACAAATCCGATGTGATAGGCAGACAATCTCTCTATCGGTACCTGCGTGCATTCCATCAATGCTTTCAGACCTTCATTTTGCGTGCGTTTCAGCATTTCCAGCCCCTGTTTTACAAAAATCCGGTTCTCATCCACCAGATCCATCACATCCCCCACGGTCGCAATCGCCACATTTTCCATCAGAAAATCTACATCATCTGCATCCTGCCCCATGACATTATATAACGCTTCCACCACTTTATACACAACTGCCGCACCGCACAGACCTTTAAACGGATAAGGATCTCCCGGTAAATGCGGGTTGACCACTGCATCTGCATCGGGAATCAGATATTCTTTCTCTCCTCCTGCTTCTAGATAAGGTACTTCATGGTGATCTGTCACAATGATCGTCATCCCCTGCGCTTTCCCGTAAGCAATCTCTGAAGCGGCTGCGATCCCATTGTCACAGGTAATGATCGTATCTACACCGTCCTCCAATGCCCTGTCAATGAGCATCTGATTGAGGCCGTATCCATCCTTCATCCGATCCGGAATATCCGTATCCACCAAAGCTCCCAGACTTTCTAATCCTGTTTTCAAAATATACGTCGCATTGACTCCGTCGATATCATAATCTCCGATCACACGGATTTTTTCGCCTTCCCGGATTTTTTCCTCCAGAATCTCCACTGCCGTATCCATATTTTTCATCAGCATCCCATCGTGCAGATCTGCAATCGTTCCATTTAAATAATAGTCAATATTCTGATCGCCTAAAATATCCCTGTTTCGGATCAGGCGCGCGATGATCGGGGAAATATGATATTTTTCCGCAATCTGCGTAAAATCCGCTTTCTTCATGGACACAAACCACTTTTCCATGTCAGTTCCTCCCAAGTATCTTTCTTGTTTTTCTAGCTGTTAATTTTTATTGTAGCATACTAAAAATTTTCTGTAAATCTGTCCAGAACTGGAGTGCGCAAGCACGACGATTGCGCATGGATAGGTGGGGAATGGTGTGAACGGTAACAAGAACTGTTCTGCCAGCGAATATTTTATTCAAACATCTTCCGCCAAAGCCAAATTTCCCGTACCATAAAACAGTGCCCCATGCCTTTCGGCACAGAGCACTGCTCATGTTTAGGAAGAATTTTTTATTTTTATTTATTTGCGTCTTTTCAGGAATGCCAGAAGTGCTGCTCCTCCTGCAAGAAGTCCGGATACTGCTCCGGCAATCGGAGTGGCATCTCCTGTCTTCACTGCTTTGTTTGGAGTACCAGTTGACGGTTTCTGTGTTGTAGACTGATTGCTGTTTCCGTTATTGTTTTGTCCGCCATTGTTTCCATTTCCCGGTTTGTTGTTATCCGGTTTATTATTGTCTGGATTTTCTGGTTTTTCAGTCTGCGTTTTTTCCTCCAGTGCATCGATCGCAGTTCTTACTTTCTGTACTGCTGTATCAATGTCTGCCTGAGATGCCTCTTTGTCTGCAAGAATAAACTGCGCCGCCTCCACTTCTTTCTGAAGCGCTTTTACAGTCTCTTCTGTGTACTTATCTGCCTGCTCCAGACGTTCCTCTGCTTCTTTTATAACAGCTGTAAGCTGTGATTTATCTGTAGAAACAGCTGCTTTCTGGAAGAGTGCTGTAATATTGGCATCTGCATTGACATCACAGAATGTATACTCTGCCACTGCACCAACAGACTGTCCATTTACCAGTACATCACTGATCACATATCCTTCTTCCGGCTGGATCACAAATGTCTGGCTCATACCGCGTTCTACTTTTACAGTACCGCATGGAGTGATGCTTCCGCCCTCTCCTGCTGCTGCCATAATTGCAAACTCTTTCTGGATCGGTGCAATATTCATTGCTGCATCCAGTGCATTCTGTGCCGCATCTACTGTTTCCTGTGTCGCTGCCGGATCTGCTGCTACCGCTTTCGCTGCATCCAGTACTTCCATCAGATTCTGAACATCTTCCGGAACATAGTCCTCTGCATGTTTCAGAAGTTCTTCTGCTGCTGCAATGGACTCGTTGAGTTTTGTCTTGTCAGCCTGTACTGCTTCTTTTTCTGCGAAGAATACTTCAATGCTTGCATCTGCACGAACTGCCTCAAATTTGTACTCTGTAACAGCTCCAACGGATTCTCCATTTACAAATACTTCTTTTACTTCAAATCCTTCATATGGTTGGATTGTAAATACCTGATCTTTTCCTTCTTCTACTTTCACTGCACCGCTTGGATCAATGGTTCCACCGCCATGTGCAACTGCTGTGATCGTAAATTCTTTCTGTACCGGTGGTTTTTCCTGCAATTTTTCAATTGCATCTCGTACAGCTGTCACAGCTGCATCAACCTCTGTCTGGCTCGCATCCGAATTATCAAATACATTCTGCGCAAGATCTACTGCGTCTTTCAGCGCTTTTACAGATTCTTCTGTGTAAGCATCTGCTCCCGCAAGTTTCTGAGCCGCATCTGCAAGAACTGCTTTCAGGGCTGTCTTATCTGCTTCTGGTACTGCCGGTTTTTCTGCCAGACCTGCTACTGCATCCGCTACCTCTTTTACTGCTGCATCTACCGCTTCCTGTGTTGCTTTCTCATCTGCCATTACTTTTTCTGCTTCTGCTACTACATCTTTCAGGGCTTTGACAGACTCTTCTGTATACTTATCCTCTTCTTTCAGCGCTTCTTTGGCTGCATCGATTGCTGCTTTCAATGCATCTTTGTTCACTACAACTGGCGCTTTTTCTTCTACCAGAGTAATGTCAAATTTATCAAGCTGTGGCGCATTCTTTTCCGGTGCTGTAAATACCAGTGTTCCATCACCTGCTTCATTTACTACAAACTCGATATCTTGTGTGTGTGTTGCTTTTGCCTGATCTCCAGCTCCTATTTTCATAACTTCTGTCTGAGCCGCAATTTTATTATCAGCCTCAGACCAAGTCAATCCATTATTTGTATCACCGCTACGGAACTGTACAGTTGCTTTATATTTCCCCGGTTTTTCTGCATGATAGTGTAAAGTAATCTGATCACCACTATTCATTGCATTTACAAAGTATCCATTGCTTGCCCAATCGGCTGCAGACACCTGTAATGGCCATGCTTCACCTGTTCCTACATTCTTTAATGCAAAATGCTCTGCCTCTGCTGTGATTGCTGTTCCATTTACTTCTGTCGGGAAATTGAAACGGTTTTCTTCTGTATATGCTGCCGGAGCAAATTTAGCAACAACCGTTGCATTTTCCTTCACATCTTTTAATGTATAAGATGTGACAGCTCCTACAGATTCACCATTTACCAGAACATCCGCTACCTTATGTGTCTTGTCTGGTGTGATCTTGAATTCTACATTTTCACCTTCTGTTACTTTTGTTTCTCCACTCGGTGTAATTGTACCGCCTTCCCCTTCGATGGATGCATTGACTGTAAACTCAGACAATTTCACATCTTTTGGTGTAATTTCAAACTTATCTAACTGTGGTGCTTTCGCATCACCCTTCAATGTCAGCACACCGCTTCCTGCTTTAGTAACCGTAATGTCAAATTCTGCTGTCTTTGTCACATTCGAATCTTTGTTTCCTGCTGATACAGATCCGGTCTGAATATTTCCAGCATCATCACTCCAAGAGAATCTATTTGTCTCTGAACCGCTTCTATAAGTTACTATGATAAATTCCCGGTTTTTCTACATGATAAGGAATTGTAATTGTATCCTCATTTTCCAAAGAATTCACAAATTTTTTATTGCTTGCCCAATCTGCATCCGATACTTTTAATGGCCATTTTTCATTCTCACCCGTATTATGTAATTCTGCAAACTCTGCCTCTAATGTAGCACTGGAATTCTTTCTCCATGGGAATGCAAACGGATCTTCCGCTGTGTATTTTTCACGTTTTACTAATCCCTCTTTTGCTTTTTTCAGAACTACTTCTGCTTCATTTCTCTTTTCTGGAGTTGCATTTTTATCTTCTAAAACAGCCTTTGCCTGTTTCAGCGCTAACTCAAATTCATCCCATCCAGAAGTAAACCAGTCTTTCTTATAAGATTCACATTCTTTTACAAGCGCGGCCAATGCACCTTCACTGCTTTCCATATCTTTGATGGTGATTTTAGCTTTCTTGTTAAACCCAAGGATCGTTCCTTCACTAACATCTGTAATTTCTGCTGTGAAATATTGATCCCCAGTTTTATTTGTATTTCGTCTTGTTTTAACATCTGCTGTTGTTTCTGTCTGATTTTCTCCCAATACAATATCCGGAATTAAGGTTGTATCGTAATCATCCTGAATTGCCGTGCCTGGATTCGGCTGCAATTTTGCTCTTATTTCTCCTTTCGTTCCACCAACACGTTTTACTTTTAGAGATTTTGTTTCATCTTCATTCATGGTGTATGCATCTGATTCTAACTCAATCATACCTTTCCCACCATTATTGATAACTGCAGCAGCTTCAATTCCTACTGCTTTTCCAGTAACCTTCAGTTTAATCGTATGGTCTCCATCTTCCAGATCCGGAGTTTCAAACCAACGTTGTCCCACTGCACGCTTTGATGCTTTTGTATCAACTGTAACTTTTTCACCATCATCAACTGTAATTTCTACCGTTCCATGACCGGGATCTAGTGTTCCAAAAAGATATGCTTTTGTTCCATGGAATTTCAGTTCTAATTCTGCCCCTGCATTTGCCCATGTGTTCGTTCCATTAATGTACTGCGGTTGATTTTCCGGATTCCATTTTCCTGTAAATTTAAATCCTTTTTTATCTTCTAAATCTGTATCTGTCACATCAATTACTTCCATACCCTTTGGAATCGGATTGGCTTTTTCCATACCTTCTGTAGTTTTATACACTCCAACTTCACTAATCATTGGAACCTTTCCATCTGTTGTCCCTACTGTGATTTTAATCTGACGCGCTGTTGTCTCGCTCGTTCTACAAAGGCGTTTCGCACCAATAGTTTTTCCTTCTTCCAACAAAGTCCATGCACCACTGTCTCCATTGCGATACTCTATCTTGTAATTATTAATTCTCTGACCGTTCTGAATTGCCTCCTCAACTGATACAACATCAAACTTCGTTTCTTTTCCTAAGTCTATTAAAATTTCACCTGACTTTGTTCCATCATCTGTCGTCCAATATGTATCGTCATTCTCATCAATCATATTGCCTGGTTTGTAGGTTTGAGCATTCCCCCTGACAGAAGATACCTTTACAGATGCCCCTTCTGCTTTTGCCAGGTTTTCATCAAATGATTCTTTGATATTCTTACCAAACTCTTCTACACGTTTCAGAATCGCTTCATCTACTGTTCCCTGATTATTTGGTGGCACATTTAACAGTAATGTTGCATTATGTCCGACAGAATTGAAATACATATCGCTCAGTTCTTCCATCGTTTTTGGAGTGTTTTTCTGTGTTCCCCAGAACCATCCAGAAGTAATACGCGCATCCGCTTCCGGAACCGTCCACTGATTTCCATCTTCAAATCCAACTGTAGCATTACCCTGCTTATTGCTGTTAATCGTATTTTTATCTTTATCTACTTTAGATTTTGACCAAGTATCTTTTCCGGCAATCCCCAATTCGTTTCCAATCCAGCGCACTGTAGTATACGCTTCTGCCCCAAACAACATACAGTCTGCATCTCTTCCTGCGGCTTTTCCTTCGTACTTCTGAATTGTATCAAACCATTTTTGGAAATTATACTCTTGCGCATTGGCTCCACTTCCTTTGGCTCCATCCATCCAAACTTCTACAAACTTCCCGTTATTTCCATACTTTGGATTCCCAAGAATCTCTTCCAGTTGATTGTTATAAAACTCATTATAATCCTTTTTATCATTTTCTGGTGTTGTCGGCTGCCCATTCTCATCTTTGTAGCCATAACTCGGTTCATGAATATCCCACGGAGACAGATATAATCCCATATCCATATTCTGATCTGTACATGCTTTGGATATCTCTGCCAGAATATCTGATTCTCCATTTTTATCTTTATATCCAGACGCTGCTACATCATACTCTGTATATTTACTATCCCAAATACAGAATCCATCATGATGTTTTGCTGTTACGATCAGCTTTTTAAATCCGGCATCCTTCAAAGTCTTTACTAAAGTTTCTGCATCAAAATCATTTTTTAATGTAAAGATCTCGCTTGGTGCTTTATTTCCGTAGTGCTCACCCCATTCAATCTCATTGAACGTATTTGGTCCAAAATGGCAGAACGCTGCAAGTTCCTCTTTCTGATACCTAAATTGGTTTGCATCCGGCACTACATCGTCCGGTTTTGGAGCGTCCGCTGTTCCGCTCAGACCTTCATCCCCGATCCAGTTTGTTGTTTCTGCTGCTCTTAGTGTTACCGTTCCCCCCATGAAACCTGTTGTTGTCACTACACCGGCAAGCAGCATTGACATCCACTTTTTGTACAAAGCTTTCTTTTTCACCTTTTTTCTCCTTTCTGACATACCATATTTATATATGGGATTATACTCCCTCACTTAAATTTTTATCAATTTATTATTTTCCAATTTTTAGTTAAATTTTTCCAGTTCAGGGTAAATTTTTAACCATTTTCACCATGGCACACAAAAAACCCTTAGATTATGTGTCTGTTTTCCACATAAACCAAGGGTTCTCTCACTTACTTTTCGTTATTTTTTCTTTTTTGATGTTCCAACTTTTGCAGGTTCTGCTTTTTTCCCGATCTTCGTCTTCATCACATACCACAGAGCACCTGTGATACATACGGAAGAATACGCTCCGCAGATAATACCTACCATCAGAGGAAGTGCAAATTCTTTAATGGAGCTTACACCCATAATAAACAGTACCGCCACCATAACAAATGTTGTCAGAGATGTATAAATACTTCTTGTCAGAGTTCTTGTGATACATCTGTTGACCAGGACATCCAACTCTTCTCCACGTTTCTTTGTCTTCATCTCCTCGCGGATTCGGTCAAAGATAACGATTGTTGCATTGATAGAATATCCGACAATTGTCAGCATACATGCAATAAATGTATTTCCTACTGAAATTCTTGCGATCACATAGAAAGCAAGTACGACCAGTACATCATGGATCAGTGCAACTACTGCACTTGTCGCAAACCGGATATCTTTAAACCGCAGCCAGATATAAAGCAGCATAAAGACTGTGGCAATGGCAACCGCAATGATTGCATCCACACGCATCTCGGAGCTTACGGTAGAACTGATGTTTTCAGTCGTAATATCTTTTTCTTCTACTCCGAATTCATCTGCCATATATTTCGCAAATGCTTCTCGTTTTTCCAGATCCAGCGTCTGTGTCTTGAAAATGACCTGATTACTGTTTGCAACGGTCTGTACCTGGATGTTTGGATCATCTGTCACCTTCTCCAGATCCGGAATCATTGTTTCATCAATCTCTTTCAACGTATATGCTTTGTCAAATGTTACATTTGTAGATGTACCACCCTTAAATTCCAGACTGTAATTGAGGGCGCCTTTTCCTGTTCCTGCATTCACTCCCATAAACACAAATCCAATCAGGATCACTGCGACCGATACCGCAAAGAAAATCTTACGTTTTCCAAGGAAATCAATCGGCGCACGCTCTTCTTTAATCCGTCCGTAAAGCTTTGTATTACGAATTCCAACTGCATAGAACGCATACACGATCATCCGGGTGATCACAAGTGCAGTAAACATGGATACGACAATACCAAGTGCCAGTGTCTGTGCAAATCCTTTGACTGTACCACTTCCTTTCAGCCAGAGCACTGCTGCCGCGATCAGTGTTGTAATATTTCCATCTAAAATCGCAGACATCGCTTTATGAAAACCTGCATTAAGCGCAGATTTTACAGATTTTCCAGCCGTCAGTTCCTCTTTTACACGCGCAAAGATAATTACATTTGCATCGACTGCCATACCAATACCAAGGATAATACCTGCGATACCCGGCAGTGTCAGTGTAATATCAAATGCATTGAGCAGCACCAGGATCAGTCCGGTGTAGATTACCAGCGCAAGACTGGAGGCAAATCCCGGCAGCAGATATACCACGCACATAAATACAAATACAATCGCAAGCCCGATCGCACCTGCCATCAGACTGGTACTGATTGCTTCTTCACCAAGCTGTGCTCCAACTACATTAGAACGAATCTCTTCCAGTTCTACACTCAATCCACCAATACGGATCGTGGATGCCAGCTGCTCTGCTTCTTCATATGACATATTTCCTTCGATCACAGCCTGACCATCTGTGATTTCCACATCCACATTCGGAACACTGATCAATTCCCCATCATAATAGATCGCGATGGTTTCATCTGCCGCTTTTGCAGCCTTTGTTGCCTCTGCAAATTTTTGGGTACCTTCCTTTGTCATAGACAGCTCTACCACATTTTTGCTGGCTCCACTTGTCTGATCCTGATAGGCACCAGCTTTTGCACTCTTAACGTCTGTACCATTCAAGACAACGGAACCTTCTTCTTTCAATTCCTCGATATCCTTTGCCAGAACATAGTGTCCTGAGGTATCCAGTCCATAATTCGGATTTCCGTCACTGTCCTTCTCTTTGATAAAATACAGGGATCCCGGCTGCCCCAGCTCACTTAAGATTTCATTCGCATCTGTCACACCAGGGATTTCGATACTGATCCGGTTATCCCCTTCCTGATAAACCGTTGCTTCTGTACTGTACTGTTCTACACGCTTCTGAAGCTTGTAGATTGTATCACTCATATCCTCCTTGGAAGGAGTATCCCCTTTTACCTGATAGGTAATACTGACTCCGCCTTCCAGGTCAAGTCCGAGCTTGATATTCTTTGCTGCCCCTGTCTGTCCTTTTCCGAATCCGACCACCGTTGTAAATCCAAGAAGTGCAATCAGCACCACGGTCAGAATCAGACTGATAATCCCTTTACTCTTCTTCATAATCTGCCGTCCTCTCCTGATCCGCCAGTGCCGCCTTGATCATAATCGCACATTCCACACGCCTGCGCTCCATCTCACAACTTACCTCGTATGTATCATTGATCGTATGATGGAATTTATAAGAATTCGCCATACATCCGCCGCTGCAGTAAAATCTTGCAAAGCAGTTTCTGCAGCTGTCTTTGGAATACACACTGCATCCTCTGAATTCTTCCGGAATCTCCGGCTTTGTAATTCCTTCCTCTACATTTCCCAGCAGGAATTCTTCCTGACCAACGAACTGATGACACGGATACAGATCTCCCCAAGGCGTAACTGCCAGATATTCTGTTCCGGAACCACATCCGGACAGACGTTTTGCCACGCAAGGACCGCCTTCTAAATCCAGCATAAAGTGGAAGAACGTAAACCCTCTGCCTTCCCGTTCTCTGTCTACCATGATTTTTGCCAGCTTATCATACTCTGCAAAAATCTTCGGAAGATCTTCTTTTTGAATCGCATACGGATCTGTATCTTCCCCGACTACAGGCTCAATTGAAATCTGCTCAAATCCCAGATCTGCAAAATGCAGGACGTCCTCTGAAAAGTCCAGATTTTCTCTTGTAAATGTTCCTCGTATATAATACTTTTCCTGATTTCTGCTCTCTGCCAGTTTCTGGAATTTCGGAACGATCAGATCATAACTTCCTTTTCCATTCCTAAACGGACGCATTCTGTCGTTGACTTCTTTTCTTCCATCCAGACTGAGCACCACATTGTCCATCTCTTTATTGACAAATTCCTGCACTTCATCATTGAGCAGAACTCCATTTGTTGTCAATGTGAAACGGAAATGCTTGTCGTTTGTCTTCTCCAGCTCTCTTCCATAGGCAACCAGATCTTTCACTACCTGCCAGTTCATCAACGGCTCTCCGCCAAAGAAATCAACCTCGAGATTTCTTCTCTTTCCTGAATTTGCCACAAGGAAATCCAGCGCTTTCTTTCCGACTTCCAAAGACATCAGCGCACGGCGTCCATGATACTCACCCTCTTCCGCAAAGCAGTATTTGCAGGCAAGATTACAATCATGTGCAATGTGCAGGCAAAGTGCCTTAACAACTGTCTTTCTTTCTTTTACCTCTCCGATATAGCTCTCATAAACATCCTGTGTAAACAACTGACCTGCCGCTGTCAGCTCTGCCACTGCCTCCAGAAGATCTCTCAAATCTTCTTCTGCATAAATATCGCCAAGCTTTTCGAGCAGATATTCTGCCGTCTTCTCTTCTTTTAACGTTTCCGGCGTATGGGCAGGGTTCATGGCCTCCAGACAGCCGATCACATCATACGCAATCTTGTCCACGACATGCACAGATCCGCTGTTCACATCCAGGACAATATGATATCCATTATTCTGGTACTGATGAATCACAACAGTTACCCCTCTTTCATTTAAATTTTATATTTTTGCATAACACACGTAAGGCAGCGACCACGGCCGCTGCCCTCATGTCTGATATTCAGTTTCTTATTTTTTGTGTTCACAAACCTGATTTCCTACTGTACAGGATGTCTTACATGCTGACTGACAAGATGTCTGACATTCTCCGCATCCACCTTTTTTCACTGTATGATTCAATGTCTGAGTATTTAATGTTTTGATATGTTTCATTTCTATTCCTCCTAATGTGTATGCATAAGCATCTAGTTTTCTTAGAATTATAACACATCCTGATCACTTTTTAAAGTATTTTTTTACTGTTCCATCTGTCTGCCCAGAAATTCTGCTGCCACAGCTGCCATTTTTTCTTCCACTTCACTGAATTTTTTGTGTTCTTCTTTGTGTAAAAACACCACTGTTCCCATCACGTCCCCGCCACTGATAATCGGACAAATAATTTCCTGAGAATATTCCTCACCCCCGGCGAATATCGGAATATAGTCCGCTTTCCTTTTTTCTGTACGGATCTGCTTTCGAGCCTGTATTGCATACTCCAGTTCTTTACTGATATAACGGTTCAGCAGCTCCTTGCTCCCATTTCCCGATGCTGCTACAATCTGATCCATATCAGTAAGACACACAATACAGTTCATGGTATGTGCAAGGCTTTCTGCGTACAGTCCGGCAACAGCACCGATTTCTCCGATCGGAGAATACTTTCTTAAAATCACACTGCCTTCTCTCTCGGTAAAAATTTCCAGTGGATCTCCTTCCCGAATACGAAGTGTCCTTCGAATTTCTTTTGGAATCACCACCCTGCCAAGGTCATCAATTCTTCGTACAATTCCTGTCGCTTTCATCTTATCTTCTCCTTATATCTGGTTTTTATCGATAACAATCTGCTATTAGTATCGCTCATTTTTTAGAAATTATGAGTTATTTTACCAGTTTTATAAGAATTCATGAGGGATGTATTTTTTCCGAAAAGAGTAACTACAAGAGATTTTCTATCGTTCTCTCTGTACGTTTACTTCCTCACGAAATCATACCGCCGATCATTCCACCTCCTGTGCAAAGAATACACACGATCAAAAGCTGAGGAAACGGCTCCTGAATGCTGTGGTAAATACCAAAGGAAATCAATACAAGAAGCAGAAAATACAGCACACCGATTCCAAGCCCCCAGACAAATTTCCTGACCCTTGCCATTTTCCCTGCTACAAAACCACCTGCCAGTGTAGACAAAATATACACGGTCAAAATCCCTGCTGAAACATGTTTTTCCTCCAGTCCACATTTGTAAAGCAGTACTGTCAAAATCAAAAGGAGCACACCTGTTACAAGGTATGCACACAACAGGGATTTTAAAATCCAAAGTCCTTTTTTCTGCATTGAATTTTCAACATTTGCTTTCTTTTCCATATACGCTCTCCTCCCGGCTCATTTACAGCTAATACACTGTATGAGTCCGAAAAGCGTTTTATGTCCATCGTTCCATTGGTATCAGCTTTTTTTCTGTATCCAGCAGGCAACACATTGTTGTCTGTCACACTCACAATGTTCCCCTATCATTGTCTCTTTTCCCAACTCATGTAGCGGTGTGTCAATGATATGCATCAGCTGACTAACAACATCATTCTCTAAAAATTTTATCATTTCATCATCTGCAATAGTTTGCCAGTCTAATGGACAATCCGTAACTATTCTATTATAATAACAGTCACCATAAAAATCTGTGTTCTCCTTCCCAATATACACATTAAAATAATATTCGTCTGAAAAAGACGATTTTTGTGCATGAAACATCAAATAATATCCATCTTCTAAGACTCTTTTCCAAGTGTTCGCTTTCTTCTTAAATCCCAACGGTTTCAATTTTTCTGCAATTTTGTCAATCCACTTTTTTCGTTTTATTCTTACAATTCTAAGCAATGCTTCTTTTTCTAGATTTCTATACCTGTCATACATCTCCTTCACAAGAATACCCGTATCCCTTTCCTCCGCATGATGGAAAATACTACTTTTTTGCCGTAAATTAATATCCTCATCAGCAATTCCCCATCGAACAAGAGATTCTTCATCTCCCTTTACGAAAGTAAAAGCCGTAGAAGCAAATCCATAAACAACCTCCACTCTGTCATTGTATCCTGTCAAATTCACAACAAATGCGCTATTCCCTGTTGTTTCTTTATAAAACATCCAGTGCAATGACCGCTCTTTTTGACATATCGGTTCGGAAAAACCATTCTGGAGAAGAATCCTTCTGTATAATTCCATTCTATTTACCGTTTCTTGATTTATCCCATTTTGCTCTATCTGCATTTTTTATAAGCATCCCTTCTCATTACAATTATTACACATTACTATCATACCATTTCCGTACCTCTTCCAGAAGATATTTAAAAAGGAAAACCCCTCATTTACAATCCTTTTCCCGCTTGAAAATAAAATTTGTAAATGAAGGGTTTTCTATTTTTATTCGCCCATCTGCTTATACTGCTGTGCGATATTTTTCACATGGTCTCCCATTCTTTCAAAATCTGTCAGCATCTCTGTAAAAATGATTCCGCTCTGAGGTTTACATTTTCCTTTTTTCATACGCTGCATCTGTTTCTTAAAGTACTTATCTCTCAGATCATCGATCTTCTGCTCTGCCGCACTGGCTTCAAAAAGAACCTGCGTCATATCGCTGCCCTCTTCATTTTTCACGATATCAAGCGCTGTCAGACACTGTTTTTTCATCTCTTCGATTTCTTCCAATGCTACATCAGAAAATGACAGATTCCACTCTTTGAGATCTTTTGCATATCCCGCCAGATTCATGGCATGATCCCCGATACGCTCCAAGTTGCCGATCACGGCATAATATCCATTGATGATCTTGGAATCCTCTGTCGATTTCTCATTGGAGATCAGAGATACGATATACTCTGAAATCTCACGGTTTAAATAATCGATATAGGTCTCTCTTTCTGAAATCTTCTCCATATCTTTTTCATTATACTGAATCAGAACATCGTATGCTTTTGCGATATTCTTAGATACCATATCGCGCATTCTCTCGATTTCATCCCGAACCTGTGAAAGTGCTACCGCACTGGAGCCGATCGCATAGCTGGATTCAAACCGTGTGATGTACTTGAGTCTGTAATCTTCATCGTCTTCTTTCTTGCTGTCCGGCAGGATCTGGGTTGCGATTCTTGCCATGACATTGCCAAATGGAAGCAGGATCAATGTTGTTACAATATTAAATGTTGTATGCACATTGGCAATCTGTGCCACCGGATTTCCAGGTGTGAGTGCTTCCATCCAGGAGACAAACGGAGTTGTCATACAGATGACCGTAAACAGGATCGATCCGAAAATGTTGAACATCAGATGGATCACTGTTGTACGCTTTGCATTGACTTTCATTCCGATTGATGCTAAAACCGCGGTAATACAGGTACCGATGTTCTGTCCAAACAAAATGTATACTGCGCTGGAAAGCGGAACCATTCCAGTTGCTGCAAGCGCCTGCAGGATTCCGACAGATGCAGATGATGACTGAATGATCGCCGTAAAAATCGCACCGATCAGAATACCTACCAGCGGATTCTCAACTGTTGTCATAAAGTTGATAAATGTCTGTGAATCCTGAAGCGGAACCATGGCATCTCCCATCATTGCCATTCCCATAAATAAAATTCCAAGTCCGGAAAAAATCCCGCTGATATGATGTACCTTTTCATTTTTAATGAACATCATCGCAGCTACACCGCCGATTGCAAAAATCGGAGCGATTGCCGAGATATCCAGTGCGATCAACTGACCTGTGATCGTTGTACCGATATTTGCACCCATGATTACCCAGACTGCCTGACTTAATGTCATCAGACCGGAATTTACAAATCCAACCAGCATAACTGTGGTTGCGGAAGAAGACTGAATCACGGCTGTGATCACAGCTCCAACCAGAACTCCTTTAATACGGTTGGAAGTCAGCTTCTCCAAAATCGACTTCATTCTGTTTCCGGCAGCAGCTTCCAGGCCGTTGCTCATCATATGCATTCCGTACAGAAACAGTGCAAGTCCCCCCAGCAAGGAAAGTATATCTGTTATCCCCATTGTATCTTTCTCCTTTTTTCTTCTCTTTTTGTATTTTATTTTTTCGCTCGAAACGAGACTGCCGCAAATAGTATCACAGCAGTCTCGTTTTCTGGCAAATTTTACAATTTTGATTCTAGCACACCGCATTTTTCCAGGTCAACATTCTTTTACACTTTTTTAACAAGTTCTTAGCATAACCTTAACATAAGCCTTCACAGTTCAGTCTTTCCATCAAGTATTGAAAAGCCTCCCTGATTCTGTTAAAATCAAAGAAGATTCCGAAAACAACGGAATTTTAAGAAATTTTAAGGAGTGAATACGATGAGTAAGATTGATGAAGTAAGAAGCGCCATGATGGCTGCTATGAAAGCAAAAGATAAAGAAAGAAAGGATGCGCTTTCCGCACTGCTCACTGCATTGAAGAACAAGGCGATCGACAAACGCGCAGACCTGACTGAAGAAGAGGAAACACAGGTAATCTTAAAAGAGATTAAACAAAGAAACCATTGAGATGACACCTGCAGACCGCACGGATATCCTCGCGGAATGCAACAGCCGTCTCGCAGTCCTCGAAGAATACGCTCCAAAGATGATGGATGAAGCGGAAATCAAAGCAGTAGTTTCAGAAGTACTTACCTCTCTCGATCTGGATGCGCCGACCGCAAAAGAAAAAGGCAAGATCATGAAAGAACTGATGCCGAAAGTCAAAGGAAAAGCCGACGGAAAGTTAGTCAGTGAAGTCGTTGCTTCCTTCCTGTCCTGATTCACTATGAAAGTTCTGATTTTATCCTGCAATACCGGAGAAGGACACAATTATGCCGGCAGGGCACTCAAAGAGTGTATCGAATCGCATCATGATACCGCAGATATGCTGGATATTATGATGCTTGCCAGTCCCAGAGTATCAAAACTGGTGGGGAACAGCTATGTCAATATTGTCCGGCATGCTCCCCGCCTTTTTCAGTGTTTATACAAACTGGGCGGACTTGTCAGTTCCGCCAGACATCATTCTCCGGTTTATTATGCCAATGCTCTTCTCGCCAAAAAGCTAACGCGCTATCTGGATACACACCATTACGATGTAATCGTAACGCCCCATCTTTTTCCCGCCCAGACACTGACTTATATAAAGAAAAAGAACCTATTGTCCCAGAAAGTCGTGGCTGTAGAAACAGATTATACCTGTATTCCATTTTGGGAAGAGACAGACTGCGATTACTACATCATCCCTCACTATGAACTGATCGACGAATTTACAGCAAAAGGAATTCCCAGAGAACGTCTGAAACCATACGGGATTCCGGTTCGTCCGGCATTTTCTGACCAATCTGACAGACAAAAAGCGCGCGTACGCTGTGGGATTCCAACGCATGCCCAGGTTTATCTGATCATGAGCGGCAGTATGGGATTTGGAAAGATTCAGCTCTTTGTTGCCGAACTGCTCCGTACCCGAAAGCCCGGAGAATATGTTGTTGTAATCTGCGGAAACAACCGTCGCCTGCAAAAAATCCTCCTTGCGGAATTTGGAAAACAAGAAGGTGTTCAGATTCTGGGATACACTGAAAAAATTGCAGATTTTATGGCTGCCGATGTGCTTTTCACCAAACCCGGCGGTCTGACTACCACCGAAGCAGCTGTCAAAGGGATTCCGATCGTACACACACGCCCAATTCCCGGCTGTGAGACAAAAAATCTGGCTTTTTATACAGAACGGGGATTGTCCCTGACTTCCCAAAAACTGCACGGACAGATTCTTGCCGGCCGAAAACTGATGTCAAACGATGAACTGCGGCATTCCATGTGTACAGCGCAGCACACTGTCATCCCACCAAATGCTGCTGAGAAGACTTACCAGCTTCTCTGCCAGCTTTCTTCTGCGTATGCCGTCTCAGATGATACTGCAAAAAAGGAGACTTTATGAATGAGTTATTCTTTATTTTAGTCGGATATCTTTCGGGAAGTATTTTATATGCCTATCTGCTTCCCAAATATATTTGCCATATCGATATCATGAAAGACAGTGACGATCACAATCCCGGTACATTCAATGCTTTTGCACTGGCAGGTACACAGGTTGGTATTCTTGTGATTGCATTGGAGCTTTTGAAAGGATTTCTTCCGATCTGGCTGGCTTCACATATTCTGGATACAAGAAGATGGATGTTTGCATTTGTTCTCTGTGCACCTGTTGCAGGGCATGCGTTTCCCCTGTTTTATCCGAAACGTGGCGGAAAAGCCATCGCAGTTTCTTTTGGAGTATTATTGGGACTGCTGCCGCGATACCGCCCGGTGCTGCTTCTCATCTTCTTTTATCTGTTATTTTCTTTTTTGATCGTTGTAAAGCCGCATCTTTACAGAAGCATTCTTACGTTTACACTGTTTTCTCTGACCGGATTGTTTTATTTCCATGATGCGGTGATCAGCATGGGCACATTTTTCATTTCCTGCGTGGTCATCATCCGACATCTGGTACATCATCAGAAAGAGCCTTTCAGCATTCGCTTTTTACAGCGGAGCTGAAAGGCTCTCTTTTATTTTTTGATCATAGAAATCGCTTTTGATCGTTCCAGTGTTTTTGCAAGCACATAAAAGATTACGGAATCAATCGGAACGGAAACTACCTGTTTTATAAATCTCGCCGGAAGGATTGCCAGAAATCCTTTTCCATACAGGATCGTCAGCCACCAGGTACCGAGCAGAAGATTTACAAGTAAAGCAACCGTAATTTTGGCTGCCACGACTCTTCCCAATTGAATCGGACGATGATAGAAAAAAATTCCGTAAATAACAGGTCCCAGCATCGCATTCAGTGTATACCCAAAGAAATACGGTCCCGTCGGCTTGATCAGAAACTTCAGGATATCCCCGATTCCTCCCATGATCCCGCCAACCACCGGACCGAACAGCATCGATGCCAGCTCATTAGGAATACCGGAAAAACCAATCCGGATAAACTCCGTAAGCTGAACAGAGAAAAAGCCTAATATCACACCGATCGCGATCAACATGGCAGCCACTGCCATAACTTTTGTTTTCCTCAACTCATGCCAGGAGTCTACAAACTGCTGTTTTAATTGTTTCATAAAAAAATACCTCCTTTGCAGTAATCCTCAAGCTACTCACAGAAGGTATCCTTATATCAAACTGGTATATCTGTCTATGTGCAGCAGCGGGATGCGAAATATGTACCGCAAGCATTCACTTTTCGTCCTGCTGGCAACTCCCCGTCCAACCGGCACTTAACGCACATACTTCTACTCTGCTTTTGTTTTCATTTTTCGTGGTGATTATAGCACAATTTTCAAAGACGGACAACTATTTTTTCTCCTGCGGCTCTTCCGGTCTCACGATCGGAATCTGAAGATTGACTCCGTACGGATTGATCACAACCCCTTTTGCCTCGTTTACCAACATCTTCGGAACATTTTTTGCTTCAATAGCCATTGTCTTAAACTGATCCTCTTTATTGAATTTTCGAAACTCCAGGATATCTGTGAAAATCGGCTGATATGCATCTCCGTTCTTCTGTTTGAGCATCGGCATTCCGTTTTCTTTGTGAACGGCTACGATAAATCTGCCTCTTCCATAGTTGACCAGTATCTCTTCCTGCAGACCTTTCAGCTCTTCTGTCAGTTCCGGCTTTTCCTGTCTGCGCATCTCCTGCATAAAATACAGAGCGGTCAGATGAAGCTGCGGATTCTCTACCCATACTTTTCCATCCGGAAGGTCCTCGGTATTTGGTCGTATCACCAGTTCTCCCAACTGAAGTCTTGCTTCACTTTCCATATTTTTATTGATCAAAAGCCCGTTGACGCCCATCGGATACAGGCTTGAGAAAAATCCAAGCAGCTGTTTCTTTTCAATCTTTGCGATCTGGATCGGAATCCGCTGTTCAATCAGCTTCTTTCCCTCTCTCTGTGCATCCTCCTCTGTATAATATAACAGCACTTCATCATCAAATGTTTCTTCATCACACAGGACATACGGCATCTTTGTACACAGAGACATAAAGACATACATCTCCTCTGCATTTCGCAGACTGCTCAAAAGCTGCTCTTTTTCCGGTAACTGTCCGTTTTTATTTTCCTCTTTCATGAAACTGATTCCTTTCTTCTGTTGATATTCCCTATCTTTTAATTATACCAAAATTTTACTCTGATACCAACAAGATTCTGGATTATTTTCCACTTTTCGAACTCTGGATCTCAAAGACAATCCGTGTCAGATACTCCTCTTCTTCAGACATGGTGAGGCTGTCAAACAGAATGTCTTCATAGCAATGTGCGCCCAACTGGATTTTATTCTCTTTCCCATATTCTAAAATTTTCTTATAGGTATCCTCCAGCGTCTGCCATTTTCCTTTATGATAGGCGATCAGATACATTCCCGCGGGTCTGACACTGTAGTTGACTTTTTGCGGTTTCTCATCCAAAAGCTCATAAAAAACAGAATACTGATCAAAAATACCGCTTTGAATCTCCTTCGTATTTTGTCGGTATCCAATGGAATATGCGCTTTTGATCCCATTCCTCGCACAATACTCAAATAATTCTCCGATTTTTTCTGCCCATACCCGTTCATTTGTATCCGTTGCACAGGACTGGATCATATATCTGTCCGGTTCTTCCTCGATTCTGATTGCTTCCGTATCTGTCTGCATTGTCTTCTCAATAATCTCACTCTTCTTTACAATCCACTCTTCCATCTTTTTCAGCTGCTGCATCTGTTTCCTGATTATGCTCTGTTCTTTTCGAAACAACTTCAGCAGTCTCTTTGGACTTCTCTGATTCATATATCCTTTGATCTCCTCTAAAGACACATCCAGTTCTCTCAATGTCTGGATCACATCGAACACATCCAGCTGATCAAAAGAATAAAAGCGATAGCCATTCTCCAGCTTGATCTCCGGAGAAAACAATCCAATCTTATCGTAATAGAACAGCGTATGCTTTGTCACTCCAACCAGCTTTGCAAATTCTCCGGTTTTAATATATCTTTCCTGATTCATTGGTATTCCCCTCTTGACTATAGACTTACTCTATAGTTTATGATAACAGGGATTGTAAGAAAAAACAACTGACAGGAGCTTTTACCATGACAAATTGTTATCACTACCTCAAATAAACATACGAAAAATACCGCCGCATCTCCTGCATTTTCAGGTTGATGTGGCGGTATTTTTTCTTTTACGCTAAAAGATCATCTTTGTCAATCCGATTCAATAAAAGTGAACACAGAACTCCAAGTCCCAGGCAGATCACATTTACGATTGCCGCACTTAAAGATACTGTAAAACTTCCAAATGGTATGATCATAACCGTTGCCGCTACTACAATTCCGACAATGGCATGGAACACATAGGAATAAAATTTTTCCAGAAGAGCATCTATCATCTTCGCGAAACATATTACCGTAACAACTGCACCGATTCCACTTGGGATCATAATGCTCAGATTCAGATGTCCCAGCCCGTCAACAAACGGAGTATACAATCCCAGAGGCATCAGAAGGGTAGAAAAACTCATTCCCGGAACAATCACGCTCAATGCCAGACACACGCCGCAAAAAACGTACCATCCTACATTCGGCACAAGGCTGACTGACAGCAGGTTCAATGTTGTCAGTATGGCAAAGATCACCACTGCTGCTGCCACCATAGAGATCCATGATCCGTTGGTCCGTCCTTCTTTTCCCGTCTCACGCATCAGAGACGGCAGCATACCTGCGATCAATCCGACAAAAAGACACACGGATGGATCCGGATACTTTTCCAGGAAAAACGACAATATATTGGCAACTCCAAGGAAACCGACTGCGCCGCCCAAAATAACCGGAAGTAATTTACGGATATGGGTAAAAAAGTACTTTCGCGGATTGGACAATAACTCCATTACAGGTCTGTAAATTCCGAAAATGACGCACAGGACACCACCTGAAATTCCCGGAAGGACAGCTCCAAGGCCTATGAGCATCCCCTGAAGCATTCGAACTAGAAATGTGCACAAAGGCAAACTTCCCTCTTTGTGTTCTTTCATCATAATATCTTTCTCCTGTCTCTATCTCTTTTTTAGCTGTTTTTCATTGCAACGCTTCCTACGATATCTGCCACATGCTCACATGCATCTGCGCATTTTTCAAGATAAGTATAAATCTCTCTCCATGCAATGATATTTCTCACATCCTGTTCTTCCACGTGAAGTTTTCTCATACTGGAAATAAACAGTTCATCTTCTTTTTCTTCTAATGTATTCATCCGGATAATGCTTGGCTTCAGTTCTTTGGAATGTTTGAAATTCTTAAACTCCTTCAAAAGAGTCTGAAGTTCTTCACAGCATTCGATCACTACATCCAGCATAAGAAATACTTCCTGACGCATTTCCTGTACATTGTTGATGTAAACACGGATCAGAACTTCTTCTATTTTATCCGTCACATCATCAATATGATGGCTGAGAGCAATAATATCCTCTCTTTCAATTGGAGTGATAAATGCTTTTGCCAGCTTATCTGTAATCTCGTGTCTCTGTGTATCTGCCTGACGCTCGATCTCATGAATCTCTTCCATCTTCTTTGAAATCTCTTCCGGCTGAAACTCTGTCAGTATCTCCTTTAATAAATATGCTGCTTTACATGAGTATTCTGCACATTTCATAAAGTTATCGAAATAATAATCATCCTGTTTTTTTGACATTGGTATTCCTCCTGTTATCCAAATATGTACATAAATATTTTTGCCATACAAAAACTAATCAGTCCGCAGCCCGGAAACGTAAAAATCCAGGTCAGCATCATATCTTTTACAACTCCAAAATTGATCGCAGAAACCCTTTTTACTGCGCCGACTCCCATGATCGCACTTGTCTTTGTGTGTGTCGTAGAAACCGGAACTCCCATCAGACTGGAGTACAGAAGACAGATTGCTCCGGCAAGATCCGCGGAAAATCCCTGGTAACGCTCCAGCTTTACCATGTTCATGCCCACTGATTTAATAATTTTTTCTCCTCCGATACTGGTTCCAACAGCCATAACAATACTGCACAGAAGCATCAGCCACACCGGAATTTCCATCCCGCTTACGGAATTGTGTCCTCCTGCAAATGCGATTCCCAAAAACAAAACGCCTATGAATTTCTGACCGTCCTGTGCTCCATGCATAAAACTCATGGCTGCCGCACCTGCAATCTGCGCACCTCCAAAAAAGCGATTCGTCTTGCGGCGGTCCATGGAACGGCAAAAGACGGTAATCAGTTTACATACCACCCATCCTGTTGCAAATCCAAGGATCAGGCTCAGTACAAGACCATACAGAACTTTGACCCATTCATCAAAGTTGATTCCGCCCACGCCCTGCTGAATTGCGATCGCGGCTCCGGAAAGCCCTGCAATCAGACTGTGACTTTCGCTGGTCGGAATTCCGAAAAATGAGGCTGCTGTACTGTATATCACAATGGACAACAACGCTGCACACAATGCGATCAGCGCCTCATCGGTATGGTTCCCAAAATCCACCATATTGCTGATCGTAGATGCAACGGAGCTGTTGATCTGCGTCATTACAAAAACGCCGAGAAAATTAAACACTGCACTCATCATGATCGCGGCACGCACCGGCATACACCTGGTCGCCACACAGGTGGCGATCGCATTCGGTGCGTCGGTCCAGCCATTTACAAAGATTACCCCCAGAGTGAGTAGGACTGTGATAAACAGCATCGGGTTACTTATAATATCCTGCCAGAAATTTACAAATGTCAATTCCATACTCTTTTCCTCCGGCCCTTAAACTTCATTCACGAACACATCAATGTTATCTACTTTTCCGATCACCACAATGATGTCTCCCTGACGCAGACGATATTCCGGCATCACTTCAATATTCGTCTCATCTCCGTTTTCAATTGCAATAATATTCAACCGGTACTTCTGACGGATCTCCGTCTCTTCTATGCTCTTCCCGATCAAATGGTTCGGGACCTCTATCTGACGGATCTCTACCTGGTTACATAAAGAAACATACTCCAGGAAGTTATTGGACAACAGTTTCTTCCCAAGTCTCAGAGCCATATCCCTCTCCGGATATACAACCTCTGCTCCGAGCTTGCTCAGCACCGCTCCCTGTTCCGGACTCAGCGCTTTTGCAATCACACGCGGCACTCCCATCTCTATCACACTCATGGTGGTCAATACACTGACGTCCACTTTTTCTCCGATACAAATAATCACAACATCACAATTCTGTATTCCAATTTCTTTTAATGTATCAGAGCTGAGATTGTCTGCCACAAATGCACAGTCTGTATACTGCCGCATCTCTTTTACCTTTTTTTCATCCTTATCAACTGCGATGACCTCATGCCCTGACTGTGCCAGCATCATTGCCAGCGCTTCTCCAAAACGCCCCAGCCCGATGACTCCATATGCTGTTTCTACTTTCTTTTTCATTTTTTTGAATTCTCCCTTTTTATTATCCTATTGAAACTTCTTCTTCTGAATACCTTGCTCTTGGTTCTGTACGGTTCACCCACATGGAAATTAAAGTAAATGCTCCGACTCTTCCTGTAAACATGACAAGAATGATCACCGCCTTTCCTGCCACACTGAGCGCCGGTGTGATACCGGTAGAAAGACCTACCGTTCCAAACGCAGAAACTACTTCAAACAACAGCTGCATAAAACTATATTCCGGTTCGAGTACACACATAAAGAACGTTGCAACACATACCACTGTTCCCGAAAGTATCGTAATCATAAATGCCTTTGAAATATTCTGCTCTGATATATTTCTATGGAACGCATGCACTGTTCCTTTCGTACATGTTCCTCTTATTTTCTGGAACATGATAAAAAATGTACTCGTCTTGATACCTCCACCGGTAGATCCCGGAGAGGCACCAATAAACATCAGGATACACAGTACAAACAGGCCGGCATCCGTAAACTGCCCAATCGGATAGGTGGAAAATCCGGCGGGTCTCGCCGAAACGCTCTGGAAGAACGCCCCCAGCCATGTTACATTCTCTGTCAGTTTAAGTGTCAGTGTTCCGACAACAAGCAAAACCAAACTGGTAACGATCACCACCTTGGAGTGCAGAGTAAGCTTCTTGAAACACTTTTGTTTTCCTATATCCAGAATAACAAGAAATCCCAATCCGCCAAAAATGATCAGTGTACATGTGGTCAGATTCAAAAGGACATCATCCTGATAAGGCGTCAGGTTTCTAAGTCCTCCCAAAATGTCAAACCCCGAGTTATTAAAGGCTGCAATAGAATGGAAAATACTAATTCCGATCGCATGCACGGTACTGTAATCCCGGCTGAAAACCAGAAAGCTTAAGAGCGCACCTCCCGCTTCAAAGCACAAGGTCATTAATAATACAGATTTTACTAATTTTACAATTCCCTTATAGCTTTCAATATTCAGCGCCTCTTTTACCATCATTCTGCTTTTAATTCCAACTCGTTTTCTTGCCACAAGCATCAGGCCCACGCCCAGAGAAGTCACTCCCAGTCCGCCGACCTGTATCAAAGCTGCAACAACGCCCTGACCAAAGGCAGTAAAATGATCCGCCGTATCAATCGCGATCAGCCCTGTCACGCACACTGCACTTGTAGAGGTAAACAGTGCATCGATCAGAGTGACCTCTGCACCATCCTTTACCGATATGGGAAGAAGCAGCACAAGCATCCCTAACAGAATCACTGCCGCAAATCCTGCCACGATCATTCTGCCGGGCGGCTGATTTCTCAAAAACATATTTATTTTCTTCATTTTCTTTTTTGCCCTGTCTTTCTTTTCTGAATTTTTTCTCTATGCTCTTCCCACCATACCCACAGAGGACCGGCAATGCAAATGGACGAGTAGCATCCTGAAATGAGGCCGGCTAAAAGAGGCAGTGAGAAGTTTGTGATAGATTCCATTCTGTAAACTACTGAGACAACAAAAATGATAAATGCACATAACACAACCGTAAACGCTGTATTGATCGAACGCTGCAAAGTTTCTGTCGTACTGATATCCACCAGTTCTGCCAGTGTACTTTTCTTTTTCATGTTGCTTCTGTGCTCACGGATCCTGTCATACAGAACAATCGTGTCGTTGATCGAATATCCGATGATCGTCAGCGTCACCGCTACAAACGCATCATTGACAGGAATTCTGAAGATTCCGAAAATAAAGAGCACGATCAGAATATCATGAACAAGCGCGATCACAGCTGTGACTCCGGATGCAAGACCTCCCAATGCCGAAAAGCGAAGCCGGATATATACCACAATGAAGAGGAATGAGAGAACAATCGCAATTACCGAATTCTTCAATGCCTTTGCTCCGATATATGGTTCTACCGCTGATGTTTCCGAGGTCTCAAACTGATTCTTATTTCCCTGATTGATGGTATTTAGAATCTCTTTCTGCTGTTCGGGCGTCAACCCTTTTTTGCCTGAAAGTGTAATGACCAGACTCTTTTCTCCTGTGGCAGAGTTTTCAGAAGTCTGTACACTGACACTGCGATCCACAATATCTTCTACCTCTTTTTGAATCTGTCCTGTATCCGCCTTTCCGGTATATGTATATCTTAAGATTACTCCACCCGTAAACTGCGTATCCAGTTTCATTCCATTTACGCAACTCCATATCGTTCCTGTAAGGAGCAGTGCAACACTTGTCAGGAAGAAATATTTTTTTGCCTCTGCAAATTTCAAAATCTTCTTGTCTTTTTTCTTTCTAAACCACTTTTCCTGATTGAACAGCTTATATCTGATCACTGAATTCAGCATATATCTGGACATCCAGACTCCTGCAAGCAGATTGATGATAACACCTGTCAACAGGGTATATCCAAAACTTAGCATGGTACCCGATCCGAAGATCATCAAAATCCCCGCTACTGCCGCAGTGGTAACATTTCCATCTAAAACAGATGAGAATGCACGCTTATATCCATTCTTAACTGCATTTCTGACGGAATTTCCTTTTTTCAATTCTTCACTGATTCGCTCACTGATAATAATATTCGCATCTACCGCCATACCGGCTGATAAGATCAAACCTGCAATTCCCGGCAGCGTGATCGTGTACTGCGGAACTGAAATAACAAGAATCTGAAGTGCGATCTGAAACGTCAGTGTCAGACAGCTGATCACTCCCGGCAGCCGGTACCATATGATCATAAATAAACAGATCAGCGCCATTGCGATTTCCGCTGCCAGTGCCATTGCATTCAACGCTTTTCCGCCAAGTGTCGGGCTGATCGTACTGTAGTTGGTCGTCTTCATGGAAAACGGAAGAGAGCCTGAATTAATCTTATCAGAAAGGCTCTGTGCCTCTTCTTTGGAAGACATTCCGGTAATCTCTGCTTTTCCTCCTGTTATCTTGGCATTGACTGTAGGATTGGAGATCGGGTCATCATCCATATAAATTCCCATTGAACAAAATCGCTACGCGATGGCCTGCCGAGGCT
>OAWC01000328.1_pt1 | contig 38878 bp, 52 predicted proteins | sample 1495331 | NCBI WGS metagenome assembly OAWC01 (sample SAMEA2580115, study PRJEB22360) | human gut metagenome | biome: human gut; feature: human-associated habitat; material: faeces | place: Denmark | collected 2008/2010
TCAAAGGGCATATCACGAAAATCTGCAACCACATCTGGATTAACATTAATAACGTGTCCTGTTGGTAATTCTTCGTAATACTGCCGGCAATCCATAAAAGTTACATCTGGATTTTCTTTATCAAACCAGAACATTCGACTGCCGCAACAGGCGTCTAAAATTTTTGGCAAATGATCAACTCCTAAAGTAAGACTTCAAAAATACTTTCAAAAATATCAACTGGTATGCTGTTACCAGCCTGCTTATACATCGGCATTCTAAATCGTCCATTTCTTTCTACTGTAGAAGCCGCAGCGTTATAGTCCTCATCTGAATAACCTTGCAATCGCCAACACTCCAATTCAGTTAGATATCGAAAGCGATCAGCCCCACAATCAATTATTTGCGCTGGTGTTCGATCTTGTCGTGTAGTGATAGTGTATGCAAAATCTTCGATCACCGTCGCTCGTTTTATTCCAGTTTTCCCAATCACCGATAAGACACTAGGCTGTGTGACATCGTAAACTCTTTCAACCTCGTCGTTGTTCAAAAGGAACTCTCGAATATCTCGCATTGGTGTCTGTTTTAAAATTCTAAAATTAAACTGTGGTTGATCCAGCATAGAAATAGTAAAGACTCTTTGCCTTGCTTGAGGTATTCCGAAATCTCTTGCATCCAGTAGTTCAAAGGAGTTGGAATATCCTAGTTTCTCCATTTCATCTAAATAGCGATTGAAATTCTTCCTCATTCTTTTCCCGGTCACTGCCTTAACATTTTCCCAGATAACTACTCGCGGCCGCCAAGTTCCCATATCTTTTATTATTCGCAACGTCTCCCACATTAAACTCGATCTAGTCTCAGAACCCTCGTCAGCTCCCTTTTGGTGTCCAGCAATTGAAATATCTTGGCAAGGACTACCATGTATGAGGATATCAGGCTTTAAATTCCAATTAACTACTGATTGAACTCTATTCTCAAGATCATTTGCAAAAATAGCATTGTAACTATCGACTGCCTTTTGATCGATTTCAACATAATCAATTGATTTAGTTGGTACTCCCATATTTCTAAGAGCGATTCGAGGGCTTCCTATCCCTCCAAAAAGTTCTAGAATTTGAAGCAATTGACTCCCTCCATTTCCTACATAAATGGTGTGGTTACCGGAACTATTCGTCCATTTCATTAATAATTTTTACAACTTCTGACTTAGCGGATTTACTTAATCTGTAAAAAATAATCTGATTTCTGTTTCTAAATTTCATGTTTGCATATTCTCTTCCAAGCGCTATGCCTAAAATGAATAGAATAATGGTCCATGTCATTCGCCGTCCTCCTGGTTTGCTTGCTTCCAACTAAATTCTAATTTCTCAGTCGTGTATCTCAGCCTGAATGGGCCTGTTGCCTGCTCTTTGACGAACTCGACACGTATACCTGGCAATTTTTCTTTTAATCGGACTACCGTTCGCGGATCACGCAGACGTCTATTCAGATATTCATCTCTTTCTGATAATGGTGTTGTACGTCTCAATTCAATGCGAAAACCTGAATACCCTTGCTGAGCTGATTTTTTAAATGTGTTAGGAAAATCATTCTTTTCAAACCAACGATCAAACCATTTATCAAAAGACTGATCGCTGGTGCTTTTTAATTCTTCAATTAGACTCATTCGCCGTCCTCCTTGGAATGTGTATTTTGAAAATAATCCACAGCTAGTTGTGTTTGAAGCTCATCCAAATCCAAATAGACTTTGTTTATAAGTGTCTGTGTGAGATTGTTTTCAACTAAGTATTCGTCTATTTTTTTCAACAACTCGCGAATTTGTTTATATCGCAAGCGATTCTCACATTGTTTAATAAAACGTTTATCGTCCAAGTTAAACCTCCTTGATAGTTGTCGATAGTGGACTAAATACTACCTATTTGAAAACCATAATGTGCAGTTTCAATGCCGTCATAATCACTTATTTCCCACTCAGCCCCATCGGGTATATCAACGACTTTAAGACTTGCATGTGGTCCACTGGCCTCACTTCCTAGTTTTTCGACAACAGCAACGAGGTCCTTATCACCTCTGTTTGAATCACTTGAAAAACTGGAATCATCAGCAATTCCGTACAGTCGGTCAATTTCGCTATAAATTCCTGTAACTTTGTCAATTTTCGGGTCTTTTTTGAAATAGTAGATAAAATCCATCGAACCTAGCTTTTGGCCTGTGTGTCTCGTGTATTCATCATCTGAGTCATAGCTACAGTTATTGATGTATGGGAATACTTCAATATTTTTTCTTTTAAAAATTTCCATTTTTGCTTCATGGCTCAACCCAAAGCCACCAAAACATTTATTTAATACAATCTTCATTACTTTTCCTCCTTTGTTTCCTCCGATAATGTATAAAACTTTTTCAAACATCTTAACGCAATTGCGTTGACAAACTAACGCATATGCGTTACACTATAAATGTAGATAAGAGATAACCCATTTGAAAGGATTTGACCAACATGAACAAAAACGAAATTGCACACAACATTACAGGAACTTATGAAGTATCTAGAACAATCGCTGTAAATTACAAAATCGACTATGTTGAAGGTCAAATCATTACTCTTGATAAAGCTGAATCTTGGACAAAAGCTGGTATGTTCACACCTGAAACATTTGGCGAATACGAATACACTTTTATCCCTGAAAACAAAGTTGCTGGTCACGAAGTCGATTACGACAACGAAGAAGAATGTTACGAACTTGGTTGCGAAGACTGTGATCAAGAGTGTGAAGTGTTATTGCCTGCCGGAACAAGATTCGTTATTACAAGAGTTGCTACTGATTTAGATTTCGAAGAAATGGGTTACTACGAAATCACTATTAAATTCATTTAGAAAGGACGTTAACTATGCAATACTCCGTTTATCGATTTATTGAAGATGATCTAAAGACAACACCGAATAAATTTGCTAAAGCTATTGGATCAAAACAATCTACTTTTTCAACATGGAAATCTCGGGAAAAATCTGTTAATGAGCTTCCAATCCAACTCTTAGTTGATTTAGTCGCTGAATCGGGACTTCCGTATGAAGAAGTCATTAACAAGCTAATGAAATACGAGATTGACTACGAGACTGAAAAAGCTGGGATTGATCTCAATGGGTAAATTTATTGATCTATCAAATCAACGCTTTGGTCGCCTTCTAGTTATTGAACGAAACGGCACTGACAAATATGGTCATGCCACCTTTCTTTGTAAATGTGAATGCGGAAACGAGAAAACCGTCGATAGCGGTTCACTACGAAACGGACTCACCAAATCATGCGGTTGTCTTCAAGCAGAGAAAGGTCCTCCTGCAATCAAAGCACGGCAAGTAGTAAAAAATGGGATCAAGCCATCTTACTTCCAAACTGATAAACCACAATCAAACAGCCAATCTGGTGTTCGTGGTGTTGTTACTTACAAGCAAGCGGGTAAACTAAAATATCGAGCTGTTCTTACTGTGAATGGTACTGTTTATCAAAAGGCTGGTTTCAAAACGATTGAAGAAGCTGCTGAATATCGTAAATATCTAGTACAAAAATATTTACCTAAAGACTAGCCTAGCTGGTCTTTTTTCTACGTGATAGCCCCAGTTTGCGGAGCTTTTTCTTATGTCCTAACCAATCCTCCGCCACTTTCTCAACGTCCCTTTTCTTCCATGCGCCTGACAACCTAGAAGGTCAAACCTCACTCCTGCACGGCTTGGTTTTCGCTTACGATTCCTATCGATCGTGTCTTTGTGAACCACGTGTTTGTCACCGTTAGAATCCTCCACGATAATTATGTTTTTGTAGGGTTGATCTAGATATTCGATTTCTTCACCCACGATAGACTCGCCGTAGATATTTGCTATATGCATGCTAATCCTCCATTTCGTTTATCACATAGTTTCTTTCAATTCCGTATTTCCGCATCCATTGATAAATCGTTCCTTGGGACGCACCAAAATCTCGACTCGCTTTCTTCCAACCACCGCTTTTGTATGACTTTTCCAATTCTTCGGCAGTAGGAACCACTAGCTTTCTAAATTTTGGTAACTGGTGTTTGTGCCTCACATAAGCAAATATCTTACGATCAATCGTGTATACCTCATGAATCTGAGCTATTGTTTTTCCCTGTCTAATCATTTCAACTATTTTCTTCTCCATCCCTGGACGTTTGTTCAAATAGTCCTGATATTTTTCTTTTTTCGATTTTGAGGAGTCGTCTTTGTCATCCGCTAATATGATTTTCATAAGCGTTTTATGCCTATCACTTTTTTCCCTGTCTAAATACCACTCTGGATCATTGATCAATAATAACAATTCGCTCCACGCCGCTTGTTGTTCTGGTGTTTTACGTCTACTCATTTAACCCCTCCTAAAACGGCAGGTCATCGTCGCCGATGTCAATCGATGAACCACTAAAAGGATCGTTATCTCTACCAAAGTCAGGCACACTATTTTTATTTGATTGATCATAGTTACCACTTGAGTTAGCACTGGTATTATTATTCTGACGCTGATCACTCGCACTACGTGATTCAAGCAATTGGAAGTTCTCAGCGACTACTTCTGTCACATAGACACGTTGGCCCTGCTGATTCTCATAGTTTCTTGTTTGAATCCGCCCGGTCACCCCTAGCAGAGTTCCTTTTTTAGCGTAATTGGCTAACGTCTCTGCTGACTTCCGCCAAATTACGCAGTTAATAAAGTCTGCATCTCTGTTACCATCTTGATTGGTAAAGTTTCTGTTCACTGCAAGAGTGAATGTAGCAACCCCGGTGCCACTTGCCGTATATCGTAGGTCAGGGTCTTTTGTTAACCGCCCGACTAGAACCACATTGTTGATCATTTGTTTTCCTCCAAGCTTGTAATTTCAATTTCTATTCGCGGATTTAACGAATAGAGTTTTTGTGACGATAGTGCAGCTACCTGCCCATCATCTTTGAAGAGTATTTCATTGCTACAGTCCAAAACAGCTTTAATATAGTTATCTATGTCTGGTCGCTTATCAACATAAATCGCCTCTGATTCGAGTTCTAAGCGTTTCTTTTTCACCTCGGCTATGCGTTTAGGCGGATAGATGTAAAATGTCATAGAAACAAATATAGCGCCCTTCTCGATAATTTTAGGGTTCAGTAATCGCAATTGACTCACGCAATTTCTTTTCCATTGCGTCATTTTCCCGTCTTCATATGCTCTATTTCTCCCAAATCGAGGTCTTGACTGCGGTTTGGGTTCTAAATGTAGTGTGTAAAGACTCATTCTTTCTCCTTCATCTTCTGTTGGATTCCACAAGTTGCGCATACATTTTCTTAGCAAATTTAAGTTGCACCTCATATGGTCGGGCGTTTAATTCCCAAAAGTCATATTCTTTCTGTTTTTGCTGATAGTGAAAGATGAAATAACCAACCCAATACTGTCTGAATAGTTGCTTCGCTCGTTCATCTGTAAAGCCTCCACCTTGAGCGAGAAACTGGCTATAGCGTTTTAGATATGGGACCTGCACTTCTTTATAGGCTTGTGGCAATTTGTTATGAACAGCCTTCAACAGTTCAAAGTCATTCACTATCCTCACCTCTTTCAGCGAGAGATCTTTCTGCCTCAGCCACCCAATCTATTTCTGGTTCAACTTTCTTTGGTGTTTCAGTTATATGACTAGGCAATTTCTCAACCCTTTTGTTCCCATACCTATTACCCGTATGATCTTTTTTCGCCCAATTCTTAATCGTTGCAAAATAGTTCTTATATGACTTGCCTGTGGATTCACAGTAAGAAGACACTCTTTCTATACGCGCTTCCCAATCAGCGGGGAATTCTTTTTTCAGCTTCTCAAGTTGTTCATCACTTAATAAAACATTTTTGTATTCCCCGTATTTATGACGCGTAGGCTTAGCCTTCGTTTTCGAAGGCGCAACATCTTTCTTTTTATCTATTTCTTTATCTAGTTCTAATTCTTTATCTATATCTATATCTGTTGCGTGACTGTCACGTGACTGTCCCGCTTGGTCACTTAGTAATTTTTGTTTTTCCCGTTGCCGTTGTTTTCTCAACCTATTCTGCTCTCTTACCTTTTCCATGCCTTCAATGTTCTGATGTTTTTCCCAGTTAGCAATCGCTATAACACCATCACTGTTTAAATCGATCATATTGAAGCTAGCAAGTGTTTGTAATGCTAATCGAACTGTATTTACGGGCTTGTCAAACAGCGTTGCTAACATTTCTTCTGTGTAGGGCATGTTACGCTGTATATATATCAATCCGTCGTCGTTCGTTTTCCCTGCTAAAACTAGCAAGCGAATCCAAATGACTAAAATAGCATCTGATTCAGGAACAGCTTGGATCAGCCGTATTTTTTCATCATCAAACATTGTAGTTTTTAGTTTGATCCAACTTATCTCAGCCACGTTATCCCTCCTCTTTTAGCTAGTCCTCACTGGAGTCACTAAGTAGATATATTTAGATTCATCAATGGTGAAAATAACTGGTCTTAGAGGGCTAGTCATTTTGATAGTCACATCATCGAGTGCATATCTTTCTTTAGCATCCATAAAGAATTCGCAGCATTCTTTGACATATCTTGCCTTGAACGAAATATCAAACAAATCTCCTTCGATGTTTGCATTTGCAGATATTTTTATCGGTTCTCCATAGTTAAATTTGTCAGATTGATTGCTAAAAATGATTTTATGTTCTAAAATTTTCCAATGAACACATTCCTCAGAGCTAGTTCCTAAAGCCTTCATGATTCTGATCAAAACGGACAAACTGATGGTAATTTCAGTACTAAAATTTTCAGGAATTAGTCGGCTTGTATCTGGATAATTACCGTCTAATAGCATCATCGTTGACAAATCTTGATTGAATTCTTCCTTATGATTGTGAAAGTCTGCGATCCTTAATAATCGATGAGAATCAGTAACACTAATACTCCCGTCAGCATCATAATGCACAGCTTTTAGTATGGGTCTTGAATCAACCGACGAAGCTGCTCTTTTTAAGTGACGATGCAAATTCTTTATTTCTTTATTCTTTTTTGGCATGTACAGTTCCTCCTATATCCCCAACTGCTTCACTGATTCTGCGTTTAACTTGGTTGGGATAATTTGATATTTATTTAAAAAGTTTTGTGTTCCGATTTGATGCTCTTCACTGTGGTGCTTTCGACACCCAGCGTAAAAAGTATGTTTCGTATGATCAATCTTCCTACGATTCCGACCGACTCCGACAGTTTCTATATGGCAAATATCCGCAGGCTTGCCGCAAATACAACATTTACGGGCCATGACACATTTGTAGAAGTAATACTCCTGATTCTGTGGAGCTATTTCATACCCTTCTCTGAATGGGATATCATTCTCGACAATGAAGTCTAAGATAAGTTCCGCAAGTGTTGCTATTTCATCCACTGAGTTTTCAGATTCATTAGATAAACTAATGTTCTTACCTGTGAAGTATCTGAATTGCCAATAGAACACGTCTTTAAGGCTTTCTAAAGGCTCTCCAGTGTAAATGTATATATCTTGCATTAAAGCGAACACAAAGCGTCTCTGTTGCGGCGTAAACCCACGTGGATCTTTGATGAACAGTTCCGCTTGTCGCTCGCCATCAAAACCGTTGAAAATGGTCTTCAATCTTTCAATGTTCAGTTCTTCTTTAAGCTCTAAAATGATTTTCCTTCCAGAAATTTTCGTTATCTTTGCAAGGTAAGAAAGATTATTCATTTAGATCACTCTTTTACTGGTGGCTTGTTCTTATCGAACAATTCTTCTTGCCGAACTTCTTCGTCTTCTTTAGCATCATCATTTTCAGGTTCTTCCGTTCTTTCAAGAATCCCTTTCAAATTTTTCAAACTCTTTATTGGTAAATCGTCAATTCTTCTTCCGTTAGCTTTCCCCATCATTTCATCAAAGACGGACTTTCTCGTTGATGATTCTTCAGACATGCCTATGATATCCATCACTAATTCCCGTCTTTGTTTTTCTAGATCAATTCCCTGATCGGACCAATCATAAATTTTTCGTCCAGTTTCTAATGACACGTTAAACGGAAGATCAAACATGTTAGAATTATCTTTTGTAGCTTCGGCAATATGGTCTTGATCCATCCTCAATGCAATAGCAAATTCATATTCTAAGGCGTCTTTTTGGTCTGGCTTAAGCCCCATTTTTACTATCTTCGTTTTCCCTTTTTCATCCTTATCAAAATCATAGGCTTGTTTGCTACGCGACGTAGCCACTACATAAACTGAGTTGCCAGTCACTAGTTTGAGAAATTCTTTTTCCAGTGGTTTTACTTTTGCCCAAGCCTGCATATTTTTACTCGAATTACCTTTGGTAAAACTTTCTACTTGTTCCAAAATCCCGCCTTCACCGCTCCAAGCGTGAGAAATTGAATCAATTATCACTACTTCGATGCCTTCAGCTTTCATTAACCGAAACGCCTGAATATAATTATTCACTGTGTATGGAGGCTCAAAGTCTAGGTGTAAGAATTCTCCAATGTATACACCCGCAACAGTAGACTCTGCATACAAAAGCGCTCTCTTATGTTCAGTATCAATAACCCCGATTTTTAACCACTGTTCCTCGTCTGATAAATCAGGATACATTTTTTCAACGATCCCTTTAGCAATTAAAAGAGCTGATACTGTTTTTCCGCTACCGCTTGCTCCAGTAATCATAATGGGAACTTTTAGCTTTTCTCGCTTCGCCTTTTTTACTTCCATATTATTTTTCCACCTTTACTGATAATTTTTCGCCTTGTGGAATGACCTTAACCGCTTCGACTACTTCACCATCACTATTTACAATTCTTCCGCCTTCAATAACCGATACAGATTTCTTAAATGCTGCTTTATCAACTTCTTCTTTGATTCTCACGTACTCGGTCATCCCTAGTTTTTTCAACTCTGCAACAGCCTCTGAAGAGTATTCCCATTTATCAGGAACCTTTCTTGTCCCAACTGTTCCATGTGGCGTTTTGATTCGAGCTTTAGGATCATCTTTCCGTAATTTATTTAAGTATTCACTTAGCTTCATTTCGAAAAAGCTGATTCTGTCGTTATTACTTTCTGTTTCTTTTGTCTCCCAATTGGCGATTCTTTCTCGTTCCAAATCAGCGAACTTCTTAATTTCATCATTCTGACTTTGAAGAGCTGAAATTTTTCTTAACGCCCAATCAGCGCCACCGATATCGTCAATGGACCAGCCTTCTACGGATGTCTGTTCAAGTTCTTCAATTTCATATTTTTCAAGAGTATTCATTTCTTCATTCTCCTAACTTTTAATAAAGGCAGTTGCCGAGATTTTGTCTTGTGTAGAAGAAAACCAGATTGCCCCTATGCTAGACTCGATTTCTGGTTTTCCGATTATTGATGTGAATAATTCAGCGTTTTCCAAAGAATCATTATGTCTGTAAAACCTTACTGATTCGCAATCCTTGTACAAGGCTAATAATTTTTGTTCTTCAACTGACAGATATTTTTTACGGATTCGCTTATTCATGATATAATCAACTCCAATCGAATTTCATTTGCTCACTAATTGCTTCCCGGCGTAGTGAGCTTTTTCTGTTCCCACGCTTTCCTGCGCTCGATATTCTGTTTTGCTAGAATCGTTGACTCGTTATGATGCCACCATCGATCAGCAATGATTTTCCCAATTTGTAATGCTTCTTTTCTCTGCATAGATCAACTCTCATTTCTAACTTCGTGTTCAAACTCAACCATCAACAATTCACGCGCCCCGACGCTTGCACAAAGAACTACTTTTAGCCATACAGGAACGAACCCGGTTGCAACAGCTCCGACTGCAAAAGCAACTACTAAAACTGATAACCTTCGTAGCCAATAGATTTTTTTCATCATTAGACCCCCTGCTAGTATTTTTTTGCCTCATCAAAAGTGATGAAAAAGTGAATTCCCGCCGCGCATTCAACAAAACGATCTTCTTCGAAGTCAGAAACCATTACTGTTTTCCCTACCTCGTATACAAAATCCGGATCATAGTTGCTGGGTACAGACGTTATATTTGAAGGTGTTTTATCAGGCTGCATAATCTCAAGAACTTTTGCTTTATCACAACGGCATTTCCTAGATGTGGCGCTTGACCGTTTGGCATCATCTGGGATTAACAGTTTTACAACCAAACCTTTTGCTTTCTTGTAGGCAATAAACGATCCTTCTTCCGGGCATTGGATAGGTAGAAAAGCCGTTGATGAGTCGTGATAGGCACCCCATAAGTCGGCATTCCGTAAGTCGGCATTCCGTAAGTCGGCATTCCGTAAGTTGGCATTCCGTAAGTCGGCATTCCGTAAGTCGGCATCCCATAAGTCGGCATTCCGTAAGTCGGCATTCCGTAAGTTGGCATTCCGTAAGTCGGCATTCCGTAAGTCGGCATTCCGTAAGTCGGCATTCCGTAAGTTGGCACGCTCGCCGCCTTCTTCGGCATATAACCATTTCTTATGTTTCGCTAATACGTTGTTCAGTTCTTTTTGATCCATCATTAAACCCCCTACTGGCCCAACTCGTTTACTTTTTGTTGGCTCAAATTTGCTAACTCCGCCATGCGTGCGTCTTTTTGTGCTGAATCATTTTGAGCGTTAGATAGTTCATTACGCAGCTTATCCGCCTCTTGCTGTTTCTGCGTGACTTCTTGTTGCTTAGATTCGACTTCACGTTGTTTGGCTTCGATTTCAGACTGCTTCGCATTGACCTCGTTTTGTTTGTTTGCCAATTGCTGTTTCAGGCTGTCTAGTTGATCTTGCAGGTTCTTTTGTTGCCCAGTCGTTTGATCAAGTTTGCTTTGAACGTCTGCTGCCTTCTGTTTGTTCTGCGTAGCAATGTTAGCCAGTTTGTAGATGTTCTGTTCAACAGTTGTTGCGTTATCGAAGAACCCAGCGCCTGCTGCGAATCCTACAGTTGAACCTAGAAACAATGCAGCGCTAACTCCTAGTGCAATTTTTTTATTTTTCATGTGGTACTTCCTTTCTTATAAAAAGCGATTTTATTATTCGTGTGGCGCTATAATTATTTTGGAAAGTGAGGTGAAAATTTATGGCTTATACTACTGGTGAAAAACCAGGAAAAGGAACGTATACTTGTAAAAATTGCGGTCAAAAAGTAAGACTTGATGATCGTACGGACACGCTACCACCGTGCCCAAGCTGTGATAAAACAACGTATACAAAATAACTTTTCCATGAGGCGGTCTCTTTAGGCTGCCTTTTTATGCTTAATAAATAGGCACTTACCAAAAATCATTAACCATTTACATGTGAATTGACCTTCTTCTGTGTAATACTTTGTTTCAAAAATTCCAGTTTTCATTTTGCTACTTCCTTTCTGTTGTATAATTTTCTTATCAGCAAGTGGTCTGCTGAAATAACTGATAAGGTGGTGAAAAAATGTATTATCTTGTAAAACAATCTATTCCTTTTTTAGAGAGATATTCTTTTTGGTTATCGATAGCGTTATTTTTACTTTGGTTTATTCAAACGAAAAGCAAAATTTACATTTCCCATCTGACTAAAAAAGCTAAACGGAATTATGAACGAAAATATTTCGAAACTTTGATATACAATAGAAATAATCCAGAGCATCAAGTGCAATTAACGAGTAGCTGGCTTGATCTTTACAAAAGTTACTGGAAAAGAATAAACAATACTCTGCTTCTATCATTTATTTTTGCTTATATTTCTTTTAATACGTCAGCTTACTTTCACTCTAATAATGATGATTTTTTTAAACTATTAACTATCTCAACAAGTCTATTCCTAGCTGGAATAACATACATCCAACAATTATACCGAGAATGAATATGAGTATTTGAACTAATACTGATTCTTTATAACGATTTTTTGCCTTAGTATCTTCTGCCAAAGTGCTAAGGCTATTTGCTATGCTTGCTAATGCTGTTGCAATTCGTTCATCTGTAGTCATTTTGTTACCTCCTTCTCTGGTATACTCACTGTAGAAAGTGAGGTGAAAATTATGAGTAGAAAATCCAGTGTTAACATCAGTGGCGACCTTGAAAAAATCATAAAATCCAAAACTAACAAGATTTTAGAAAAGGGTGTCGATTATACTTGTCCTTCCTGCGGAAAGAAAATCAAAATATCTAATGGAAAAAACAAGTGTAAATATTGCGGAGCTGAAATTGATTTCAAAGGCAAGGTTTAGTCCTGTTTAATTCCGATTTCTAACTCCATTGAAGCCAATTCGTCTGCCAACGTTTTGGCTTCTTTTAATAGTTCGACATACCGTTCTGCTTTAGCCGTAGCTTCTTCTACTCCAACTAGCTCAATTTTTACAGTTAATTTTTCTTCTTTCATTGTTATGCTCCTTTATTTAAATTTATTTTTGTCCTTCCAATCCAAAAATTGATCAAACAGATTGATGTTTATCAACACAATTTTGTAAGTCGGTGATCTATACCCACTTTTGAAATCTGGATGTACTTTGAATTCTGCTAACAGTCTTTGGAATGTAGATTCATGTCCTTCAAATCCGAAATATTTTATCGCTTCATCCTTTGGCATTGATAATTGAGGCAATTTGATGGTTTCTGCTAAGGCTATTTTTTCAGTCATTATTTATCCTCCTATCATTTGATATAATCGCTTTAGAAAGCGAGGTGAAAAATGTGGATTATTCAAAAATTGTTTTTACACTAGAATTCGATGATGACGCTGCAAACTCAAAAGCAAACGAGTTATTACAAAAAGGATGGTTGCTTTTAAGTGTTGGCCCTAAACTAGTTGATCTGATTGGTGATAACGATCAAGTGTATTACAATACTGCGTACGTTGTTGGAGCAACTGACGAACAGTATCAGCAATATCTAGAAGAACAAAAACAAGACGAATGGATTTAACTAGATATCTTTTCTATATAGAGCTCTTTGTCTGCAAGATAGAGAGCTTTATTGATTTCTACATAGGATAGTTCCGATTCCTCGCATAATTCCTCGATTCTTTCTAATAGTTCATTTGTGGCTGGGGTAAGTTCATTTTTTGAAATGCTGTTCGGCATCCCATCTGATAGTTGAATTTTTTTCATTGTGTTACCTCCTACGCTGTTTGTTCACGTTCAATCATCGGTAAGTAATTATTCTTCTTCAATGTTTCATATAAGAAGATGTGTCCTTTTTGCGTCCATTTCATCCGTGTTTTTACTTGCCGATTGCCGTTTTTGTCTTCATAATCAAATGGTTCAATATGCGTGTACCCTTTGTCTTGGAACTTGCTGTATAGCAGCCATGTGCCACTTTGATTGAACTGGATACCTAACTCATGTAGCAATTTATTAAACGATACAGCGCTCATACCGTAGTTCTTAGCAATCGTACTAACTGTAACTAATCCTTTATTGTTTAGGATTCGGTCGTAGTAGTCCGCCTTTGGCTGTAATTCGTTTACTCGTTGTTCTGCAATCAGGCGTAATGTGCGTTCTTCTTTGAGTTTGGTTGCAACCTCAATAAGTAAATCAGGATTATCTAGTAACTCGTCTGTGGCATACATACCATGTTTTCTGATTTGCGGTAGGACTTCCGTTGCTAACCAGTCTTGGAATTTTTCGGCTAGAGCGTTATTTGCTTTGAATGCTAGTTTGTAAACCATTGGCTCGCTGATATAATCTGTTTTCGACACTGGTGTCGAAAGATATTTTTTTAGGTATTTATTAACCCGATTCCACCGGACTGTAACGTTGCCACTTTTGGCAACGGTAGTAAAACCTAAACTTCTTGCCACGGTTTCAGCATCGAACATCGGTTCTCCATTTTCAGTTTTAACTTCTAATTGGAACAAATTGTTTTCAAATTTTTGTGTGTTCATGATGCAACCCTTTCTTTTGTTATTTATCGTGAAAACAAAAAATGTTTCACGATTGATTCAGTGATATTAAATACACTAATTTTTGTTTTGTTTCATATTCAATAACATTCGTATCGTGCATTAATTTTCAAATAAATTTGCATAACGTGCATTGGAGAAATTAAAAAAAATCGGCTTGTTTATATTTTGGAACTTTAAAATATGCAAGTATCTTTTTGCGTTCTTCCAACGAAATTGGCACTTTATCTTGTTCTTTTCTACTAATAGAGCTAGGCGATAAACCAAGGTATTCAGCTAATTCTTCTTGTGTTTTCAAATTATTTTCACGTAATCTTTTAAGTTGTTGACCTGGCGATAACAAATTATTTATCCTCCTTTCTTGTTACAAATAGTACTTTAACATGTTATTGCATATCACGCAATATTTATTTTAAAAAATATGTTCTCTTTGTGCGTGTTATGCAAGTCTGATATACTTTAATCATTGATATACAAGTATCTATATAAATTTATTTTTTTAGAAAATAATTTTACGGAGGAATTTTAAATGGACGATGAATTAAAAAAGGAAAGACTTCGTTTAGGAATATACATTCAAGAAAAAAGAGAATTAGCTAAACTTAGCCAATCAGAATTTGGCAAAAGAATTGGGAAAAATGCTTCTACTGTTTCCAGATATGAAACAGGATCTGTTTCAATTACAGATGAAATGAAGAAAAAGATAGCTGAAGTTCTTAATGTAGATTACTACGATATGCCCGGAACAGTTCCGCCGCCACGAACAAATATGATTGTAAGCACTCATAAAGTTCCTTTGCTAGGCGCTATCGTAGCCGGAGAACCTTTAGAGACTTATGAAGATATAGAAGAAATTGGCGCTAGAGATGATATTATACAAAAATATCCCAACGTGTATGCTTTAAAAGTTCATGGTGAGTCAATGAACAGAAAAATTACGAACGGATCAATTGTATATGTTAATCCACAAAAAGAGCTGTACAATGGCGAAATAGGCGTAATACGTATTAACGGTACTGAAACGACTATGAAAAGATTTCATAAATTAAACGACGGGATATTGTTAGAACCAGAAAGCTGGTTGCCAGATTATCAAAGCAAAATATATCGTGGTTTAGAGGCTGAGGAATTACACATCGACGGTAAAGTAGTCTCGTGGGCTGCTGACCCTAGAGAGACTTTATAAGGAGGAAATAAAATGAAAAAGGTAATTTGGGTTTTTCTGTTAATTTTATTATTTTTGAGTGCTTGTGGTAGTAACACTGATAATAATGAAACTTCCGATACGAGTACTAAATATTCAAAAAAAGAGTTTCTTTACGGTTTTGATGATCATAAAAAATATCGCCCAAATACTGAATATGAAGAAATTGCTCGAGACCCCGATAAATTTAGAGATACCCTTGTTATTATGTCTGGACAAATTGGGCAAGTGATCGATGCTGATGAGGAATATCAGTACCTCATTGTAGCTGATGAAAATCCTGATCACATAATGCTTGCACATCTCCTAAAAGATAACCCAAAAAATTCAGACTTACGACTCCTGGAAGGTGACAATATAGTTTTTTATGCTCTTAGCAATGGGCTTACAAAATATGAGACTACATCGGGTTCAGAAAGAGAAGTTCCAGATCTAATTATTCATCAATATACTCATCCTTAATATTGGGATTATTGTATTACCCCGCCCCACTTTGGGGCTTTTTAATCATACAAAAAAAGAACATACATTCGAATAAAGGAGTGATAGTTATGTGGATTGAAGAATTACCGAACGGTAAATTCAAATATTCCGAACGATACACTGACCCATATACAGAAAAGAGCAGGAAAGTTTCAGTCACTCTTAACAGCAAATCTAATCAAGCAAAAAAACAAGCAATCAGTGAACTTCAAGATAAAATCGATAAGAAGATCGAAGAGAAAAATCAAATCAAGATCACGCTTGGAGAATTATTGGATATATGGTGGAATCAGCACAAAGTTTCTATTCGTCAGTCATCGCGAGTTAATTATGAAAAGCTTTTAAAATACATACGAAAGAACATTAACACTGAAGCAGTGGTACGTAATACAGATACAAAGTTTTATCAAGATTTCCTAAACGAGTTAACCCAATCTTATGAATACAAAAAAAAGTTTCGAAGTGTCCTAAAAATGGCGCTTGATTATGCAGTCGACATGGAAATGATCAATCTTAATCCTATTAGTAGGACGAAAGTTCCAAAGCCAGCTTTAACAAAAGAGACTTATGAAAAAGTCGAGGATAAATATTTAGAAGAAGAAGAAATAACTAAGTTGTTAAACGTCTATTACAGCACGTTTCAGAGCGTCCATCACGGAAGGCTTGCTGAGTTCATGTATTTGACTGGACTGCGTGCAGGCGAAGCCATAAGCCTCACAATCGATGATTACGATCCGAATAGCCAAACTATAAAGGTTATTGGTACTTTAGATTATTCGGACGGCTATAAAAATGCAAAAAAAGAGATGCCAAAAACATTAGCATCATATCGTGAAATTGATTTATCGAATCGAGCGATAGAAATAATTGACGAATTGATTTTAGAGAATAAGTTAAAATTTAAAGGAAAGACTTCTTATCTCTTTGTTGGCAAGACTGGCAAACCAATTCAAATCAATGCGTTCAACAATTCGCTAAAAGCTATGAATGACAAACTTGGTAAAGATGCTATCAAAAAGAAAATGTCTAGTCATATTTTTAGACACTCTCACATCTCCCTACTTGCTGAATTAAACATACCAGTAAAAGCAATCATGGAACGCGTAGGTCATGCAGACATGGAGACAACAATGAAAATCTACACTCATGTAACCAAGAAAACAAAAGCTAGTATTGTTGAAAAGCTTAATGCTAAAGGCAAATGAGTTTTGCCCCTTTTCTGCCCCTTTTGGTTTTTGACAAATAAAAAAGCAAGCTCTCAGGCTTGCTGTTACGCGGTTTATATCAGACACATGCCGGATCCTACTTAGTTGGATTACTACGAAACAAATGTTCTAAAATACTGTCAAATCAACGTTTTTGTCGTTCAATTTATACAGAATATTCGCCATTATTTGACAACATTGGCAAACATTTGCCCCTTTTTTGCCCCTTTTTTAATGCACAAAAATAAACCCTCCACAACCAACTAAGGCTGTAGAGGGTATATTTTATGTACCCTGTAGGACTCGAACCTACGACCGGACGGTTATGAGCCGTCTGCTCTCACCAGCTGAGCTAAGAGTACGAATGAGCATTTGTGCATAAGCATACAAAGCGTTAAAATATAAATTAGGGATTCCTGAACTTCCCCACAGCATATCCTGTTTCTCTCTCAATGGTGCTGTATCAGGAATCCCTATTTAGATAGTATTCGTATACTGGTTTTATATCAACCATTTAGGTTCCAAAACAAAAAGCTGACCAACCATGGGGGTGGTCGATCAGCATGTCTCTAATACTGGTATCAGCCACCAGCGTTAGTTAGTATAACTTATAAAGAAAATTAGATGCAAACATTATTTTATACATTGTAGATTATACATCCAAATACCAACGAGTTTCAGTTAAATCATTGAATCCTCCGTCTGTGTCTCCGTCGGTATCGTTTGTGCTGCGAATCATAATAATGATTGAATGACCTGCAACATCCTTTTGATTGAACTCAATCTGGAAGCCTGCAGTATCATTCCGATTATAAACCTTTGCAGCGTCAGCACGTGGTAAGTCCTTCAACTTGATCCGTTTCAATTCTTTACCCGTTGTACGATCGAGAATAAAGGCATATTGATGTTTGTAAGTACGAGTACTCCATCCTTCTGCTTTAATCTTCCCAGCCATTGCGCCGAAACCATCAACGTGCCCTTTCCCGTTTCCGACTTCCATTACAGAATAGTTTTGTCCAGCACGGTAAATGTCTGTTACTTCAGATGGATTTGGAGCAGGCAGTGTGGTGTATCCGTTATCGGTAATTCCAGTTAAATCAACATTACCATCCAATCCGCCGCCAACATATGTGGAAGTGAATTGATAGATAGCCACACCGTCCATCGAAGGAAATACATTATAGTTTGGATATGGTGTAACATTGTAATTCGGATAAGCGGCCATCCACAAACTATCTGGGAATTCAGCTAAGATTTGCTGATAGTATACATTTTCCAACGTGAATGGTTTGTAACTATAGTACATTGGCGTATAGCCAGCATCACGAATCCTTCGCATGCCGTATAGAATCGTATCTGTATTCGCTTGTTTATTCCCACTAGCTCCGTGTTCAAAGTCTAATGCCACGATTGAACCACGAGGCGTTTTTACTTTCGGTAGAAAGTAATCCATAGTAGTTTTCGCAATACTCATACTTCCCCATGTATCATACCAAATGTATGTGTGTGCACGTTTCCCCTGAGCTAAAGCTGAATTCACTTGGCTTTCATAGGTCCATTGGTTGTATAAACCACCTTCGTTATAACCACCGATTTGAGTGATTGCGAACTTATCATGCGCATAACCAAATTGTCCTTGCGCCCCCTGATAGATTGCCCAGTCAACGCCTTGATCACCTTTCGTTGCATCCACATTGACCGGGAACATTGGCAACAAAAAAAGAGCCGCAATCAGGCTCACCACAAACTTATTCTTTTTCATTTCATTCCTCCTATTCGTCTTTCGAAAGCATTTTGTATGTTCGATTTGAGACACCTAGAACCGTCCCTAAGAACGTCCCTACCGCAGTGACAATAATTACTGTGATATCCGTGTTTGGCCATTCTAATGCTTTTCCGACAACACCAATAAACGTTGCTAAAGCGGGAATCACGATTAAAGCAACATTCTTTAAAACATCAAATGTCTTATTCTGCATGTACATCACCTCCTTAAATGTTGAAAAGCAACTTAACGATATACGCAATAAACAAGGCTCCGACAGAACGCCAGAGCCAGGTCATATTATCCTGCATTTTGTTAATGCTTTTCTGATTGGATTCCGAGAGATTCAGAGCTTTATTTGCTTTGCTCGCCACCTCATCAATTCCTTTCGTATTCGCCTCAATCGTTGCTAATCTTTGCAAAACCTCTCGCCACCATTTTTCATCTTCCCCCGACATCTCATCACTTCTTTTCCCTGCGTATTTGGCTACTCGGCTAGTTCCGGTAAATCCATATCTACTAGAATCTCTTTCACTTGCTCGCGAATCAGACCTGGTACTTGTTCAATCGTTTTCTTACCTTTAATAATTAAAGTCGCATACACTACAGCCATTTCTTCCACCTCCCTTCTGAGTAAATAAAAAGCAATCCTAATCCGCAGTTTCTGCATCAAGGATTGCTTGTACTTCATTTCTGATTGTTCTAGGAACTTCTTCAATAGTCTTCAGGCCTTTCTGGATTAAATTCACGTAAATATTTGCCATCTATACTACCTCCTTTGCTGCATCGTCTGGTACCAGCATTTCGTATACTTCGGCTAAAGCTAATTGAGTATCTGTTAGTTGGTCGTTAAGAACCTCATTTTGCTTTGTTAAGGTTTTAACATCAGCTGTAGCTTTCGTGTAAAAGTTCTCTAACAGACTAATCTTCTCAGTGCTTGCCATGTATTCTACTGGACGCCATACGTTCAATTTCACATCGAAGAACTGTAGCATTAGATCTCGATTGGCATCAGGTTCTACTTCCGTGTATGGAAACTTTGTTTCAAAATCCTCTGCCACTTCTGTTGTTTTGCACCCGAACGGATACAAAATTTCATAAATTGTTTTCATGTATCTTCCCCCTATAATTTGTTTTTAGCTAAGTACGTGACTGTTCCAGCATACCAAGTATCTTTTAGTAGTATAGAGTGCGCGGTTAAAGTGGAACCGCCCGCAGTAAATTTAACTATGCTTGTTGTTCCGCCTGTACTTGTTATTCCGATATATTGAGGTTCGGAAGTATCTGCCTGAAAATCAGCCGCGATACCCCAAATAATAGATTGGTCTTTTGCGAAATCATTACCTATTCGTGTTTTAAAGTTAAACACTGCTTGAACCTCATCACCGTATCTTACAAAGGTAATATAACCACTCGCAATTTCAGTTGGAAAATCTGCATTGGAATATTTTATAGTAACTACCCCTTTGTGAGTAAGAACAGTATTTTCTTTCACCATCAAACCATCTCGAAAGTTTTTTAGACCACCAATAGTCTCGTTACCAGCAATGCTTACAAATTTATTCTCCACGAACTTTTTAATCGACTGCATTACTCGCAGCGGCGTCATAATCTTCTTGTTATCTTCACCCGTTTCAGCCTCTTCTTCAGTCGCCAAATTTTCTATGTGATTGGCCGCGATTATAGACTCGATAATTGTTTTACCGTTTGCTTCAATTTCAACGATTAAACGTAAATCTTTCACTTCTAATAATGCAGATGTTACACCATCTGATATCGCACCAGCGTCATTAGTGCCATTTCGTTTAGTCGTCGCATAGACCGTCAAAACGCCTGTTGAAGATAATTGATCTAGTTGCGTAGCAGTCAGTGTTTTTGATATTTCTACAAACTCAGATGTTTGATTGTTTACTAAAAATTCTGACGTTCCATCGGTATATTTTAGATATAGTTGACCATTTTTCGAAGCATTAGCACCACTACCTCTCAAAGTAGATTTAATAGTGACACCTTTTTGAATTGATTTAAAGCGTGTAATTTTTTCAGCATCAGTTGTTGTTTTCCCGAAAATATCAGGATATCGATTTGCAAATACTTCAATAATTTTAAAAGGCGTTTCAATCTCAGCACCACGCCCCACGATTTTCGTCTCCGCTCGCACGATTCCGTCAGGATCGTTTAGCGTTGCGTACTCGTCGTCGGTGAATGGAACCATACCATTGTTTTTGATTGTTAGTCCGCTGTTTGATTGTGAAGGTGTCCATTCGTCCATAGCCTCTCTACTTCCAACAATAAGTTTCTCTTTTCCATAAGACACCGTGGTAGATGTGTTCTTATTTATTTTCATAAGCGGTTTATAGTAAAACATAGTGTAGCTATCAGCAATAGTGACTTGAACCATTGATCTACCTGTCCTGCCAGCAGCCACAGAGGTGCCACTAAAATTAGAATAAGTACCATCAATATTTTTAAAAGCGACACCAGAGAATACATCAAAAACACCTTTAGTGTTATCGATAGTGACCGCATAGCTAATAGTGTCATTTACTTTAAACAATGAACTTACAGCTGACTGTGACTCTTTATACTGAGTGCTAGAAAAACTAACTTCAGTTAGAGTACTACTCGTATCATTCAGCAAGTTCGGCTGTCCAGGAACCACGCCATATTCCGTATACAAAGGATCACCTAAAGCTAAATTTGGAATATCTTTAATGTAGCGCTGTGCTGTACCTTCAGTTCCGTCCACTAACAACTCTTTTTTCAAAATAGCACTCTCAGCGCCGCCGATCTGATTGATCACGTTTGCGGAGGATTCTGCTTTCGTGAATACGTCATTGTCATCAATCTTCTTATTTATTTCATCGATGCGAGCATTCAAATTCGTGTTAGCTGTCGTGATACTTTGTTCTAACTGAGTGATCTTACTTTGAGCTGTCGTAACATCAGCAGTTAGACTATCAATCAATGCTTTAGCTTCTGATTTAATAGTATTAATCGTTTGATGATACTCATCTATAATCTCATTGAAACCTTGCCAGTAATAATCCTCTAATTCAGGCGTGTTCAAATCAATCGGGCTTCGCTTGATGTCAAAGGTAAAACGTCCAGCGGTATCTAATGAGCGTGAATCAGGCAATTCAATATAAATTGAACCAGTGACACGCCCGACATAGCCTAAAATATTGTCTTCTAAAACAATCGACACAATTCCGTTTATCGCATCTTCGATTACCGCATGATAAATGTGGCGGCCGCCAACAAAATCTAAGCAAATTGGAACAATCGTTCCTTCGGACAACGTTTGATTAACATAATCCTTTTGCAGTTGAAAAAGCATTTTAGCGGTGCCTTTGTCATGCGACCAGAAAACTACCCCTGTAGGAATAGGAGTGGTCGCTTTTGCCTGAATGACAATGATTTCTTTATTTGTTTTAAACATTAGGACAACACCGTCCCTTTGGTGATGATTAAGCCTAATTGTGTTTTGTGCCTAGTCGTTGAATTAGAAGTTGTTGTCGATGCGTCCGTTACTGTCGCACCTGAATCCGCCGAAATCCCTACTACATTACCAGACCCTGTGTTCGTTCCCGAAAATAAGGCGGTTGACATCGCAGAAGCTCTTAATAGAATAGCTTGATTCACGAAATGTGAGTAATAAATGTTCATTTTTGAATTTCCATTCACATACAGTGCATTGTAATTCGTTGATGACGATGTATTTTCAGCACACTTAACTTTATTCAAAGCGAGATACCCTCCTTGTTTACAAAAGAAAGCACACGTATTACCATCGGTTTGAATGGCATTCGCTGTATCAACGGCTTGCAAGCCATAGATGTGAAAATAGCCTGCTGAGGAGGCGAAACCTATTGAACGAACTTTTACTGGTAAATCTACTTTGCTCAGGTCAAGACTATCCACATTTTGAATTGTTCTGATTGTTAGTGATACACAGAATATACTTGCTAGGATGACATTTTCCAAATAAACCCCATCATCAACCCAAATCGTTGCACGAGCTGAACTTATCAATGGGATTTGATTAACTGCCATTTGAATTGTTGCAAATGGATTTTGTTCTGTTCCATCGCCATTTTTATCATCGCCTTTTTCTATCGAAACAAATAAGTCGATCGTTGCACCGTAAGTCCCCATTAATTTTCCAATTCCGTTGTTCAGTTGCTCCATCTGTTTTTGCTGATTAAGCAACGTACCGTTTGTATTCTCAACATCTTCATCATGTCTATTTTCTGCAGCAAGTAATCTTGATTCTAAAGTATCGAATGTTTCACCTTTATTATTTACTCGCGCGTCCACTACTTCGTTTGGCGAATCTCCACCACTATGCAAAACCACATTATCAATGCGCTTATTCGTCACATCGATTTTTTGGTTTTGTCCTCGAATGATTCTATTTAAGATATCCACATTATCATTAAAATTTTTTTTCCATTCTGATGAAATTCTGTTTTTTATGAGTTTGAGTAATTCCATTAAATCACTCCTTTCTTATCTTAGCTAAACTGGCTAATATTGATGTCATAGTTTTTTTAGTGTTTGACAATGTGATTTCTGGTGGTTTGTTTGGTAATGCTGGATAGGTTTTGATTCCAACAATTTGAATGTACGTTTTGATATTTAATGGTTCGTAAATAAACGGAACATAATCACCCTTTTGTGGAGTAATACGCCACTTCAATGTTACTGACCCACTTATTGAAGGATAATCTTGTAAATCTTTTTTTAATCGCTCCATCATATTTCCAGCAATTGTGTATCGTTCATCTTCTACAGGATCTTGTATTCGGATTCCCCATTTCTCCGATTCAGAAGAAGTGTATGTGATTGGAGAAAAGTAATACGTATCATCTTCCTTTTTCTTGCCAAACCCTTTAATCTGCGTTTTGAGCGAATACGTATCAATGTCGAACTTTACTGAATCTGTATTGTACTTATATCGAATTTGTTCTTGAATTTGGTTTCCAAAATCTGAACGAGAATAGAATGTCATGCGTTTATTATCGGGTACCATTACCACATCATAATCGCTCATTATTTCCTCAATTAGTTTGAGGTAATTCGCATTTCCGAAATTTTCCTGTTCTACTCTCCCGATTTTCCCTAGAGGATTTACTACTTCCCATTGAAAACCCATATCCCCGGTAGCACCGTTAAAGACATGTGTTAGTAATTCATTAATAGCTCGAGTTCCTGATATCGTATTGTATTGAAACCCATCTTGAACTGTATAGAAGATGTGCGTTGCTGTAACATTTTTAGTTATCATTGATCCTAATCCACTAAGTTCCATTGACTTAATTATGAATTCTTGACCGTTGAAAATTACCGAGCTTTCGTAATCAACTAAATCAAACGCTGTACTATTTAAATCTGTTTTAGTTACATTGAAACTGACTTCCCACGTTTCGTTTTCTTGCCAATTTTCAAAAAAAGAGTCCTTATCATATTCGACAAGGATCTCCCGTTTTGTTTTTTCATAATTTTGAATGATGATATCTGTCATCGTATCACCTACTTATACAGATAACGGAAATCCCATGAAGATTTCACGTTTGCAACATTTTGTATTTCTATCTCATTAATGCCTGGAACTAATGTAATCAAACTTAAATTTGTATCGATTCCACAATTTACACCGTTCAATTTCGGATAAACACGGTCTAGCGTGATTGTTTGCCCAAGATTTGTAGAAAACGGTGGATAATAAATAAACCGCTCGCCAGTCGTTCGATTGAATATTGTCGCATTGTCTAGCGATTCACCTTTTAACGTGATTTTCAAGTCATGCTCACGTGGATCAATCGTGAAATCTCCTGCATTGAACACTTGAAAACGACTTGCATCAAACTCATACTGATAATCTTCTGCTTCAAGATTTTGAGAAAACTGCCACTCATCGTCCAACGAAAATTCAGAGAGTGTGGTTGAAAGTGATTCTGAACAGCCAGAAGGGACATCGAATGTAACTTCGATAGTTGAATAATCATTTTCTTCCTCCGTTAGTTCGAAATTTGACGGATTTACCTTAAACCGTTTTCCCGGACTTAATTCATGCGTTATATAAAATTGAAAACCAGGAAAAACAATTTGATGTAATTCTGTGATGATTAATTCTTTATCGTATTCATTTTTATAAAAAATATCGAATGTAAGAACCAATTCAAAAGGACGAAAAGAAGCATTGACTTCTCTACTTCCGTTCGTCCCCTCGAAATCTTCATATTTCACTTCGTAGATAGGCGCTTGTCTTTTTATTTCTTTGCAGATTATCTTTCCATTTTCTTGCGGATCAAACAATCTACCATTTTGGTTAAAAAGCAATTTGTAAAACAATTAGAAAGCACCTCCTGTTGTATACCCTAATTTGCTCAAATCTCCGCCTAAGAAATCATTAGCAGCTTTTCCAACCGCATTAGTAGTGATACCGTTATCTTTTGATAAGATAGCTTTTAATATCCGCATCAGTTCACTGTGCTGCCGTTGTTGTTGTTTAATTAATGTTACTAACTCTGCAGTGTTATCAGAAGAAGTCGATTGAGAGTTAGGCTGTTTATCCCCAGCCATGAATGCCAATGCTTGACCCATCAATTCGATTGCTCTCGATTTACGGGTTAGTGGAATAACCATTTCTGGTTTGTTTCCTTCGCCAGCTCTGTATAATCCATCCTTGTTGATTAGCCCGCCGTTAGCATACCAGTGATTTCTTTTCCAGAAAGCCAGTGCGCCATTTGCGCCACCGTATCGACCGTTCACATAATCACGCATCCATCGTAACTGTGTAATTGGGTTAGTTCGCCAATCTGAACCAGCTGATGCCATCTTATTTCCTGGTAAAGATTGAGGCAGTCCGTAAGCACCACTAGATGGGTTAGTAGCGGAAGGATTCCAACTTGATTCGTGGTTAACGATGTAATTAATTGCACTATATTCAGATGGTTTAAAACCAGCTAATCTCATCCAATTTTCGTGACTCCCTGTAGGTTTTGGACTCTTTCTAGGAGAATTAGACCCTCCTGTAAAAATGTCCCCGGCACCTTTCGAACCAGAAATATGCACGTGGTCAAAGTGATCGCCATCTGGCCAAGTTGCCCAACCGTCATGAATACCTGTGCCGGAATAACCAATTCTATCACGCACTCGGCCGTTGGTAATTACATACCCGACATCACGAGGAAATTTCTCAAACGCATAATTAGCAGCTGCTGTATATCTAGGACTGCCAACCGGATAACCAGAAATATCAATCGCCTGATGTTTTCCGTGATGATAAACATCTCCCGGGCGATAACCGGAAGTCGGATACAATCCAGGGAATTTAGCCATAACCTTTTTGGCTACATCCACGAGATACGCATAAACACCGTTGAAATTCCCTTCTCCTTGGAAAATAGAACCATCAAATTCACCGGTTGAGAAGTTCTCTTCTATTTCCTTCTGCACGAATGGATAAGCGGCGCTAGTCATTAATTTAACGCCAGCTTTTGTCATGTTCTTCCACGGTTCTAAAATACTGTTGTAATCAATTTTTTTATCAACCAGTTTCTTAAATGCTTCTTCATCATCAATCAAATCAAATATATCGAAATCATCAGTCCCATTAGCATAATGCGGGATATCAAGTCTATTCTTCAATTTTTTAGTTAATGAAGCATTCAATACCTGCGCGCCTTTTGGGAGATTCACTAACAAATCTTTCCCTTTAGCAATAAATCCACGTCCATCAGGCATCTGTACATATTCCTCATGCACTGGTCCTTTTTGGTCATTAATTACAGCTAAACCGCCCGGATGTCCGTCTGTACCTTTTGCATATTTAGGAACCGTCCAGTTACCTAGCTTTTTATCCGATTCAACCTCTTTAAGAACGTAATTCACTCCACCGATAACACCATTAACACCTTTACCAATACCACCAACCATTTTGTTTGCGACACCGTTCATGGTTGCTGAGAGAGAGCCCCCCATTGAATTTAGGCCGTTAATTAGCGATTGCATCAAGAAGCGCCCAGCGTTATAGAAACCACCATTTTTAGAACGCAAGTTATTGATAGAATCATTACCCAATTGATTCACTCTGGCAATAAATGAACCATATAACGAATTCCAACCATTTAAATTGTTCTGTTGCCATGCACGACCATTGTTGTACATAGGCGCATTGTAACTCCGAAGAGTTGTCATCGCTTGGTTACAGAATGTTTTGATTAGATTGATAAATGTTCCTGTTAAACTGTTCCAACCATTCATCAAGTTTCTATTCCAAGTGACACCCTGCAAATAATTCGGATTGTTTTGGTTACTCAATTGCGTTAGATAGTCCGAAATAAATAGTGTTTCGCTTGCCATGTACTGCGGGACAATTGAATTCCAGCCGTTCATGAGATTAGTCATCCACATTGAGCCGATCTCAGTATATTGTTCTCCTTGAGCCAATAACTGTTCTGGAGCAAGAGAAGCAATTCCAGCGGTTCCTTGAGTATTCGGAATAACTGATTTCTCTGTCATCATCCCAACAGTGTCCGATTCAGCTGATTGAGGCTGCATAGTTTTGAACGTCAGAATTAGTTCATTTATGGCCCTGATAAGTTCCGTAATTTCAGAGTCAGAAGTGATTACTTCGCCTATACCACCGGCATAGCGAGGTATGAGTTGTTTTGTTTTAGAAGCATTCAAAACCTTTGAACCTTTTGTCAAATCAGGTAATAAAACATTTCTCCCTTGAGGAATAAATGGCGTTCCGCCTTTAGGGATGACTAGTTCTTTATACAATGAACCACGTTGATCATTGACAATGGCTGGCCCGCCTAAATGATAGTTTGTGCCTTTAGCATATTTTCCTGTAAGGTTATTACCTTTTTGGTTAAAAGCCTTTTTAACTTTTTCCCAAGTATCATCAAAAAATGCGGTCAATTTAAAACTGATTGTTTTATCTTGTAAGTTCGCAACTTCTCTATAGGATTTAACAGCTTCCGATGCAGGTTTCGAAACATTGTCCACACCGTTCATGTGCATATCCTTCGGGATATACTTTTCATTCAAGTCAGTAATACTTGCTTTGACCTGTGTAGACTTTTCTAGAACGTCACTGTTATTCCCTTTCATGTATTTATCTTTCGGAATATACTTTTCATTTAAATCTTTAATTGAGGTCTTAGACTGATCCGATTTGTTTAAAAGGTCATAATTATCACCGTACATTTTTTTGAGTAACGGTAACACCTGATTGTATTGCTCAATGCTAATTGTTCCATCATTAAGCTTTGTTTTCAAATCAACGTTATCAGCGAGCATATGTTTAATGTTATCGGGCATTTGAGTCCAAGCTGTGTATGATTCCGTGGAAGCAAATATTTTAGTAGTTAAATCTGTGTTGTCCGCTAACAGTTTTTTCTGATCTACAGGCAACGTATTCCACTGTTTTATTTGTTCTTGTGTTGTAAATAATTTATAAACAGCATCGGCATTATCAATTCCTAGTGCTTTTCTGTCCAGCACATACTGGTTCCACGCACCCATAGCATTGATAGTTTCATAAAGCTCTAGCTTTGCTTCATCGCCATTGACCAATAACATTTTTTCGGTCAACCACAACTGATCCCATTTACCGGCTTCCCCCATAGCAATTGCAACTTCTTCTTTGGCATTAGAAGTTAGTTTAGCTTCCTTGACCATAAATTTGAGCTGATTCCAGCCATCATCAGTCTGAGCGATTTCAGTTAAAACATCAGTCATGTTTGTTTTAACTTCACCAGTCTTAGGATCAAGACTTAAAGCGTTCCATTGCATATCGGCATCGGAAGTTCCTTTTGCGAATAAGCTTAGGTCTTTAGTGGCATCTTTGACACTGCTAGACACTAATGCAGTCACTTCTTCAACGTTGTATCCGTACTTCTCCCATTTGAACCAAACCGAATCTAATGAAGATCCTGATTTTTCAGTAAGATTACCAAGAGCCGTAATCATCTCGCCAGTGTTCTTCTTATAATTCTCTTTTAAATTGTCTAACAATCTTTTTCTGACAGATGAGCTAAGAGTCTCGTTGCTTTCAATTTCTTTGCGTTGCTTGTCATAAGAGGTCTTTTCCTTATCCAAGGATTTTTCTAACGTTTTAATTCGTGTACTTACTTCTTTTTCACTCAACTTCGACAAATCATCCTGATAAGCTGTTTCGATTGCCAAGCGCTGCGACTTAGTAAAACCAGCTGCTTTTAATTGATCATCAGATAACTTAGCGTATGACGATCTAATATACTGCATTTCTTGATCAGATAATTGTCGATTATTATCAGAAGCATTTTTGTATATTCCGTTAATCTTATCAATTTGTGCTTTAACCGTTTCGGCTGTTTTCTCATCAACTTTTTTCTGTGCAGCAACAACTTGCTCATACCAAGCTTTTGTTTCTTCATCCAAAAAACTTAATTTAGTAATCTTTTCACGGCGTTTTTCTTCTTTTTCCAGAGTTCCTTCAATCGCGTCTTGAATACCTTTATTTGCCTTTTTGATTTTTTCAGCATTGGTATTGACACCGTCTTGGTACTCGTTCATATACTGAACGCCTTTTTCACGTAATTCACTAGACTTACCGATTACCTTATCTTGCGACTCAGTTACTTTCGTTCCCCATCTAGCGCCAGAAAGTTGATGTTCATCATACGCTTTTTTTCCAGCATACAACGCTAACCCGATTGCTCCGATTGCACCTACACCGATTGCTGCAGGGACAGCTAATCCAGCGATCGCTGTTCCTAAGCCAGCAACACCACTAGCTCCAGCTGCACTTGCTGAAGCTGTGCCAGCAGTAGTTACAGAAGTAGCAAAACTTGCCATTGCTTTTTTCTCGGCGGCTTTAGCAGCCAATTCAACTAACCCGCCGGTTAATTTCCCAATTGCAGTCTGTGTTTTACCAATCACAGTGACGCCAGTTCCAAATAATTTCAACGCCGGACCTGCGGCAGCTGCCATTAATCCCCACTTAATAATATTTTTCTGCGTAGCATCGTCCATTTCAGAAAATTTATTAATCATCTGAGTGGCTTTTTCTAACAAAGGCGTAAACGCTGGTAATAATTTTTCTCCAACGGTAATTGCTAATACATTCAGTGATTCCTTAAATCTGGCCGCTTTATTTGCCGGCAAATCATTCATTGACTTAGCGATTTCTTTAGTGGCGCCATTTGCGTTGTAAGTTTCTTTAGTTAACCCTTTTAACGCGTCACCGCCTTGCCCAACTAATACGTTCATCGCTGATTGAGATTCGGTACCAAACGCCAATGCAATCGCAGAAGTACGTTGTGCATCCGTCCAACCTTCAGTGTTTTGTTTAATCTTATTCAGCATGTCTGGAAGAGTTAACGTACCATTTTTAAACTCATCTACAGAAATACCTAGTTTTTCAAATCCGGCAATGTTTTGTTTTGATGGCTTCAATAAACGAGTTAATGCACCACGTAATGCGGTCCCAGCTTTTTCTCCGCCGATACCAGCATCACTTAGCAGACCAATTGCAGAAGCAGTTTCTTCTACATCCATGCCTAAGCTATTCGCTACTGGTCCCACATACCCCATCGCTAGTCCTAAATCTGAGAAACCAGCAGAAGTTGCATTAGCCACATAAGTCAACGCATCCGTCACACGTGTTGCGTTCTTAACAGTACTATTATAATCTTTGCCTTTTAAATTAAACTGACTGATTACCTCAGTAGTTACATTCATTACATCGTTGAAGTCATCCCCGGACGCTTTGGTAGCATCTAAAATAGAAGGCATTACACCAAGCGTTTGATTCGCGTCATAACCCTTACGAACAACTTCTGACAAACCATTATTGATTTCAGTGGTAGAAACACCGTATTGCTTTGCCCATTTTTTCGAGCTATCGGACATTTGATCTAACTGATTGCGATATTCTGCGGTTAGTTTTCCACCGTTTGTTAGCAGTGGGCCAATTCCACCAATTTGAGTTTGAAAATCAGCGGCTTTTTTAGTTGCGGCACCAAAACCAGCAGCGATCGGCGCTGTAACAGACATGGTCAATGTGCTTCCTATGCTAGACATTTTTTTACCGAAAGATTCAATTTTCTTACCCGATTTAATCCACTGATCAGATTGTGCTTTGAGTTTGCCAGTAAAGCCTTCTGTTTCGACTTTCATACGAGCCATTTGGCCCGTCGTTGTTTTCATCTGTGCTGTAAAACTAGCAGAACGCGCTCGTGCTTGGTTCAATTCGTTTGCATATTTTGTCGTGGAAGCAGTTGCTTTCCCGTTTTCGTCAAAGCTATCCTTATAAGCTTTTGTTAGCTTTTCGATATGTTTTTCGTTCGCTTGGACTACGTTGCCTAAGCCGTCATATTTCGCTTTTAAAGCGCCTAGTTTATCACCAGACGAATTCATGACTTGCATTTGCGATTTCATTGCTTTCATCTGATGATTGACCGCGTTTTTAGCGCCTTGCAACCCTTTAGAAAAGGCAGAACTATTCAAATCCAACTTGATAATCATATTCCCAAGCGGTTTTCCATTTGCCATAATTTTCCTCCTTTCCTAAATTGATTTAACGAAGTCTTTCAAATCGACCTCTTTTGATTTTTCTTTCTTGGGTTCCGAACAGACAATTTGAATGAGAGCTTCAAAGTCAGCTTCTTCGATATCTTCCAACGTCCAACCGTTTTCAATTAATTGCCTGCAAAGATTAAAATAATTTTCTTCTGCTTCTTCAGGGCTTACTTTTTTTCATCAGTGGAATCGTCTTCCTTGATTCCTAAAATATCCATATAGACTTTGTTTAAAGCGTTGAATAATTCATCGCTTTCAATCCCGTCTAAAATTGTGTCTTCTGTAACTTTTTTATCATTAAAGACTTCCACAGCTAATTCAATCAAAGCGTCTAACTGCGTACCCATGTCTGCGTCTTTTGCATACATTTTCCGACTGCATTGGATAGCTTTACGGACCGCACGACCTTTGACTTTCATTTTTTCGTGGACTACTTTTTCGCCTTTTGCATTTTCTAACTCAAGTCTTACTTTCGCCATCTATAATTTCCTCCTAAAATTTACAAAATAAAAAAGAGGACTGGTTTAGTCCTCTCTGTTTTAGCCTCCAACTACAGCTGTCGGGAATACTAATGCTTTCAATGCAGTGATTTTAGATTCATCATCGCCACTGAATTTCACTAGTGATTGTCCTTTAGCTTCACCTTCTGCATCATTTGCGATTGCAGAAAATACATATTCTTCTGCCTCAGGCTCAAAGGCTTCGTTAGTTGTTGTATTTAAGTTGATCGATTCACGGCTAAATTTGCCTTTAAACAAACCAAGCATAGCAGTTTCACCACTTAAATCTTCTGATTCCATTAGTACGGCACAATACGGTGGTTCAGTGTCTTCACCTAAGAAGCTAAATCCATTGGTATCGTCGACTTTATATCCCAAAATCTTATCATTTGCGCCATCAGGTAAATCTAGTAAGCCAAAGTTTGCTGAGATATCGCCCGTACCTTTTTGAGAAATGTAATAAGGAATATTTGAACCGTACACTTTAGATGCTTCTTTAGACAAACCACTGATTTCAGCCGATACAGTAGCTCCTTCGTCTTGCTTTCCTTCAATTACAATTAAATTTGCTGTTGGAATTTTCCCGTTTTCATCGAAAACCCCGATTGTCATTTTTTTAAATCCTACAAGTGTCAATATAATCACTCTCTTTCTTAATTTTTGACAACAAAAAAAGACACGATTTTTCGTGTCTTGATTCCTGTTATTCTGTTTTAATATTGTGTATCGTAAATTCGTGTATTCCCGTCATAACGACGCGCGTCGACGAACCGTTTTGTTTCCGGAAAATACTCGTCTAATCCTTGCCCCGATACTTGGCCAAAGCCTAAGTTTTTCATTTCTTTTTTAATCTCGTATTGAATTTGTTTCGAAGTCGCTCGATATTTTGATTCCACATCAATTTGGATTAAATGCTCAATCGAAAGCTCTTGATCACTACCGTGATAGGCCTCATTCGGTACATCAACGGGCCGAAGTGTGATAAATGCACCTGATTTATCAGCTGTTTCGGGTTGCTCATAAAACTTAATTCGATATTCTTCTGAGTCGCTGTTATAAGTCATATCGTGGATGTAGGCATTCGAAATTAGTGCCTCGTAAACAATCATTAATATGTCTTTCATAGGCTTTTCTTAACCTCCATTTCCACGGTAGACAAATAAACTGGTTCAGAATTTTTCAATGATTTCGTGATAACCCCGAACCCACGTGGCTTAATCTGACGTCCGTTTCTTGTATAGCCCCATTCGTTTAAATGGATTAATCGATAACGTTGATGTGGACCATTCCAACCGATTTCTGCTTCAGTATTGTAATTTTTATACGTCGCATTTTTACGAACAACTTCATCAATCGTATATCCTTGATCTTTAAAAACGAGCATGTCAGACTGCAGACGTTTCTCGACTTTCTCAGCGCCGGTATTGATTGCTTTGCGAGCAATCGATCGGACTTTTTTATCACCAAGTCTTTTTTCCATTGCTTTTAACGTTTCGTTTACGCCTTTAACTTCTACGCTATTCATCGGCATACACCGCCAAAAGAATCGTAACGAAACGATTATCCGTAAAATCATTTCGAACATCAGCAATATTCCACCGGATTCCGCTATAGCGCCTGTCTAAAATCTCCACATAATGTTTATTAGAGACTAAATAGTCTTCTTGCGGATCTCGGATAGTAATTGTAACCGCCTGCTTAGTCGTTTTAGAGTTTAAAATTTCTAAATCTTTCATCGACGGATTATATATTTCAGCAAAACAACTAAAAGCAATCTGTTTTTCTTCTTCACCAGGCATCGGCCCTGGTTTTGGCTTATAGCTAAAAAATTCAACTGGCGTTCTCATCGCACCATTATTAACTTTAGGCTTCTGATACTCAAACGTTGGTTTCTTCATCGCTAACGTCCTCCTCCACATAATTCGAGAGAGAGACGGCCATTAATTCGGACAAAAAATTTTCATTAAAAAATTCGAGAGAATCATTGTAAACGTATCTGCTACGCTCAATGATTAATTCTCGAATTTCTGGCTTAGTAATATCTTCACTTCCGCACCAACGCTTTATTGCCGCAGTTGAACTCTCAAGAATATTTTCTAAATTGTCATCATCTGCATTGTGGAAGATACGCATACGCGATTTAAAATCCTTTAATAATTGTTCCATAGGCTCCACCGCCTAATCTTTTTTCTGAATAAAGCCACTACCAAGATTTTTTTCAATCTCCTTAGCACGCTTCATAAGTAAATCGATTTCCTGACCTTTTTCGTAAAGTTCTTTGGTGTATTTATCCCTAAAACTTTTAAGGATTGTGTACTTCATCTTCTCACTACCCTTCCGGAGTAGGGTCGACAGGCGTTTCATTCACTTTTAATCCCCAAACAGCCGCCGTTTTATCATCTTTTGCTTTTCCATAAGCAAATTGTTTAGCAGTATACAAATCCATATCTTCGATTGCTAACGTTTGATCGTATTTGCGCAATGTGATTCCTCCGCCGATATAAGCATCGTAACGTCCGCTAACGAAAGTAACGACTTTTTCGGAAACTTGTGCCAAAGATTCAACGATTTTAAGATTATAAGGGAGAGCGGTTACGTATACGCCTTGCGCATTTAAAGAAGTGTATTGGCGTTTAACATCCCAAGCGTCAGCAGGGTTAACAACCATGACTACTTTGCCATCAACAGCAACAGCACGACCTTTTTCGTCAGTGGAATGGTGTTTGTATACGTTCGTTAATTCTTTGACTGTAGTAGCAGAATCAGCAAAAGTTAAATCACCAATTGAAGTTTTTTCGGGATATACTCCGCCAGTGATAGCCACGCCAGCTTGTACTTGACGATTTAAGCCGATTGGCTTGCCGTTTCCGTCTCCTGCTAAGAACGCCGCTTCTAAAGCAACTGCAAAAGCTTCATCGATTTGAGTAGATACAAAAGATTCGATCCAAGCAGGGCCAAAGTCTTTCAAATCTTTCGGAATTACAACGAACGCCGTTAATTTATTTTGAATAGCTTCTTCTTCACTAAATGCTGCATCTAATTGGCCTTTTATCTCGCCGTAGATATTTCCCCACACAGCGACTCCGCTTGTTTCAGACTTCAAGAATTTTAAGCGTAATCCAGCATTCACCATGCCAATTTCTGCTAATAGCGGATGAGCAGTAGTTAAGTTTTCAAAAATGCGATCGATTGTTTCTTGCGGAAGTAATTTTTCTTCCTTGTAGCCAACGTCAGTGGTAACTGCATTAAAGAATTTCCGTTCTCGTGCAGAAAGTTTAGCGTCTGCCGGATTAGCAGCAATCAGCCCTTCTGCTTCAGCACGTGCTTGTTTTTTTGCTTCGTTTAACAATTCATCAAGCATCGCTCCATATAGTTCATTTTGTTTTTCAGCAGGCTCATTATTGTTAACCGCCGCTAAAAAGTTGTCACGAATCGTTTTGAATTCGTTGGATAATTTCATAGTCATTCAGTATGACCTCCTTATTTTTTTGTATTAAAAAAGGAATCGTTTAAAACCAGCATTTTCTGGTTCTTTCGATTCCGTTTCTTTGGTATTTAATTTTTCGATTACTAAATCTGCTAGTCCATCAATGTCAACATTGATTTCTGCAGAGGGTTTCAATTTCTCAGCCAATTTTGCAATTGCATCCGGCGGAATGACTGGCGATACACTTGCTACTAATTGCGGAGCTTCCGTGGATTGGAACATCACTTTATCAGCAAAGCCCTTTTCAACCGCCTGTTCTGCAGTCAACCAAGTTTCGTGATTCATCAACTCCAGTAAGTTTTCTCGTTCAAGACCTGTTTTATCAATGTATGCATTCGCAATTGATAAATTGTAGTTTTTTAACACTTCCGCTTCATGTGCTAATGATCTGTGATCTCCAGATGCAGCACTCGAAACATTATGAATCATGATTTGAGCAGTCGGGCTAATTTCAATGCTCGTGCCAGCCATTGCGATAACACTAGCTGCGCTTGCTGCAATCCCAACAATTTTCACTGTCACATCACCTTCATAAGCGCGTAAAACTGTGTAGATTTCGCTACCTGCATATACATCACCGCCACCTGAATTAATCACAACCTCTAGCGGTTCATTTGTTTCAGGTAAAATAATATCTCGTGGTGCTGTGCTATCCATTTCAAATAAATCGTAAATCCATTTTTGATTATTCGAGATAATCGTTCCTTTAATTTCCAGTTTCGTCATTTACTTCCTCCCCTCCTTTCGCTTTCTCATAATTTTTGGTGATATAGAATTCATCTCCGCCTTCGATACTTTCATAATCGACTTCTTCGCGAATTTCATTTCGATTGAATCCGCCGCTTGAAATTAACTTGTCTACTGCATCTGCCAAATCGAAGATATCCTTCTTATCAACGCCTACGACTTTAACTTCTGTTCCGCTCACGTACTCAGATTTGCTGATAGTCTTGGCGTTTAGCTCATCTTCAATTTTTTTGTTCAACGATTTCACACAATATTTATTAAGCACTTTCTGGGCGCTCTCTAAATCAGCCAGTTCGCCGTGCAAAATTGTTGAAGGTATTCCTAAAATATCTGCCACTTCATCGACAAACTGCCGTTTCAATTTCTTGAGTTCGTCAATCGATTGATTAGTTTCGCCAACTGTATTCGTGAGTTCGTTATACTCCAGCCCTTGTTGCATTGGAATAATAGCAACTGAGTCTTTTCGAAATTTTTCGTACAGTTTATCAATATACGATTGAGCTTTCTTTTGTAATTTGTCATCAAAACCTCGGCCTTCTTTGCCTCCGACCGTCGCTCTAATCTGATGATTTCGCATAGCTACTTCAACCATTCGGTTGTAGAGAGAAGCGTAATCTTCGTACAATCCACGAACATATCTATTCAAGTCGTTGTTGTTGTATTGTAAAAAAATGACTTCACTCATCGGAAACTTTCGTTTGAACTCGTAGCCTTTCATCCACACACTTTCAAAAACATCGTCATACAACGCATATTCTTTTCGAACGTAGCTTTCAGCAATCAACAATTGATCATCGTCAGAAAGTACGATCAATACTTCGTTTTCAGTGATTAGCTTGTAAACGACTTGTTGCCAAAACGAAGAAGCTGATTGATCCAGATTCGGGCGTACATTTAATAAATACGTCCACTCGTTCGTGATCGGCTGTCCGTTTTTCCGAATTCGAAACTCTGACCGGCTGAATATTCGTGCTATAAATTCTGCACAGGTATCGATTGCTAAATGCTTCAAATACAGCGTGTTGTATTCGTCAATCAACGTGTCAAAGTCGTAGCTTAATTCAATCTCTGAATTTTTTTTGAAAATATCAAAAAACGATTGAAATACTCCCAATAGTCACACACCTCCCTTCACTGCCTTAAAAATCCCAGTCCTCCATCAAATCAAAGAAGCCTTCTAAATCAACGTCTTCGATTTCTTCTCTTTTATATAAAGCAGCTAAAAAGGCGTGGAAGCCATCTGTTTTCCGCCGGACTGGTTCTTTTTTCAAAAATGTTTTGTTTCCTGATTTATCAACTTTGGCGTAGCTATTATTCGTGTACCATCGCATTGATGGATCATCGCCAAAAATAAATTTTTCGTTAGCAAACCCATCTTCGATGATTGGAGCAACTTTGGATTGGACTCCTCGAATATTCCGAATGAATTCATAGTTGTAACCTTCTTTTTCCAATAGCGGTTGTAGCAGGTCCATTCGATAACCATCGGCGCACACCATTTCAATCTGATACAATTCACGTTTTTCATTCAACCAATCAATTAGTAGTTGAGGAGAAATTGAAGGAGCATCCACGATTGTGAATATTCCTTTATCTGCCCATTCTTTGATTGGTGCTTTGATTTTAAAAGTGTCTAAGAATTCTTTTCTGGCAAAGCTGTGTTGCATCCAGATAAATTTCTCATCTTGTTTAAAGAGCAGCCCAACACTGGCGAAATCTCGAATTTCCGCATAGTCAAAGCCGGCGACACACGATTTTCCTTTTAAATCACCAATCGGCTGATTAGTAGCTAGTAATTTTTCGTGCGTAGTAATATCTGATTCCATATCGCCTTCGGTAAAATTCATCCGTTTGACGACAAACTCCCGGCGACCAGACGGCTCTTCTTCTAACTTTAGGTATTCGTCCATAACAGTTTGATACAAGCGTTTGGCGTAAGGAGAATCTTCTTCGAACATCGGATTCGCTTTAGACCATAATTCCGGTTTTTCCATCTCTTCGATCGTGTCGAGTTTACAAATAAATGGAAACAAACGGTCGTTCTTGTTTTCACCAGTGAATATTTTCTGTGCGCGTTCTAACATTCGGTCATAGAAACCTTCACGCACATGGCCATTCGTCCCGTTGTAAAAGGTGCGAGGATGTTGAATTTTTCCTAAACCGCTCCGTTGGATATCCACGATATCTGAATTTTCGAACATGTGTATTTCATCAAATTCAAGGCAGCCGTCACGCGCGCTGTCCATTGTTTTTGGGTTATTTGTTCGATAACTAAAAACAGAATTTGTTACTCGATTGGTGATTGCCATTTTCGTTAAATAAAACTGCTGTTCTAAACGTTTCGCCTGAACAGTTTCATAGACTTCTTTAAAACTAACTTTCCCTTGTTTTTCCGAATTGGCAGTAATAGTCACATCGTAATTTCGCACACCATAGAGTGGAGAAATAAAGAACGAATCTCGTGCAGACATGAAACCATTCTTGCCACCCCCGCGCGCGATAGAGTTCAAAATTTCATTAAAAAACACCTCGTCATCTTCTTTTTTGTAAAGAAAAATGAAAGGTGTAATAAATTTCTGATATTTAGCTAACGGAAAAAAATTTTTTTCGGCATAACGAATAAATTTGTGAATCATCTCATCGTCAAAATACAAATCATCTCTCGGAAGGACTTCCTTTTTGAGATACTCGACAAGCTGGATACGCTCTTTGTTAAACGGAATTTTCCCCCGTTCATACAAATCCACATACTCATCAAAAAAGTAAGGTTGTAGCAACGTCATAGAAGATCACTACCATCTAACGCAGCAGAAGCAGCCGCATCTCGTTTTTCTTCTGGCAAATAGTCAGTTAACTGCTTGACAATCCGCTGATACGATTGATCTCGTGCATTATATTGTTTAGCAACCGGCCGCTCCCGTTCGTAAGGTATCTGATTTTCTGACTGAGAGAATAATTCATAATCTCCTTTTTCAGAAATATCAATCCACATTTCGTCTAGTAATATTTTTAATCGTGCCGCTTGAGTCACCAGACCCGATACAACTTTTTTCTTATCGTCAGCCAAATC
>OAWC01000404.1_pt1 | contig 33397 bp, 24 predicted proteins | sample 1495331 | NCBI WGS metagenome assembly OAWC01 (sample SAMEA2580115, study PRJEB22360) | human gut metagenome | biome: human gut; feature: human-associated habitat; material: faeces | place: Denmark | collected 2008/2010
AATAAGCCCTTATAGGGCTAGTACAAACCACCGGCTAAGCCGGTGGTTTTGATTTAATTTTCCTGATCGTAAGTATCTAAGAACGAATGTTTTACTCCATCTTTCTTATATGCAATGATCGTCTTTAAATTGACATTTTCTACACTCTTGAAAATATTGGACTCTACATACGGATTGATCTCTTTCATCTTCGCGATCAACTGTTTTGTCTCCATTCTCTTGGATTTCGTAACACCGTCTGGATTACATGTTGTACAAGTATCTGTAAACTTACATGCACACTGGATAAAATGTAATCCATTGTAATCTCTCCAATGCTTTATATCATCCTCTCGGATCAGATACATCGGACGGATTAGTTCCATTCCTTCAAAGTTTGTACTGTGAAGTTTTGGCATCATCGTCTGTACCTGTGCTCCATAAAGCATTCCCATAAGGATCGTCTCAATGACATCATCATAGTGATGTCCCAACGCAATCTTATTGCATCCAAGCTCTTTAGCCTTGCTGTATAAATATCCACGACGCATTCTTGCACACAGATAACATGGCGATTTCTCAATCTCATAAACAGCATCGAAAATATCAGATTCAAAGACTGTGATCGGAATATCTAATAATTTGGCATTATTCTCTATGATTTGTCGATTCATTTCATTATATCCTGGATCCATGACTAAAAATACAAGATCAAAATGGAATTTGTTATGGCGTTTTAATTCCTGAAATAATTTCGCCATCAACATGGAATCTTTTCCCCCAGAGATACAGATGGCGATCTTATCATTCTCCTGCACTAGATCATATGTCTTGATTGCTTTTACAAACTTGGAGAATATCTGTTTGTGAAACTTCTTACGGATGCTCTTTTCAATCTCCTGTGTTCTTGTCAGTTCTTTTTTCTTGCCTTTTCCTTCGGCTTCTTTGTTATTTTGTTCTGTTTTCTGATCGTTTTCCTGTTCTTCTTTCATCAAGGATAACAACCATCCTGTGTATCCGCCTTCCAAACTAAGGACATTGATTCCTTCTTCCGCTAATTTTTCTGCTGCCTCCTTGCTGAAAATTCCCTTGGTACAATATAAAATAACTTTCTTACCCTGATCAATATATTCCTTTGCCTGTGTTCCAAGCTCATCTTCACCTGCTGCCACAACAGCTCCAGGGATCATTCCATAAGATGTGTTTGATTCATCTCTCATATCAAGAAGCTGATAACTCCCTTTTTCTAACTGTTTTAATTCTTTATATGAAATATTAATATTGCTCATGCTTTCAACCTTTCTTTCGTATCCTACTATATTTGTAGGGTTCCGTTTATTTATTATAGAGAGAAAGCTTTCAAAATACAAGAGCAAATCTTTATTTTGCATCAGTTGTTGTATACATTGTTAATCATAAATCCATAACCACTCCATTCGATTGGAATGTATGTCTGTTTTTTATTTTGTATCGCATAAATACCTATTCTGCCCGAAATCTGAGAATAAGATCCCTTTGCTGACTTTGCTTTTTGGTATTGTTCTGTTACATTGACATTGCCCATCAAACGCTTCTTCAAATTATACTCTGACTGTTTCAGATTCAGATAAGACAAAAATCCAGCCGGAATATCTTCCAAATGATCTGCGATATCTTTCCAATCTTTTGTGTAATCATAAGAGTACACATCAATCGCTAAAATCTGATCCGTATACGCATCCATAATAAGATTCACTATTTCATCCTCCGACGATTCTGGTGATAATGTAATATACCATACCAGAAGATTTTTGACATTTGAAATATTAGATACGGAACCTTCATCGATCATATCATCCTTTTTCTTGATATAAGTGTATAATTTTTTATATGTAATCTTCCAGTCTTCATCTACCCGATAAGCAATTTTCATTTTTTTTAATAATAGATTCGTCTGTTTTTTTGCAGTTTTTTCTACATCTCTTCCATCCACAGTTCTTGATGAAGGTCTTACTGCAACACTCAAAATATGATTATTGATGATCTTTAATTTTTCCAGAGTTGTCTGAGTAGCCTCTACCGAAATCTCTACTGGATTTAAGGATAGATCCTCACTCTGCCCAAACGTTTTTTTGTCCACCAGAGCTGCCTGAATATTTGGTAAAAAGTAAAACAAGACCACAAGTAATAAAGCCGCCACAACAAGAAGAGCATTCCTAATTTGTTTTTTCATAAGCTCCTCCTCCAATTGTTATGATCACAGTTGTTCCTTTCCCTTGCTGACTGATAAATCGCATCTCTCCTTGATGGATCCTCACGATTTCTTTACATATAGCAAGCCCTAAACCTACTCCACCTTGTTTTCTTGACCTTGACTTATCTATCCGGTAAAACGCTTCCGTGATCTTACTTATCTCATCCTTTGGCATTCCGCATCCAGTATCCGAAATATAAATCTTGGCTCCTTCTTGTGTTGCTCGATCCTCAACCGTTAATATTCCACCCGAATTCATTGATTTTAATGCATTATCGATCAAATTTAATATTAATGATTTCAATAAATCCGGCTCTATCTTACAAATTGCTTTTTTTAAATTTAAATTCACAAGAATATCTTGTTCTTTTAAACGATACTGCATGGATGTAACTGCTTCTTGAATCATTGGCTCTAAATCTTGTTTTTTCATCTGAAACTGTTGATTTTTCAAAACAAGAAGTTTCATTAATTTTAATGATAAATTCTGTAATCGTTTTCCTTCTGAATAAATATACCCACATGCTTCTTTTTGCTCTTCTTTCGAAAGAGCTTCCATCCGCATCAGATCTGCATACCCTATGATCGATGTAAGTGGTGTCTTCATTTCATGAGCAAAACTTCCCATAAATTCTTCCTGGTTTTTTAACAATTGATCCAATTTCATTAACTTTTCTATCAATTGTTCTGTCATATAATTAAAACTGACTGAAAGTTCTCCAATTTCATCTTCTGTATGCACTGGAACCCTGACAGAATAATCACCGTCTGCAATCTGCTTCGAAACCTGCGACAATTTCTGTAATGGTCTTGTAAGGATCATTGCCAGAAAATAGGATACTACAATCTCAATTCCTATTACTAATACAAAAATCTTACGAAAACTTACCAACTGCTGATGCCTTGTCGCATATACTTCTGAAATATCATATGCTCCCTGAAAAACCATAGTTTCCTTTCCATAAGAAATCTTACTAGTAATCTGATAATATACTTTATTTTTATTTTGGAATACTACCGCTTTTCCCTGTTTCGTTGAAAAACCATTGCTTCTCCTAAAATTATCATTTTTACGATTGTAATAAAGTGGCTGCTTCCATTGAACCTCTCCATGTTGTTCCTTTAATAATCGAACTGAGCTGTCTCTTAGCAAGCCCTGCCAGTTTAATCGTTTCAATACACTCGCAAATGTTTGATTCTGATACGTATCATCCATCTCATTAATTTCTTTTAACATTCTTAAGATCATTTCGTAAGAATTCCTTGCTGCTCTTTTTTCTTGTTTGATAGATGCTTGATATGAATATTGAATCAGCAACATTCCTCCAAATCCAAATGAAAATGAAACGATCAACATTGTTATGATCATTAATTTCCAACGAAATTTCATCTTGGTACCTCCAGACGGTATCCCATCTTGGGCACAGTGATCAAAAAATCTTCCCAGCCAACTTTCTTTCGAACTCTCTGCACATGAAGATCTACCGTCCTGCTTCCCGCAATGTAATCTCCACCCCAAACACGTTCATAAATTATTTCCCTGAATAATACATTTCCAGGATTCCTTGCAAACAGCAATAATGTATCATATTCCTTCTTGGTCAAGTTAATTTCTTTCCCTTCTTTTTTTACGCACATTGCATCTGTGTCGATTTCTAAACCTAATATATTGATGATACGATCTAATTTGTGATATCGTCTTAATACAACCTCAATCCTTGCCAATAATTCCATAATCTCAAATGGTTTTACAATATAGTCTTCTGCTCCATATCGCAGACCATTTACTCTGTCATTAAGATCTCCTTTTGCTGTCAGGAAAATGACTGGTATCTCTAATGGTTTTACGTATTCTAAAACTTCAAACCCATCAGCCCCGGGCAGCATGATATCTAGTAAGATCAAATCTGGATAATTCTTTTCCAGCATATCAATTGCTTCTAACCCATCATAAGCACATTCACTATGATAGCCGGCTTTCTTTAAACTTAGTGCGATCAGATTTGAAATTGGCTTTTCATCTTCTACGACCATGATGTTCACCATAATTGTTCTCCTTATTGTTTTATTGATTTTCCTTATTGTTTTTGTATGCTGCCCAAAACCTTTTCTATTTTACGAATTCTTTGCATCATACTTGCATCATATTTTTATCATTTTTTACAAACTGATTTCAATAAAAAGAGCAAAAACAAATCATCTCTGTCTGTCTTTGCCCTTTTTCTTTATTATTTTATCTTCAATTCCTTGTCCTATACATACTGAATATTCATCACACTTGTACCAACTGCATAACTTACCATATTCATTACACTCTTCACAACGGTTGTACATGCATGTACGATATATCTGATATCTTCTTCTACTGTATGTGCAAGCTTCATATAAGAATTATGAATACTTCTAATATATGATGTCAATTCTTCCACAGAATCATATGCCGCAACATGCTCCTTGATCTGTGCTGCTTCTTCTGTCTGAAGAAATGCTCTCATTCCAAACTTCAGATCACGTTCATAATAGCAATGATCCTTTACATTGCCTGGATAATGATCATTATGTGGGAATGTAAAATAATCTGCAATGTAATGAATGATCACACCAAGACCTGCACAACGTCGCATATTCATTCCCTTATCTTTATCGTAATTGGCAATAAATTTTGAAATCTTACGTTCAATATCATCAAATGTAATATCAAACTTATGAGGTGTCGTCACAAATGATGGTCTGCAGTCTGGCCAGATACTTCCTACATAAAACGGTAATCTATAATCGAATACATTGTCAAGTTCCATAGAATCCATAATCTGCCCTGCTAATGAAATATGTGATTTCTTTCTCATATAAATGATACTCCTTATAATTGGAACCATATCCGGATCATATATTCCTTCCAGATATCGTCGTCATCTGCTTTGTTACACCCTTTGACTCAAATTATATAATTTTATCTGTCAATATGCAACCAAATGATGAATTCTTTATATTTTTTTAATATTTAGCCTGTAATTTATTTAATCTTCCATGTATTTCCGTAATAAATCTAATATTTTGCCGCTATTAAATCCTTTTCTCGCAAAATATCCGTAATATTTCTGAAAATTCTCCTTAGTGACGGAACCCTTTTGCCGAATCCTCTTCTTAACCTGTTCTTCCAAGATATCATCTTCTTCGTATTCATATTCCTCAAAGACCCTCTCTAATGTCTCCGCAGTGATTCCTTTCTTCCGAAGGTCCATCTTAATCTGAATCTTACTCTTACTTCCTGACTTGTATTCCATGTAGCGGCGTACATATTCTTCATCATTGATATATCCAAATGACTCCACATACGCAACTGCCCCTTCCGTAATAAATTCTGGAAATTCTGCTCTCATAAGACGTTCTTTTAATTCCTTTTTTGTACGATCCTGATATTTTAACAATGACATAGCTTTTAACTTCGCCCGATGCAACAGTAATTTGTTTAATTCTTCAAATTCTTCCTGTCCGATCTCGTCTTGTTCATGGAATCCCAATCGTCTTATCTCATTATAGTAAAGCAGGCAGTACTTTTCTTCATCGAAGAAAAGCCTGACCTGCTTTGTTCCTACTTTATCTAGTTTCGTAATGATCATTATTCTTCAGAAACCTGAGTCTCTGCCTTAGGATCGTTGTTGGCATTCTCAGCATCTTCCTCTAACAGTCCATAGTGGACACGGATTGCATGTTCCACTGTCTCTGCGATATCCGGGTGATCTTCTAAGTACTTCTTGCTGTTCTCTCTACCCTGTCCGATCTTCTCTCCGTTGTATGCATACCATGCACCACTCTTATGAATGATATCTGCATCTGCTGCAAGATCTAAAATATCTCCATACTTGGAAATTCCTTTTCCAAACATAATATCAAATTCTGCTTGTTTAAACGGAGGAGCCACCTTATTCTTCACTACTTTGATCCTTGTTCTGTTACCAATCATCTCTCCTGCCTGTTTTAATGTCTCTGTTCTTCTGACATCTAAACGGATAGATGAATAGAACTTAAGTGCACGTCCACCAGTTGTTGTCTCTGGGTTTCCAAACATGACTCCAACTTTCTCACGCAACTGATTGATAAAGATAACTGTGCAGTTAAACTTACTTACAACACCTGTTAACTTACGAAGTGCCTGTGACATCAATCTTGCCTGAAGACCTACGTGAGAATCTCCCATATCTCCATCAATCTCTGCCTTCGGTACTAATGCAGCTACAGAATCGACGATAATGATATCGATCGCTCCAGATCTTACCATTGTCTCTGTGATTTCAAGTCCCTGCTCTCCTGTATCTGGCTGAGAGATATAAAGGTTATCAATGTCAACCCCGATATTCTTTGCATAGACCGGATCAAGGGCATGCTCTGCATCAATGAATCCTGCAATCCCGCCTCTCTTCTGGACTTCAGCTACCATATGAAGTGCTACTGTTGTCTTACCACTAGATTCAGGTCCATAAATCTCGATGATACGTCCCTTAGGTACTCCACCTACTCCTAATGCGATATCAAGACTGATAGAACCTGTTGGTGTTACTTCGATCGTACGGTCTGCCTGGTACTCTCCAAGTTTCATGACAGATCCCTTACCATAGTCTTTCTCGATCTTAACCAATGCGGCATCCAATGCCTTTAATTTCTCTTCCTGTTTCATATATGTTTACTCCTTTTAATTTCAAATATTTATCTTATATTCTTCTATCTTTTAATTTCCTGTTTAGAGTATAGCATATCCTTACACTAAAAAACAAGTGTTCGAGCGAATATTTGTTCGATTTTTATTCGTGATCCTTTTTCTTATGATGATTCTCATAGAAACTCTTCAACCAATGCATGTCTTACCATAGTTAACGCTCTGCATACAGCTGTTTCTCTGACTTTCTGTCTGTTACCGTTTAACTGGTATTTGTTTACTTTCGTCTTTCCATTAACACTGACACCGATGTAAACAAGTCCTGCCTTCTTCTCAGGTGTTTCACCGCCCGGTCCAGCAAGACCTGTGATTCCAACACCGACATTTGAACCAGCCTGTCGTGCAACACCTTCCGCCATCTGTCTGGCCGTATCTTCTGAAACTGCTCCAACGGTATTTAGAGTTTCTTCTTTTACTCCAAGATATTTCATCTTAGCTTCATTTGCATATGTAATGAAACTTTCATTTAAGACATCCGATGCTCCTGCAACATTAACTAACCTTGCTGTAAACATTCCTGCTGTACAGGATTCTGCTGCTGCGATCGTATAATGATGTTTACTTAACATATCAACCACAACATCTTCTAATGTTTCATCTTCTTTTGTCGTAAATATCTTATGACCAAATCTTCTGTATAATTCTTCTGTTATTGGTGTAACAAGCTTCTTTGCTTCATCTTCACTTACCGCTTTTGCTGTCACTCGAAGATGAACTTCTCCTAATTTGGCATATGGGGCAACTGTAGGATTCGTCTGCTTTTCGATCAAATCTTCAATCTCTGCTGCAACGCGGCTTTCTCCCATACAATCAATCTTCACAACATCGGAGTATAATACCTCTGAACTTAATTCTTTTATGATCGGTTCTACCTGATCATGGAACATTGGAAGCAGTTCATTTGGAGGCCCTGGGAGTAAAACTACTTTCTTCCCTTCTTTTGCATGAATGACCATTCCCGGTGCTGTTCCATTTTCGTTATATAAAACAGTACAATCTTCTGGCACTAATGCCTGTTTTAAATTATTCTCTGTCATGTTACGATGACTTCTCGCAAAATATTCTTTCAAGCGTCTTAGTGCTTCTTCATCTTCTACAAGCCCCTGTCCACATGCTTTCGTTGCAATTTCCTTTGTAAGATCGTCTTTCGTTGGTCCAAGTCCACCAGATAAGATCAAAATATCAGATCTTTCAAGTCCCTGTCTGATCACATTTTCTAATCTTTCTGGATTGTCGCCTACTGTCGTCTCAAAAAAAACGCTTATCCCCAATGAGGCTAAGCGTTCTGATAAGTAGGCAGCATTGGTATTCACGATGTTTCCTAATAAAATCTCTGTTCCTACGCAAATAATTTCTGCTGTCATAATTGTTGTTCCTTTCTGGATCTAATTTCCTTCAGATAATACCTGTTTATTCTTCACCAAATAATCAACTAAAGAAATAATTGTCAGGGCTGTTGCAATGACGATCAAAATATTCTCGATCATCACAGCTGTGCTTGTTCCAAGATCAATGATCAGCATAATGATCATAAACATCTGAAAGTTTGTCTTAAATTTTCCCCAGTAGCTGGCTGCGATAACGATTCCATTATCAGAGGCGATCAGGCGGAATCCACTAATGATAAATTCTCTTGCAATAATAATGATCGCTACGATAGATGATAAACGGTGCATTCCAACTAATGCGATCATTGCAGAACAAACTAATAATTTGTCTGCCAATGGATCCATAAATTTTCCGAAGTTTGTTACCAGATTGTATTTTCTTGCAATATGTCCATCTAAAAAGTCTGTAAGACTCGCTAGAATAAATACAACAACTGCGATCCACTTGCTATAATCCCCTGCACAATCTGTCAGCAAGAAAAATAAGAATACCGGGATCATAAGTGTTCTTAAAATTGTTAACTTATTTGGTAAATTCATAATCTACTTCTCCTATCACATCATATTCTCTACCCTGGGTAATTTTAACATAAACAAAGTCTCCTGTCATCAATTCTTCTGGAGAATTTATAAAAACACATCCATCTACCTTTGGTGCATCCATATAAGAACGTCCAACGTAGATATCATCTTCAAATAAATATCCTTCTACCATGACTTTGATCGTTTTACCGACTAACTGCTGGGTATGTTCATAGGAAATCTCCTGCTGAAGACTCATCAGTTCATCTCTTCGTTCTTCTTTGACTTCTTCATCGATCTGATCCTCAAATGTTGCTGCCAGTGTATCTTCTTCCGGTGAATAAGTAAAGACTCCTAAACGATCAAATTGACATTCTTCTACAAAGTTCATTAATCCTTCATGATCTTCTTGGCTTTCTCCTGGAAATCCAGTGATCAGTGTTGTACGGATCGTGATATCAGGAATCTCTTTACGAAGTTTCTTGATCACTGCTACAAGATCTTCTCTTGATGTTCTTCTTCCCATTCTCTGTAAGATACGATTCTCACTATGCTGAATCGGCATGTCAATGTAATTGCAGACTTTCTCTTCTGTCTTGATCACTTTGATCAGCTCATCTGTGATTTCTTCTGGGTAGCAGTATAACAGGCGGATCCATTCAATCCCTTCGATCTTGCAAAGTTCATGAAGTAATAACGGAAGCTGTTTTTCTCCTGTCAGGTCTTTGCCATACAGTGTTGTTTCCTGAGCTACCAGTACTAATTCTTTCACTCCTTCAGATGCTAAACGCTTTGCCTCATTCAACAGTTCTTGCATTGGAACACTTCTGAAACGTCCGCGGATCTTTGGAATGATACAATAGCTGCATCGCTTGTCACAACCTTCAGCAATTTTTAAATATGCCATGTGATTTCCTGTTGTTACAACACGTTCTACTTCAGAATTATCTGGAAGATAATCAATACTTTCGTAATGTTCAAAATGTTCCCCTGTATTTTCTTCTAATGCGGTATTCACTGCTTCTACAATAGAATCATAACTTGTTGTTCCAAGAACTGCATCAATCTCTGGAATCTCTTTTAAGATCTCGTCTTTATAACGTTCTGCGAGGCATCCAGCAACAACCAATGCCTTCAGATTCTGTTCTTTGTACTGTGCCATCTCTAAGATCGTATTGATACTTTCTTCTTTGGCATCATGGATGAAACAGCATGTATTAATTACAATAACATCTGCCTGTGTCTCATCGTCGGTCAAAGTGTAGCCATGCTTGGTCAAAAGGCCAAGCATAACTTCACTGTCTACTAAGTTTTTATCACATCCAAGCGAAATAAATAATATCTTCATTTCTCTTACTCTCCAAACAATTTCTTAGATTCTACACAGTTTTTCATTAACATTGCGATCGTCATTGGTCCAACTCCACCTGGAACTGGTGTGATCGCAGATGTCTTTGGTGCAACTTTGTCATAATCTACGTCACCACAAAGTTTGTTATTTTCATTTCTGTGGATTCCAACATCAATGACAACTGCTCCATCTTTTACATAAGAATCATCAATAAATTTTGGTTTACCAATTGCTACAACCAAGATATCTGCACGTTTGCAGACTTCTTTTAAGTCTTTTGTATGAGAATGGCATACAGTCACTGTTCCGTTCTCACGTAATAATAACATTGCCATAGGTTTTCCTACAATGTTACTTCTTCCGACTACCACACATTCTTTCCCATCAATTTCGACACCAGAACGTTTTAATAACTGGATCACTCCGGCTGGTGTGCATGGTAAGAATCCTTTTTCTCCGATCACCATATTTCCAACACTGACTGGATGGAATCCGTCAACATCTTTCTTAGGATCGATTGCTAATAATACTTCATCTTCATCCAAATGTTTTGGAAGTGGAAGCTGTACTAGGATTCCGTTGATCTTAGGATCCTTATTGCATTTATCCACGATCGCCATTAATTCTTCCTGTGTTGTCTCTTCTGGAAGCTCATAGCTTACAGACTCGATTCCTACATACTCGCAGGCACGTTTTTTATTGCGTACGTAAACACTTGATGCAGGATCTGCTCCTACCTGAATAACAGCAAGCGCAATATCTTTTCCCTCTGCTTTCAGCTGCGCTACTTCTTCTTTTACTTCATCTTTGATTTCCTGAGAAATCTTCTTTCCATCAATAATCTGCATTGTATTTCCTCGTCATTTCTTTTAAGTATATATTGGCTTTATTTTTGTTGATTAGAATAATCCTGTGATAACTCCATCGTCATTTACATCGATTCCTTCTGCTGCTGGTTTCTTTGGAAGTCCAGGCATTGTCATGACATCACCTGTCAAGGCTACTAAGAATCCTGCACCTGCATTGACATAGATCTCACGGATCGTAATATCAAATCCTTCTGGGCGTCCAAGCTTCTTAGGATCATCAGATAAAGAATACTGGTTCTTCGCCATACAGATTGGAAGATTTCCATACCCAAGTTCAGTCAGTCTCTTCTTCTGACGTGCTGCAGCTGCTGTGTATACAACTTTATCTGCTCCATAAATCTTAGTTGCGATCGTTTCGATCTTTTCTTCTATCGTTGTATCATCATATGTATATAATGGTTTGTAATTGCTTTCTTTATTATCTAATGTACGAAGGATTGCTTTGGCAAGTTCGATTCCACCTTCTCCACCTTTTTCCCATACCTGAGATAATGCAAAATCACAATCTCTTTCTTCGCAGAAATTCTTGATAAATGTAAGTTCTGCCTCTGTATCTGTTGCAAACTGGTTTAATGTTACAACAACAGGAACTCCAAACAATTTTAAGTTCTCGATATGTTTTTCAAGATTTACGATACCTTTGCTTAACGCATCGATATTTTCTTCTGCCAGATTGTCTTTTGGAACTCCACCATTGTATTTTAAAGCACGTACAGTTGCTACTAATACAACTGCATCTGGATGAAGATCAGCCATCTGACACTTAATATCCATAAATTTCTCTGCACCAAGGTCAGCACCGAATCCTGCTTCTGTAATTGCGATATCTGCTAATTTTAACGCTAATTTTGTAGCCTGTACGCTATTACATCCATGTGCGATATTGGCAAATGGTCCACCATGTACGAATGCTGGTGTATGCTCTAATGTCTGGATCATATTTGGTTTAATAGCATCTTTTAATAATGCCGCCATAGCTCCAACTGCATTCAAGTCTTTGGCTGTGACTGGTTCACGGTCCATGTTGTATGCAACGATGATCTTTCCTAAACGTTCTTTTAAATCTGCCATATCATTTGCAAGGCAAAGAATTGCCATGATCTCAGATGCTACTGTGATGACAAAATGATCCTCACGGACAACACCATCCACACGACGTCCAAGTCCGATGACTGTATTTCTTAATGCACGGTCATTCATATCAATACATCTCTTCCATACAACATCTCTTGTATCGATATTTAATTTGTTTCCCTGCTGAATGTGATTATCAAGCATTGCTGCTAATAAGTTGTTTGCAGATGTGATCGCATGAAAATCCCCTGTAAAATGAAGGTTTAAATCTTCCATTGGTACAACCTGTGCATATCCACCACCGGCTGCTCCACCTTTGATACCAAAACATGGTCCAAGAGATGGCTCACGAAGAGCACAGATTGTTTTCTTTCCAAGTTTGTTTAACGCCTGGGATACTCCGACACTTGTTGTTGTCTTTCCTTCACCTGCTGGAGTTGGGTTGATCGCTGTCACAAGAACAAGTTTCCCATCTTCGTTATTCTTAACTTCATCCATGAAATGAGAATCAAATTTGGCCTTGTATTTTCCATATAATTCAAGGTCGTCTTCTTTGATTCCGATATTCGCTGCAACTTCTTTGATCGGTAATAATGTGGCTTCCTGTGCAATTTCAATATCTGTTTTCATAATAGTTTCCTTTCTATAGATAATCTTCTTTGTATTGTTCAAATTGTTCTTCGCTCATAAGAACTTTCCTTGGCTTGGTTCCTTCTTCTTCTCCGACGATTCCTGCTTCGCATAACTGATCCATTAGTCTGGCTGCACGGTTAAATCCAATCTTAAAGACTCTTTGAAGACTTGCGATCGAAGCCTTGTCTTTGTCAATAATAAACTCAGCTGCTTTTTCAAAATATTCATCCCTTTCCTGCGATGTTGCTGCTTTGACCGCAGCTGTCTGAATCTTTTCCTGAATGTCTGCACCATAGCTATCTTCGGCATTATTTTCTTCCCTTAAGAATTCTACAACCTTGCTGACTTCTTCATCACTGACAAATGCACCTTGTACACGGATTGGTTTCTGATATCCAGATGGATAGAACAGCATATCACCTTTTCCTAATAACTTTTCTGCACCATTCATATCGATAATTGTTCTTGAATCGACTCCTGATGATACTGAAAATGCAATTCTTGAAGGTACATTCGCTTTGATCAGGCCTGTAATGACGTTAACAGATGGTCTCTGTGTTGCGATTACCAGATGAATTCCTGCTGCCCTGGCAAGCTGTGACAGGCGCACGATCGCATCTTCTACTTCACCCGGTGCAACCATCATAAGGTCCGCAAGCTCATCTACAATGATAACGATCTGCGGAAGTTTCTTAAAATCTTCCCCTTCCATACCATTCTTGATCGATTCCTCGACCTTCTCATTATATCCAGTTAAGTTTCTTACATTCACTTCTGCAAACTTCTTATATCGCTCTCCCATCTCCATCACAGCCCAGTTTAACGCACTGGATGCCTGCTTCGGATCTGTAACGACCGGAATCAGCAAGTGTGGAATTCCCTGATATGCACTTAATTCTACGACCTTTGGATCGATCATGATCAGTTTCACTTCATCTGGCGTTGCCTTGTATAAAATACTCATGATCAATGTATTAATACAAACTGACTTACCAGAACCTGTTGCTCCTGCGATCAAAAGATGCGGCATCTTGGAAATATCTGACACGATCACCTGTCCAGCAAGGTTCTTTCCTACTGCAAATGCAATCTTTGATCTTGCCTGTGCAAATTCCTGATTCTCGATCAGTTCCCTGAACATTACCATCTGGTTTGTCTTATTCGGAACTTCGATTCCAATTGCTGATTTACCTGGAATCGGTGCTTCAATTCGAATATCTGCTGCTGCAAGATTTAACTTAATATCATCCGCAAGATTTACGATCTTGCTGACTTTCACACCTTGTTCTGGATGTAATTCAAACTGTGTAACGGATGGTCCACAGCTAATATTGGTAATTGTAACATGAACTCCGAAATCTTCCAATGTTTTTTGCAGTTTTTGTGCAGTCTGACGAAGTTCTTCTTTGTTATTTCCCGCTGTTTTCTTTCCTTTCTCCAATAAAGATACTGGTGGAAACTTATAATCTCCTTCTTTAGTCCGAACCTGCGGAAGAATCTCCACTGGTTTCGATGGTGTATTCTTATCCTTATTCACAAAAGATTTCTTCGATGCATTCGGCTGTACTGGTTCAAATATTTCTTTTGGTTCTTTGTCTGTTTCTTCTTGAACGATCAGATCATCAAAATCCTTCTGTATCGGTGTTTGTTTTGTTTTCTCTTCTGGTTCCATAGGAGGCATTGGAGATGCCTGTGATGGTTTCGGTCTTCCAGATCGCAAATCCGGAATATGCATCGATCGTTTCTTTCTCGGTGCTGTTTCTTTATCCTCTTTGGACACCTCTTTTGCTTTTCGTTTCTTCTTCGCTAGTCGTTCTTCTATATCTTCTTCATATCCTTCTACTGTAAAGAAATCAACTGCTTTCTTAAGGAAAGAAAGTAAGGATCTCTCTGTTACAAGGATCAATGAGATTACAGAAATCAATAAAACAACCAAAACACTTCCTGCCCCTCCCAGTTCCTTATAAAGGATTGAACAGATCAATGCACCCAGATACCCGCCTCCTCTGTGGGTTCTTCCACTAAATACAAAGGCTGAATAAGCATCTCTTACTTCTATATTATATATCATCTGAAAAATTGTGGATACCATACATAACAGCAGGATTGCAAAACATGTCTTCTTCACTGCAAGACTGCTATAATCATTGGAGATCAATAAAATTGCCAGAATAAAGCTTACCGCCGGAATGATGTAATGAGTCGTTCCAAACGCTCCAAAGAAAAATGTACTGATGCTGTTTCCTATGTATCCGCATATTCCAAAATTACTTAAAAATAAAAAAATGAAAAGAGCAAAAACAACTAATACTGCAATCTCTTTATAAAACGGTGCAAAATCTTTTTGTCTTGTGCGTGTCCGTTTCTTTGCAGAAGATGTCTTCCTCTTTCTTGTCTTCTTTGCTGCCATAGAAATTGTTACCTCTCTTTGTATACATTTTGTATACATAATCTGCGTATTTTCTTATTTTACAATTAATTATCAAAATACGCAAGTCCCACCATAGAAAAAGGGAAATGTATTTATCTCCCATACATTTCCCTTTTCTTTTAACCTCTTAATATTGTGCAGTTTCTGGAGGTACAAAATCTTCCGCTTCTTTTACAAACTTCTTAACCTGAATTTGTGCTTTCATAACTGGTATATTGGTTCCAGCTCCTGCAACACATCCACCTGGACATCCCATTCCTTCGATCATATAGCCTTTTTTCTTTCCTGCTTTCGCCTGTAAAAGCATTTTCTTACAATCTGCAAGACCTTCCACATGATCGATCTTTACTTCTGTTCCAGGATAGTATTCATCAATACATGCCTTGATCGCTCCAGCTACTCCACTTGCAACTGCATATCCACGTCCGGCTCCAAAGGCATCATTTAACTCTTCTTCTTTTTCATATGTGTTAAAATCAATTTCTTTCGCATCAAACATTCCAGCCAATTCTTCAAATGTGATCACAAAATCGACCTCACTTCGCACTGTCCGTCTGGATGCTTCTAACTTTTTGGCAACACATGGCCCTACAAAAACAATTTTTGCATTTGGAGATGCAATCCTTGCCGCTCTTGCCGTTGCTACCATTGGTGTTAGTGCATTAGAAATTTCATCAATCACCTCTGGAAAATATTTCTTTCCAAGCATAGACCATGATGGGCAGCATGATGTCAGCAAGAATGGCAGTTTCCCTGTAGCCACACTTTGAACATAATGCTTTGCCTCTTCTAAGGCCCCTGCATCTGCTCCAACTGCAACTTCCCACACATCTGCAAACCCAATATCAAGAAGTGCAGCTTTTATCTTATTTGGCGTTGCTTTTGGTCCAAATTGTCCGACAAATGCAGGTGCTAAGATCGCGATCACTTCCGCACCTTCATTCATTGCCTTGATCAACTGGTAAATCTGGGATTTATCTGCAATTGCTCCAAACGGACAATTTACCATACACATACCACAAGAAACACATTTATCTGGATTGATCTTAGCTCTTCCTGCATAATCTGTTTCAATCGCTCCAACCCCACAGGCATTTGCACAAGGACGTTTTCTTTCATAAATCGCACCATATGGACAGACCTTTTTACATTGTCCACATTTGATACATTTTTCCTGATCGATATAAGAATATCCATCCTTAAAACTAATTGCCTTCTTCGGACAAACTTCCATACACGGATGTGCCATGCATCCCTGGCACTGCTCTCCTACAATAAATGCCTTCTCCTTACATTCATTGCATGCAGATGGAATCACCTGAAGAAGTGGCGGCTCATAATACTTCTCTGAAATATTGCTCTCATCAATTCCTTTCGTAATTCTTGTTGGTTTATCCGCTGGATTTAATGACATTCCCATGGCAAGCCTCAGTCTCTCACCTACGATCGCTCGTTCTCTGTAAATGCTATCTCGATATTTTGCAACTTCTCCAGGTACGATCTCATATGGAAGATCTTCAAGATCCTGTAAGTTTCTTTGTTCGTAACCAAACTTTGCGATCTCTTTAAAAATCCTTCTTCTCACATTCCGAACTGGTGTCTGTATTCCTCTCATGATATTCCCTCCTCTAATGATGCCTTAAGATAGTTTGTGTTTTTTTTAACATATTTGTTATTCTTATCATATACCAAAACAGGAATATTATAAAGGTATTATCTGTTTTTTTATTCAAATTTTCTATTTATTTTCAGACAGATTAATTATTTCAATCAATCTGTCTGTTGCTTCTTTTATTCCACCCATCTCATCGATCAATCCTTCTTTTACTGCCTCCTCCCCTGAAAGGATCATACCAACATCTTTTACCTGCTGTCCAATATGAAGCATCAATTCTTCAACTCTTTCCTTTTTCATTTTACAATGATCACTAATAAATGTCGTAATCCGATCTTGAATCTTTTCAATATTACGATAACTTTGAATAACTCCGATAAATGTTCCAGAACTTCTCACTGGATGAATCATCATTGTTGCGCTTTTCACAATAAAAGAATGATCTGCTGCCACAGCAAGCGGTACTCCGATCGAATGACTTCCTCCAAGAACAAGCGATACGGTTGGTTTGCTTAGAGATGCGATAAGCTCTGCGATCGCAAGTCCACATTCTACATCTCCACCGATCGTATTGATCAAAATTAAGATTCCTTTTATACTTTCATCCTGCTCAACCTTTGCTAAAGCCGGTATCATATGTTCATATTTTGTTGTCTTTGCATTTTGTGCAGATAACTGATGCCCTTCGATCTCACCAATGATAGTCATCGTAAAAATCCCATTTTCCTGCAACTGTCCAAATTTTTCTATTTCTTGTCTCTCATTATCTTTCATACCAAAATCTTACCTTCCTGTATCATATTTTTTATCTTTATTATTTAGAACGATGCTCTGCAATTTGCACTAAAAAAAGAAGGAAGCATCTTCTTACTTCCTTCTTTAGTATGAAATCTAATTCAATTTCTATTCATCAATTTCAAAAGAGATTAACAGATCTTCCTGATTTACCTGTTCTCCTTCTTTGACATAGATCTTATCAACCTTACCATTAACCGTAGAAACAACAGTTGTCTCCATCTTCATAGCTTCAACTGTCATCAGCGGCATATTCACTGTGACCTCATCACCTTCATTGACAAGAACTTTACCAACTGTTCCTGGAATTGTGGATCCAAGATGTGCAGGATTAGATTTATCTGCTTTAACTCTTCGGTCTGTCTTAACCTCTAAATTCTTATCAAGAACTTTGATCTCACGGATAGATCCATTTACTTCAAAGTCTAACAGTCGGTATCCATCTTCATCAGGCTCTGTCATATCGATAAATTTGATGATCAGATATTTACCTTCATCTAATTTCAGTGTTGTCTCTTCACCTTTTCTTAATCCATAGAAATATACGTGACTTTCAAGTCCTGTTACATCATTGTAAGCCTCAAAATGTCTACAGTAATCTTCATATACTTTTGGATATAACGCATAGCTTAATGTCTTCTGGCTTAAGATATCTGGATCTTCCATATTCTCTGTATAGAAGTTTTCTTTTAATCCCTTTGCGATATAATCAAAATCTTCATCTGGTAATAAACTTCCTGGACGCACATCGATCGGTTTCTTATCTTTTAATACGATCTTCTGTAATTCTTCTGGGAATCCACCTTCTGGCTGTCCGATCATACCTTCAAAATATTCTACAACAGAATCTGGATAAGATAAATCTTTACCAACTTCTAAGATATTCTCTTTTGTTAATCCATTCTTGAACATAAAGATCGCAAAGTCTCCAACAACTTTAGATGATGGTGTTACTTTAACGATATTTCCAAGCAGCTGGTTCGCATCTTTATATAAACCTTTGATCTCTTCAAAGTCTTCCGCTGCACCCATTTCCTTTACCTGTGCTAACAGATTAGAGTACTGTCCACCTGGAATCTCATATTTGTAAATCTCTGTATTTGGCGCATCCATTCCGCTCTCAAACTGTTTGTAGATTGGACGGATTCTTGCATAGTACTGACTTAATTCTGTTAATTCATCTGGATTAAGTCCTGTATCTCGCTCTGTTCCTTTTAATGCTTCTACTAATGAATTCATACATGGGTTACTTGTCATAGAACTCATAGAACCGATCGCACAGTCAGCGATATCTAGTCCTGCTTCAGATGCCATTAATAATGTGCTGACACCATTTCCAGTAGAATCATGTGTATGAAGATTAACTGGAATATTTAATTCTTCTTTTAATGCACTAATAAGTTTCTTCGCTGCATATGGTTTTACAAGACCTGCCATATCTTTGATCGTAAAGATATGAACACCTAAGCTTTCTAATTCTTTGGCTTTCTTTACATAGTAATCTAATGTATATTTTGTCTCGTTTGGATCTGTGATATCTCCTGTGTAGCAGATCGTTCCTTCTACGATCTTACCTGTCTTTAATGCTGTCTCGATCGGCATCTTCATATTCTCAACCCAGTTTAAGCTGTCGAAAATACGGAACACATCTACACCTTTTTGTGATGCTTCTTCGATGAATTTCTTAACAACATTATCTGGATAGTTGCTGTATCCTACAGCATTGGATGCTCGAAGTAACATCTGGATCAATGTATTTGGCATATGTTGTCTTAATAATTTTAATCTCTTCCATGGAGACTCTTTTAAGAAACGATAAGCTGTATCATAAGTAGCCCCACCCCATGCCTCTACAGAGAATGCATTCTCCATAAATGCGTTTGTCGCATCAGATGCTCCGATCAGATCTTTTGTTCTCATACGTGTTGCCATTAAAGACTGCTGTGCATCACGCATTGTTGTATCTGTGATCAGTAATCTCTTCTCATTTAACAGGCTCTGTGTGAAGTCTTTAGCTCCCATCTCTAAGAACTTGTCTCTGGAACCATAAATCTTCTTCTCTGTATCATACTTTGGAAGAGTTCTTGCTTCAAAATCTGGTTTGTCAAGAACGGCTTTCTGCACATTCACCATCTTATTTCCTAAAAATTCAAGGATCTTTGTTGCTCTATCCTGACTTTCTGGAAGTAAGAATAATTCTGGCGTTTCTTCAATAAATGTTGTATAGCATCTTCCCTCACGGAATGTCTCATTATTTAATACATTGATCAAGAATGGGATATTTGTCTTAACTCCACGAATACGGATCTCTTTTAATACACGGATAGATTTGTCAACCGCTCTTCCAAATGTACGATCATGAGAGATCGCTTTTACCAATAAGCTGTCATAGTATGGTGTAATCTCTGCTCCTGCATATGCGTTACCACCATCTAATCGAATACCGTTACCAGCTCCAGAACGATATACCGTAATCTTACCTGTGTCTGGCAGGAAGTTATTCATTGGATCTTCTGTTGTGATACGTGTCTGAATAGAGTATCCATTACATGTCACTTCCTCCTGAGATCCAATACCGATCTCTTCAGAATCTAAAGAATATCCTTCCGCTACAAGAACCTGTGTCTGTACGATATCGATTCCTGTTACCATCTCTGTGATCGTATGTTCTACCTGTACACGAGGGTTCATCTCGATAAAGTATGCATTATTATCTGCATCTACCAGGAACTCTAATGTTCCAGCATTCTTATATCCTACATGTTTTGCAAGACGGATAGATGCTTCAAAAATCTGCTGTCTTACTTCTTCTGGCACGCTGAATGCTGGTGCATATTCTACAACCTTCTGATGTCTTCTCTGTACAGAGCAATCACGGTCATATAAATGAACAACATGTCCATACTGATCACCAATGATCTGAACCTCGATATGTTTTGGACTCTTTAAGTATTTTTCAACGAAAATCTGATCGTCTCCAAATGCTTTCTTGGATTCATCTCTTGCTTCTGCATATTCTTTTGGCATCTCTTCGGCTGAATGAACGATACGCATTCCACGTCCTCCACCACCATTGGAAGCCTTTAACATTACAGGATATCCAACTTGGTTCGCAATCTTAGTCACTTCTTCCAGTCCGTGAACCGCATGGTCTACACCAGGAATGATTGGAACATCAGCTTCAATTGCCATCTGTTTGGAAGAAATCTTATCTCCCATCTTACGCATTAAGCTTGAGGATGGTCCGATAAATGTGATTCCATTCTTCTCACAGGCATCTACAAAGTCAGGATTCTCTGATAAAAATCCATAACCTGGATGAATTGCATCTACGTTCTTCTCTTTTGCAATACGAATGATCGTATTGATGTCAAGATAGGCATCGATTGGTCCTTTGTCCGGATTCAACTGATAAGATTCATCAGCTTTAGAACGGAATAAGGCATAACGGTCTTCTTTTGAAAAGACACCAACCGTTGTAATTCCAAGTTCATTTAAAGCTCGGAAAACTCGGATCGCAATCTCACCACGGTTTGCAACCAATACTTTTTTAAACTTCTTTAATTCCATGGTCATAACTCCTTTTCGAGGTTTATCATTTTAAAAAAATGTATTTTTAAAATTGATTATATCGCAAAACTTGTTTTTTTACAATACTTGTACGAAAAAAGAACCCTGATTTATAAAAATCAGGATTCTTTGATAAAGATCTTATTCTTCTGTTTTTTCTTCTTCGTTAGCTAATGCTTTCATACTTAAGCTGATCTTCTTGTCGTCTTTCTTGAAGTCAACTACTTTAGCTTCGATTTCCTGTCCAACGCTTAATACGTCAGATGGTTTGTCGATATGTTCTTTTGCGATCTGAGAAACGTGAAGAAGTGCATCGATTCCTGATTCTAACTCAACGAATGCTCCGAAATCTGTCATACGTGCAACTTTACCTGTTACAACACTTCCTACTTTGTATTTCTCTTCTGCTTTTAACCATGGATTCTCTTCTGGGAATTTTAAGCTTAATGCAATCTTTTCTCCCTGAATATCCTTGATCAGAACTGTTACTTTATCTCCAATATTGAAGACCTTCTTAGGGTTTTCAACACGTCCCCAAGACATTTCAGAAATGTGAAGAAGTCCGTCTGCTCCACCTAAATCGATGAATGCACCGAAGTCTGTTACATTCTTAACAACTCCTTCTACTTTCATTCCTGCTTCGATCTTCTCGAATAATTCTTTCTGTTTTTCTTTCTTAGCAGCTACTAATAACTGTTTGCGGTCTCCGATGACTCTTCTCTTACGAGGATTGAACTCGCTGATAACGAATTCGATTTCCTGTCCTTCGTATTTCTTTAAGTCTCTTTCATAAGAATCAGAAACTAAGCTTGCAGGGATGAATACACGTGCTTCTTCGATCAGTACGCTTAATCCACCATCTAAAACCTGAGCTACAGGTGCTTTTAAGACTTCTTTATTCTCGAAAGCTTCTTCTAAACGTTTGTTTCCTTTTTCAGCTGCTAATCTCTTATAAGTAAGAAGAACCTGTCCTTCTCCATCATTCACTTTTAATACCTTAGTCTCCATAGTATCACCAACTTTAGCAACAGTTGTTAAATCTACGTTGGCTGAATCATTAGAGTATTCACTTCTTGTTAAGATACCATCTGCTTTGTATCCGATGTTTAAGATGATCTCATCTGGTTTCACATCGATAACTGTACCTTTCACTACCTCTCCGTTGTGAATTGTCACAAAACTTTCCTCTAATAATTCTTCAAAACTCTTTTCTGTCATGCTAGCATGAACCTCCTTGATAATTTTCTGTGGGGTTGAGGCCCCCGCTGTAATACCTACCTTACCAGTCGATTCAAAAAGTTTCAAATCCAGGTCTCTAAGTGTCTGCACAAAAAAGGTGTTCTCACACTCTTTCTTACTAATCTCATATAACTTCTGGCTGTTGGAGCTTTGCTTATCTCCGATCACAACCATTGCATCTACACCCTTAGCGATAGACTTTGCTTCCAGTTGACGCTCTTCCGTGGCATTACATATTGTATTACATACTCCTATATCATAACCCTTTTTATTCAGAATTTCAACTAAATCTTGAAATTTCTTGTAATTAAATGTCGTTTGTGATACAAGAGTCGTCGGCTTGTTAAGATCGATCCCTTCAAACTGCTCTGCATCTGAGATAATATGCACTTCTCCAGTACACCATCCTTTGATTCCCTGAACTTCTGGGTGCTGCTCACTTCCAACGATGATCACCTGATCACCATCGTTGCCCGCTTTCTCTACGATCTTGTGGATCTTTCTGACAAATGGACATGTTGCATCAACTAATTCCAATCCTTTTTCATGGATCAGATCATAAATTTCTCTCGCAACTCCATGGGAACGTATGATAACCGTTCCTTCTTCCAAAGCTTCTAATTCTTCTCTGGAATTGATCACTTTCACGCCCTTTTTCTTCAGATCATTAACAACCTCTGAATTGTGAATGATCGGCCCGTATGTGTATACATTTTTCTTTCCTGCTTCTTTATATACAGTGTCAACAGCACGCTTCACGCCAAAACAAAACCCTGCTGTTTTTGCTAAAATAACTTCCATCTTTATCCTCACTGCTTGTAAATAAACTTTTTATTATTTTACTTTTTCAAATTCTGCAACGATCGCATCAACAACTTCTTCGATCGTCATATCAGAAGAATCAACCAGCACTGCATCTTCTGCCTGTTTTAGCGGTGCGATCTCACGTTCCATATCCTGACGGTCACGGATAATGATATCTTCCTCAATCTTATCGAAATCAGCCTCTACACCTTTTTCTACCAATTCTTTGTAGCGGCGCTCGGCTCTTACTTTAGATGATGCAGTTAAATAAATCTTTAAATCGGCATTTGGCAGTACGTTTGTTCCGATATCTCTTCCATCCATTAAGATATTAGCCGTCTTGGCAAGATCTCTCTGAAGATCTAATAGTGTTGCTCTTACCATTTTATATGCAGATGTCTTCGAAGCCATATTTCCAACTTCCTCGGTACGGATCAGTCCATTTACATTTTCCCCGTTTAATAACACCTGCTGCACTCCATCTTCATAGTTGATACTTACATGAATATCTGGACATGCTTTGTTGATTGCCTCTTCATCCTTTGGATCGATCTCATGTCTGATGAAATAAAGAGCCATCGCACGGTACATTGCTCCTGTATCCACATAAATAAATTCTAATTTCTTTGCAATTGTTTTTGCAATCGTGCTTTTTCCTGCTCCTGCTGGTCCATCAATCGCAATACTATACATTATCTTTTCCTCCTGATCTGCTTCCTAATATATTAATTCATTCCTGCAAGATATCCTGTTGACCATGCGATCTGAAGGTTAAACCCACCTGTGACCGCATCAAGATCTAATACTTCCCCTGCAAAATATAATCCTTTGATCTTCTTTGATTCCATCGTCCCCGGATCGATCTCTTTGACGTTAACTCCGCCTTGTGTAATGATCGCTTCTTTAAATCCACGAACTCCTGTAATTGTAAGTTCTAAATGCTTTAATAAAGAAACAAATCGTTCTCTTTCCTTCTTTGTGATCTCGTTGACTTTCTTATGCTCTGGAATTCCTGATAACTCTATCATAACAGGAATCAGCTTCTTCGGCAAAAGATGATCTAAGGAGTTTACAAAATCTTTGTTTAATGTCTTATTAAAATCTTTTAATACTCTGTGATCTAACTGTTCTTTGTTAAGTGCTGGTTTCAGATCAATGATAAATTTTAATTCTTTGCCCTGATATCTTCCAATATAACTACTTGCACTTAAAACAACTGGTCCACTGATTCCAAAGTGTGTAAAGAGCATTTCCCCAAAATCTTCGTAAATCTTCTTTCCATCTGCAGTCATTGTCACTGCGACATTTCTTAAAGATAATCCCATCAACTGTTTACAATAATCTTCTTTGATCTCAAACGGAACAAGTGCAGGCGTAAGTTTTGTCACTTTATGTCCTGCTTTTCTTGCAAAATCATATCCATCTCCAGTCGATCCGGTTGCCTGATAGGACATACCTCCTGTTGCAACAACGACCTTATCTGCCTTCACTGTGTCTCCAGATGCCAGTCTTACTCCTGTTACAATTCCATCTTCGATCAGAATCTTTTTGACAGTTGTATTGAAATATATGTCAACATTTTCTTTTCTAAGACCTCTTTGTAATGCTGCGATAACATCTGAAGAATGATCAGATACAGGGAATACTCGATTTCCTCGTTCCACTTTCAGAGGGCATCCAAGTTCTTCCAATAATTCCATCATTGCATCATTGGTAAAAGAGTAGAAACCACTGTATAAAAATTCCTTGTTGGTCACAACATGATCTAACAGCTCTTCGATCTCACAGGCATTTGTCACATTACAGCGTCCTTTTCCTGTAATAAAAATCTTCTTTCCTAATTTTTCATTTTTTTCATATAAGGAAACATCGTTTCCACATTTTGCTGCCTGATATGCAGCCATCATGCCGGCAGCTCCGCCACCGATAATGATCACCTTCATAGATTACTTCCTTCTATTTAATTTAATTCTAAAATTCAATTCCAGCTTTCTTTCGTGCTGTCTCAAGTACTTTCACAACCGCAACTGTCTCATCCAAAAATTCTTTTGCCGTCTCATAATCTTTTTCATCAATGACTCTTGCAAAATCTGTAAATTCCTGTGTCATGCGGTGGTGATGCTCTGGAGCCTTATAATCTTCTGTGATCGTTGCACGAACCATCGCTCCTGCTGCATCTTTTACTTTTTCTTTGATATTTTCATCTGCATAAACCGTCTTTAATTCAGAAGCAATGTTTGGTTTAGAATCTACTTTCATAAAACCTTTTTCACCCTGAACACAGACGTATCCTGGACTATCTGAATCTTTACTTCCTGTACAAACCGCACTGAATCCATCATATTCCATCACAAGTGTTCCTGATGTATCAATTCCATTTGGTCCGATATTTGGATAATATGTCGCATCCTTTGGCTCTCCAAATAATCCTACACAATAATGAATATTATAAACGTTGATATCATATAATGAACCTCCATAATATGCAGGATCAAAAGAATGTGTGATATCTCCTTCTAAATATGCATCGTAACGGCTGGAGTACTGAGAATAATTACAAAGTGCCATACGGATATTTCCCAGTTTATTCAGGTTCTTTTTCATCTCATAAAACACTTCGTTGTGAAGTACTGTGATCGCTTCAAAGATAAATAATTTCTTGTCATTTGCAATCTGCTCTAAATCCTTTGTTTCTTCATAAAATCCAGTAAATGGCTTCTCGAGGATGACATTCTTTCCTGCCAATAATGCCTGTTTTGCATATGGATAATGAGCACTGTTGATCAGTCCTATGTAAACAGTATCTGCTTCTGTCTTTTCGAGTAATTCTTCATAGTCTGTGTAAACTTCTTTGATCGCATACTGTTTTGCAAATTTTTCTGCCTTATCTCTGCTATGTGGTCTCGCAAAAATCGCTGTTCTCTCAATTGATTCTACTGGTTCCATTGCAAACAATGCATCTTCAATAATCTTTCCTGTTCCAATAAGTGCAAGTTTCATAAGCTTTCCTCCATTTCATATCTTATAATAATATTTCTATATCTTTTTTCATTTGAACAATATCTGCCTCTTCCAAAGATACGACCAATGCCTTGGCATTATCTTCAACCTGCTCTGGTTTCCTTGATTGCTTTTCCCACCGATCGCCCATGTTCCCATTCCTAAGAATGGTACTTTTATTCCACTTTTTCCTATTTCGATCAAATTTACCATTGTGACTCCTTTCTAAGATATCCTTTTATAGTAAATTCTTCTTACGGATGAATGAACATCGCATCCCCGAAAGAAAAGAATCTGTATCTTTCTTTTACTGCGATATTATAAGCATTTAAAATATGTTCTCTTCCTGCGAGTGCAGAAACTAACATTAATAATGTAGATTCTGGCAGATGGAAGTTTGTGATCAGTCCATCGATCACTTTAAATTTGTATCCTGGATAAATGAAGATGTCTGTCCATCCGCTCTTTGCATGCAGAGTTCCATCTTCTTCTGCAACAGATTCCAAAGTTCTTGTACTTGTTGTTCCAACAGAAATAACTCTTCCACCGTTTTTCTTTGTCTCATTGATAAGTTCTGCATCTTCCTCTTCAATTCTATAAAATTCAGAATGCATATGATGCTCTAAAACATCATCAACTTTTACTGGACGGAATGTTCCAAGTCCAACATGAAGTGTTACATATGCGATATTAACTCCCATGTCTTTGATCTGTTGTAATAATTCCTTTGTAAAATGAAGTCCGGCAGTTGGTGCTGCGGCTGAACCATCATATTTGGCGTAAACTGTCTGATAACGATTCTTGTCTTTTAATTGATGTGTGATATATGGTGGTAATGGCATCTGTCCAAGTTCATCTAACACTTCCTCAAAAATACCTTCATATTCAAACTTCACCAAACGATTTCCTTCATCAACAACATCAATGACTTCTCCAACTAATTTTCCATCTCCAAAAGAAATCCTTGCTCCCGGACGTGCTTTTTTTCCTGGCTTTACAAGAGTTTCCCATACATTGTCCTGTTTTCTCTTGAGAAGTAAAACTTCAACTTTACCGCCAGTTTCTTCTTTGGCTCCGATCAGTCTTGCAGGAATTACTTTTGTGTTATTCAACACAAGACAGTCTCCCGGTTTTAAATAATTTACAATATTATGGAAGACATCATGTCCGATCTCTCCTGTATTTTTATCTAATGTTAATAATCTGGAACTTGATCTGTCCTCAAGTGGATCCTGAGCGATCAATTCTTCTGGTAAATCAAATGTAAAATCTGATACTTTCATTTTATTTGTATCCCTTCTATATTATTTCTTGATCATTCAAATACATTTCAGTATAACACGAACCGTCATCATCCGCAACGAACATCAGATCACCTGATGAGCAAGCCATTTTCTATTTTTAAATCGTATTGTATAAATAATTCCACGGATCGTCCAGTCTGTAAACATTCCGATCCACACTGCAATCGGTCCCATATGAAAAACTCTCGCAAGTACCATGGCAAGCACGACTCTGCAAAGCCACATGCACAGCATGGAGGTCGTCATTGTAAATCTAACATCCCCTGCTGCCCTGAATCCATATGGTGGAATAAATGCCATGATCCACACGATTGGTTTTACGATTGTGATACATGTTACCATGAATATACAAAGTTTTGCACTCTCTGGTTCCATGCCTCCAAAATATGTGATTGGATAAGTAAGCCCAAACATCAAAAGACATGTAGCGATCAATACAATTTCTGCTGCAATGGAAATCTTCTTTATATAATAGACTGCTTCTTCTTTTTCTCCTGCTCCAAGACATTCTCCAACGACTGTCATCAATCCGATCCCCATTCCGATCGACATGATCCCATTCAAGTTCTCGATGATATTGGTCATTCCCTGTGCTGCGATCGCCGCCGTTCCCATCAAAGATACCGTTGACTGGATCGCAAGCTTTCCAAACTGGAACATTCCATTTTCAATTCCTGAGGGTACTCCGATATGTAAGATTCTTTTGATCTCTTCCCATTCTGGACGAATCGAAGAATAATCTCTAAGCTGTATCTTCATCTTCGGATTTCTCAATTTATAAAGCACCGCAACCATTGCAAATGCTCTGGCGATCATCGTCGCTGCAGAAGAACCTGCTACACCCAAATGCAATACCCATACAAATATCAGATTCAATGCAACATTAATGCCATTTGCAACAAAAGAAATCTGCATCGGAAGTTTGCTGTTCTCCTGTGCTCTTAAAATGCAGGCTCCGTCATCGTACAATGCGATAAATGGATAAGACATGGCCGAAAAGAAGAAATACTTCTTCGCATTGTCCATAACCGCTGGTTCCACCTGTCCAAAGATCACTCCAAGAAGCTGGTTGCTGAATAAATGACACGCGATTGCAATGACCAGTGACATTGCGAATGTAATAAACACTAACTGCCTGGCTGCATTCGTTGCTCTCTCTTTCTTCTCACATCCAAGATAATGAGAGCAAACAACCGTACCACCTGAAGCCAGTGCAAAAAATGCCTGAACTACCAGAATATTAATGGAATCTACCAGACTGACAGCAGAAATCGCTGCTGATCCTAAATTGCTGACTACAAGGGTATCTACCGTACCCATAAACGAATTTAAAAGCTGATCAACTGCCAGTGGTAACATGAGGGCGATCAGCTTTTTGTTTGTAAATCGTCTTTGTTTCATCTTTTTCTTTTTACATCTCTTTTCTATCTTTATTTTCCTAACCAAAATATATCTTTTTACATTCTATAAATATGGGATTGTTCTGTCAATATAGGATTTTATTTCTTTACCATTATAGCTTTAAGTTTAACAACAAAAAAGTCAGATACTGATGATATGTATCTGACTTCTGTATTCTAGCTATATATCTTAATTTTTTTCGCTCTAAACCATCTTTGATAAACTTTACGTTTATTCTTCGGTACTTTCATTTTAGCTTTCTTTGACAATCCGTAAAAAGCATTTTTGGCGATCTGTTTTTTCTTTAAATATTTTGATTTGATCACAATCTCCTTCAGCTTTTTACATTTGTTGAAAGCTTTTTTTGCAATTCCTGTTACTTTGGCTTTTCTTCCATCAGACAACTTGACCTTCGCTGGAATGGTAAATTTCTTTACTTTTTTGTTCTTGATAGAAAGAAGCGTAACTTCTGCTGAGTTTCTTGTACTTTTTGTGATTTTATATACAGCCTTTTTATATGTTATTTTTGTGCCAACGGCAAGTTGTTTCTTAACTGGGACTGTATCATTTTTAACTGTTGTTGTAGTATCTGGTTTTGTAACTGTTGTTGTCGATGCCTGCTGTTTTTTTGTCCAGTTTGCAATATAACTGCGTGGTCCTGTGGTACCTGTTGGAATCGTTACATTTTTATTTGGTGTCGTAATACCCTCGCCGGTCCATCCTGCGAAATCATATCCTTCTTTGGTTGGTGTTGGAAGTGTGATTTCTTCTTGTGAATGGTAGGATGTGACGCTGTCTTTTGATAATGTGCCGCCGTCTAAGTTGTATGTTAGTGGGTATGATTTGATGAATCTGATATTAACCTCTGAAGTATTTTCACGAGCATGATATCTAAACTTAAATACCATATCTATAAACTCACTATTCGGATCAATCTCAACTTTGTCGATAGAAAATCCAATATCCATTTTTATTGAATTTTCCTGTGAGAATCTCATCCTTATAAATTCTGTAGATTTATCATTAATTTTTAATACTCCTGCTATTTGATGCTCTGTTTTTTTACAGGCCTCATCGTAAAGAGCAGAATACTTCGTTAATTCTACATTTTTTATAAAATTTTTCCAGTCAACATCTGCCGGCACTTTATACGGTTTTAAATCTCCTGTAAAAGTCTGCTCCACATTATCCATTTTTAGTGTAACAGATTCCAGTGTACAATTTCCTGTTTCATCCCCTGTTGCTTTTACTCCCATTGCCAAAAGTCCAACAAAACAAAGAATTGCCAAACAGCAAATTAATAATTTTCGAATAATTTTTTTCAAAATAATTCCCCCTTTCATATGATAAGATTCTCTATATCAAGCTGTACCCAAATACAGCAAAAGCTCATTTTATTGCTTAGACATATGAAGAATTCCAAAACGCGGATACATTGTAGAATTAATATTGAATACACCATAATCAAGCCGGTCATTCGTATTTGCACAATAATAAGCATTCATATCGCCCATTCCGCTAATCAAACCAATATGTGCAATACTTCCATCTGAATCATATAAGACTACAACATCCCCTGAAGCCATTGTCTGATAACATTTAAGTTTCCCCTCGTAAGTATTGTCAAATGTCGATAGTGTATAACCCAGTTCTTCTTGAAAATATTTCAAAAAATCATCTGTATTGATAAACGCGGAAGATGTTCCATAATGTTTTATTTTTTTACTGTCTTGTTTTGAAACGCTGTACCAATCTGTACTTTTTTTCGAAACTTTAAGTCTTTTTGTATTAGAAATCGTTTCTTTTCCTGTCATTGAAATACCACCGGCTGCAAGACACTGTGATACAAAGTTTGTACAGTTATTTTCAAATGCTGGGTAGTCCGGATTTCTTTTTAATGCATAGGTTCTTGCATATTCTACAGCCTTCTCGACATCATAATAATCTTTCGGATTGCTGTCTGTTACACGATAATCATCTGGAACAGATTGACTTTGTGCCTGAATATGATATTTCGTATTTGTTGTCATCTCAGAAGGAAGCTTTGCAAATCCGACCGTTTTTGTAGATTGTTTTGGATTTCCATGATAGATCAGAACATTCAAAATTGCTTTTGAATCAGCAAAATACTCTCGCAAAAACGTTTTCCATGGGTGCGAATAAAACATGGTATCCACGCATACGACCTTCCCATTTAATTTTGCACGATTCATGAAAAATTGTGATCTTGCCGCATATAATTCCTGTGTACAAAAATAAATTGTTTTCCCTGACAGTTTCTCTGCAGCCCGAGTGATCGTTTCATAAGAAGAAACTCCTGCCGCATCACGAAGAATACATTTTTCTGGAATCTTATGACTGAGCAGATATCTGCACATGACATTCGTTTCTTTCTTCGTTCCAGAAACAAGAATCGCAGTAACAAGTTTCTTCTTATATAATAATTCCGCTGTGTCTAATCGTTCTTTACATTTCGCATTCGGTGTATCCTCTGAAACAGCGGTTCCTGGTACAACAGCGATATTTCTAGCTGTTAAAGTATTGATATTCTGCTGGTAAATTTTTTCGCCCTTATAGGAATTTTGTATGATACGATAGTTAATCATGGAAATTAAAACCCCAAAAAGAATGATTGCAAAGCAAATCATACAAGAACGTAAAAGAATGATCTGAATTTTTGTTATTTTCGCTTTTTTGTATTTTTTCAAAATATTCCCCTTTATCATTCTTATGCTTCATACTCTTAACATCTGCAAGATTTTATGTTCCCCTTAATGTTATTGTACCATCAAAAAGAAAGAGCGTAAGAGAACAATTCGACATGAATCGTCCTTTTACACTCTTTCCATATAAATACTGTATTTATAATTCTCTATTTATCCTATGATACGTCTTGCACAGATCGGTGTTCTGTAATTTACATTTGAAATCTTAATCCCTCCTCTTGGATATGGTGCGGAATTACTTGCATGTACCACCTGACCACCGCCGATATAAACTGCTACATGATTGATACTTCCACCATTCCCATAGAATACCAGATCACCTGCTCTTAAATTACTCGTTGATACTTCTCTTCCCTCACCAGCCTGAGAACTACTCGTGCGGCTGATGCTGTATCCAAACTTTGCCATAATCTGCTGTGTGAATCCAGAGCAGTCAATTCCACTTGTCAAGCTGTTTCCACCATATCGATATGGATTTCCAATAAACTGCTGGGCATAACTTGCGATTCTGCTTCCTGTTGCTGATGAACCACTGGATGATACTGATACGGAAGCTTTCTTTGCCGCCTGTACAGAACTTGCTTTTGTACTTCCTGATGTTGTGCTGCTGTTTGAAGTATTACTGCTTGATGTTGATGCAGACTCATTTCCAATTGTTGTTTGCGCTGCTTGTTTCTGTGCCTCTTTTGCCGCCTGTTCTGCCTGAATCTGTTTCATGGATTTTGCTTTTCCAAAAGAGTATGTTACTTTTGCATAATCTTTTGACACATATCCTGTCTGGCCATCAACCTTGACTTTTGCCCAGTCATTGGTCTGTTTCTTCACTTTTAATTTATCATCTTCAGATACCAATGTAACAATCTTTGAATCCGTAGATGCTTTCTTACGAACTCTTAATGTTTCCGTCTGAACTTTCGCCACCTTTTTCACATTTTGTTTCGCAAAGTTTTCAATCTCATCGCCAAATACAAGATACTGATTTTTTACATATCCTGTAACATTTCCTGATCTTACTTTTGACCATTCAGATCCTTTCTTCAGCACAGTTGCAATATTACCTTTTTTCATTTTTCCTACGATCTTTGCATTTATACTACCCTTTTTTCGGATATTTAATGTTGTTGTAGAATAAATATCTGCAACTGCTTTATTCGCATATTTACTTTCCGTTGCTGTATTTGTTTCATTTGTTGTATCTTTCTCATCTGCTTTTATATTTCCTGTCGTCAACACACTCGCAGCAATCGTAAGCATCGCCATCGACAGTCTCATTTTCCTCGTTATCATAATGTCCCTCCTGTAAATGTTACAATTTTGTTAACTCGAGTATGTGTGTATTATAGCACTTATATGTAGTATGTCAATACTTTCGATTATTATTTTGTAATATTTTTGTAATATTTAGTCTATTTTTGTAATATTTAGTCGAGGATTGTTTTTTCTTGATACTTATACTCCGACAGAACCGATAACATTCAACATACACACTCACTTAAATTGTCCAATCTTGTAATTGTCCACACTCCAGACTTCAGGTATATGATAAAAAATAAATAAGCAACCGAAAACGCAGCATTGGAATTTTGCCATATTTTGAACAAATTCGCAGCCCAATTGGACGAGTGTCTGAGCTTCAAAGACTTTTGTCTAAAACAAAACTTCAGAGCGAGTTCTCGTAGGAAATTGGGCGGATAAGCGATTTGTTCAAAATGTGAGCAAAATTCCACCGCTGCGTTTTCGGTTGCTTAT
>OAWC01000418.1_pt1 | contig 32563 bp, 43 predicted proteins | sample 1495331 | NCBI WGS metagenome assembly OAWC01 (sample SAMEA2580115, study PRJEB22360) | human gut metagenome | biome: human gut; feature: human-associated habitat; material: faeces | place: Denmark | collected 2008/2010
TATTATAAATATAATTTTTATTTAAGGAGAAAAAGATGGGAAGAAAGATTGAATATTATTGTGATTGTTGCAATAAAAAAGCAAATAAAGAAGAAGATTTAACTACAATTGAAATAACTTTTGGAAGTACAGAAGGAATACAACACAGAGAAGTATGTTTTGACTGTTGGAAAGTATATACGAATAAAATAGCAGAAGTAGCAAAAGAATTGTTTAAATAAAATAATTCATTTAAATAGATTAGAAGTACTGGAGGGAGTATTATATATGGAAAAAAAGGAATTAAAAGAGTATATAGAAACTAAAAGAGAAATAAAAATAATTGAAGAAAAGATAGAGTATCTAGAAAGCAAAAAGACAAGTATTAAGTCAATGATAATAGATGATATGCCTAAGCCAGAACCTGAACAAGATAGATTGGGACAACTATTAGGAGAGATAGAAGAATTAATAGAGTTATACAATGAAAAACAAAGCAATTTAATTAAACAACAAATGAAAATAGAAAAGTGCATAGAAAAATTAGATAGTGCGCTGGAAAGAAACATAATGAGGTTGCGTTATTTAGAAAGTATGAAGTGGGAAAAGATATGCGTAGAAGTAAATTACAGTTGGGAGAACGTACATAGAATACATAGGAAAATATTAAGCAAGATAAAATAGTTGAAATATAATTTTTATTTAATAGGAGGATGTATGTGCGAACATAGATGGGTTTACCAAATGTCAGATTATACACAAGAAAAAGTAGGATATTATAGTTATAAGTATGCAAGAATAGATACTTATTATTGTGAGAAATGTTGTGAAATAAAAGAAAAGATTGCAAAAATGGAAACAAAAGATATAACAAATGGATTGCCTGTTTGGTATAGATAAAATTAAATAAAATAATTTATTCATATAAGTGTGCACTAAAATACACTATAAATCGTGCTATTATTGTAATATGGAAGATTAGCAAGAAATATAAATGAGCTTAAATTCTCATAACATTTAAGTTTCTGTGAGGAAGGTACGGTAAAGCCTTCCTCAAATATGGGCGATTAACTCAGTCGGTTAGAGTGGCGGTCTCCAAAACCGTTGGTCATAGGTTCGAATCCTATATCGTCTGCCAATAGTTGTGGGGGTAAACACAACTTAATTAATCGTAGGGTAATGCGATTAACAACATTTACTTTTATAGAAATAGTAGTAGTTACAAATAGTTTTAAAACACTATATATTGTATAACTAAAGCCTGGTTTTTCACACATTCCAGGCTCTTTGTGGGAATCATGGTGCTAGTATTAACTAGATTAAGTTCGAGTCTTAATATTTCCTTGTATAATTACTCATGATATTTCCTCCTTATAGAGAACAGCTAACTAGTTGTTCTCTTTTTATTATGTTTGAAAGGTGTGTTGATATGAAACGTTGGATAGATGCAGGATTAATAGCTGAAAGAGATGAAGTGCCAGAAGATCTATGGAACTTTGAAGAGATTATGAAACAGAAACCTAACTTTGATAAGACAGATGGTGCAAAGAAAATATATTCAAGAAAAGAATATATTATATTGGCAGTTAAGAAAGGATACATAATTTACAATACTTTAAAACCTTTTGAAAAATCTCATACGCATCTTAGAAGTTTTAGTATGTCCAAAACTATAATTGATAACTGTATCATGAAGAAAACGCCTAAAACAAATAACTTATATTTGCTAGAAAGTCATATTAGAATAAGTAATGATTCTAAATATATAAAGTTAATAGAGGAATTGATTGAAGTTAAAAGAGATAAAAATAAATTGAAATATAGAAATAAAAATATAAATAGCAAGAAGAAATAAAATGATTATAGATAATGAGGTGGTGATATGGCAAGAGTAAGAAGTCCTAATAGAGATAAAGCATTTGAAATATATAAACTAAATAACGGAGAAATCTTACTTAAGGATATTGCTGCTCAATTGAATGTATCTGAAAGCACAGTAAGAAGCTGGAAAACAAAAGACAATTGGGAAGGAAAAATAAACGGAGCGCTCCAAATAAATAAACGGAGCGCTCCAAATAAAAAAGTAACTAAAAAAAAGGTTACAAAACAAGCTATAAATGATGAAGTTGAATCGGTATTAGAAAATACTGAACTCACTGAAAAACAAAGGCTTTTCTGTATTTATTATATAGAGGACTTTAATGCTACTAAAGCCTATCAGAAAGCTTACAAATGTGATTATCAAACTGCACATAAAAACGGTTGGAGATTGAAGGCAAATGAAGGCATAAAATTAGAAATAGACAGACTGACTGAAGAATGCTTACAAGAACAAGAAATTAATTCTAAGCTACTTAATAAAAGAGTATTTCAAAAGTATATGAATATAGCTTTTTCTGATATAACTGATTTCTTAGAATTTAATAGTGAGAAAGTAGAAGGAGAGTTTGGGCCATATCTAAAAAATAGTGTAGTCCTAAAAGATAGTACTCAACTGGACGGAACTCTTATAAGTGAAATATCTGAAGGTAAAGATGGAGTTAAAGTTAAATTACTAGATAAAATGAAAGCTTTACAATGGCTATCAGATAGAACAGACTTATTGCCTACTCATACTCAAGCTAAACTTGATTTAGAAATACTTAAGTTAGAAGTTGAAATGAATAAGCTAGACAATACAGAGGAAGAGGTTGAAGAAGATGGATTTATAGAAGCTTTAGACGACACAGCCAAAGAGGTATGGGATGATGAAGAAGATTGATAATCTAAAAAAGAAATGGTCCAAGATAAAAAACAATAAAACTCATACAGTCAAAAAGGCTACTATAAAATTTAAACCATTTTCTAAAAAACAAAAGAAGGTTTTAACTTGGTGGAATGATAATAGTCCAGTCAAAGATAAAGATGGAATTATAGCAGATGGAGCTATAAGAAGTGGTAAAACTATATCGATGTCATTATCTTATGTTATATGGGTAATGTGTAAGTTTAATGGACAGAACTTTGGTATGGCAGGTAAAACAATAGGTTCATTTAGACGTAATGTTTTATTTTGGCTTAAACTTATGTTAAAAGCTAGGAATTACCAAATACAAGATAAAAGAGCAGATAATCTATTAGTAGTTAGTAAAGGAAATGTTACTAACTATTTTTATATATTTGGTGGTAAGGATGAAAGGTCACAAGATTTAATCCAAGGTATAACATTAGCAGGAATGTTCTTTGATGAAGTTGCATTGATGCCAGAAAGTTTTGTTAACCAAGCTACTGGTCGTTGTTCAGTTGAAGGCAGTAAATGGTGGTTTAACTGTAACCCTGGAGCACCTTTCCATTGGTTTAAAAAGAACTGGATAGATAAAGCAAAAGAAAAAAATCTATTATACTTGCATTTTACTATGGATGATAATCTATCTTTATCTGAAAAAATTAAAAATAGATATAAGAGTATGTATGCAGGTGTATTCTATTTAAGATATATCCTTGGTCAATGGGCAGTAGCAGATGGTGCAGTATACCCCATGTTTAATCCAGAAGTTCATGCAGTTGAATTAAAGAGAAACTGGACAAGAATATTTATAGCTGGTGACTTTGGTATTCAAAATGCTACTACTTTTGGGATATTTGGATATTATGCACCAGAAAAGAGATATCATCAATTAGCTTCTTATTATCATAATGGTAGAGAAGAAGGGCAAAAGACAGTAAAAGAATATGCGGCAGATTTGAAAAATTTTATCCGAGAAAACATGGTAATGCCAGAATATATTACTATTGACCCTAGTGCAGCAGCTTTAATGGTAGAACTAAGAAAAGACCCATATTTCAGTAGAAATAATATAAGAATAATACCAGCAAAAAATAATGTTGAGATAGGAATCCAGTTGGTATCTTATTTGCTTAATATAAATAAGTTAACACTAGATCCTAGTTGTACTTATGATATAGAAGAGTTTAGTTCATATGTGTGGGATAGTGATAAGTTAGATAAAGGAAAAGAAGAAGTTGTAAAACTTAATGACCATGCTTGCGATAAAATAAGATACGCAGTCATGACCGATTCGACTATACATAGAACTTTTGATAGAGCATTAAAACTATTTAGTGGAAAAGGAACTAGAGAATAGGAGGTGAGAGAGTGGACATATATAAACAAATAGATAAATCATTACTTGGTTTATACAGTACAGACCCAAGATTTATTGAAGAATTGCAAGAAGTAAAACAATATTATGAGTTTTATGAAGGGCGACCAGAATCAAGTGAAGATGACGAAGAAGATAGTCGAGGACAATTATGGAGAGTTAAAACAGATGACTATAAGCCTACGCGCGAAATAAGAAATATAACTAAGAAGCTAATGAAAAAGCAAAAAAGATTTATGACTGCAGTTAAACCTGACTTTTTAATAAAATCAATAGATGGAATAAATGTAGAAAGAGTTGATAATAAAAAAGCTATAATAAATAAAATATTAAATGATGGCAAGTTTTGGAATAAGTTTTCCAAAGCTTTTTTAGATTGCACTATTGGAAAGAGAGTGATGCTTACATTAACAACTGATGTAGATGATAAAGGAAATCCTCTATCTGATAAACCAATAAGATTTAGATTCTATACTATGCCAGAGTTTACTTATGAATATGATCCAAATGATGCAGAAAAATTAATTAAAGTACAAATAGCTTATCAAGACGAAAACACAATAGGCAAAATACAACAAGAACAAAGATGGCATAAATGGATATATGAAATTAGAGATGGTAACTGCTGGGCAATCTATAAGATAGTAGATGGAGCAGATGCTCAAGCTTTTGTAGAAACTGAAGATAAAGAAACTGGCGAGAGTATTAAAGAAGAATTGAAAGAAGAATGGAATACTGGATTATCACAATTACCATGTAAGGTTATATTTAATGATGGACTTACAGGAGATATAAGAGGTCATAGTGATATAAAAGATTTAATGGATATGGCCATGGATTATAATAGGACACAATCGGACTATAGGGATGCACTTAAATTTAAGATGTTTGAGCAAGATGTTTTTACAAATGCAGATCCAAACAGTATTAATAACATAAAAATAGCACCAGGAGCAATAATTGATTTAAAAGGTGACCCGGCATTAGGAACAGCAGATGGAAGTGCTCCTACTCCTGGATATGGTAAATTAGCTTCTACATTTAATTTTCAAGTAGCAGCAGATAGTTATTTAACAGGACTTAAGAAGGATATGTATGAACTTATGGACCAACCATTGCCAGAAAGCTTAGTTAATGTTGCAAGTGGTAAAGCACTTAGAATGTTAAATGATGATTTAATAGGTAGATGCGAAGAAAAATGGCAGGAATGGGATGAAGCTGTACGTTGGTTAATAGATTTAATAATTGAAGTAGTTAATAAAGGAAATCTTTATAGAGATGTAAAAGGCATAGAGGATTTAAATATTAATACTTCATTAGAATTTAGTCATAATTATCCAATTCCAGATGATGAAATACAAACAAAAGAATTAGCCATGAAAGAAGTTGAAGCTAATGTACGTTCACACCAATCTTACATTAGAGACTTCGGAGATGCACAAGAAGCAGATAAAGAGTTTGAGGAATTACTCGATGAAATGGATAAAATCAATATGACTCAAAATAGTATGAGTGGTTTAGATGATACTATTTTAGGTGATGAAGGTGAAAAAGAATGATAGAAACGTATATTTATTATAAAATTGCAATTAAGATTATATGTACAGTATTAGCATTAATATTACTATCTGTATTTATATTAACTAAATTAGGGATATTTATAACAAAGCTTATCCTAAAAAGAAAAAAGGGGAAAAGAAAATGAGTAAAACAATTTGCGATAAATGTGGAAGAAAATTTACAATAAAACTTCATACAAAAGAAAAAGATAACTTACAAATTACTTACTTTAAATGCCCTAAATGCTATGAAGAATACATAGTAACTGTCACAGATGAAGAACTTAGGGAAAATATGAAAGAAGCTACTTTATTGAGAAATAAAATGCTACTTGATTGCAACGATAAAGAAGCTATTAGAGATTATCATGTACTTAAAAATAAGAACTGCATAAGAGAGCAAGAACTTAAAAAAGAGTATCTAGGAGGAATGTAAAGAAGATATGTACGAAGAATTGTTTCCATATACATATAGATATAGAATTGTGAGAAAGCTGGCAAAACAATTAAAACCAATTTGTGATATTATGGCTGAGCTAGAATCTATAATAAAATCATTGGATATAAGCAAAAGTAAATATTTAGAGAATTATAAATATCATAACTACATTAAGAAATTCAAATCTCAAGTGATAGGCAATAAATTAACTTATGTTAGATGTAGGAATAATTTGTAAGGAGGAGTTTATGAAAATACCGAGCAAGGTTAGAGTTGGAAGCGTTGATTATGCTATAAATAGTAAAGATGAAAGACAAATTTTAAATAGTAAGCAATGTTATGGCATCATAGATTATGATTATCATACTATAGAATTAGATAATGGCATCATAGATTATGATTATCATACTATAGAATTAGATAATGGTATTCGAGACATCCAAGGATTAGAATTAACATTCTTGCATGAATTAGTACATGCTATAGTAAGAGAAAATAAAATTGATTTAGACGGTGATTTTGAAGAAGTCACAGATAAGTTAGCTTATGGATTACATCAAGTAATTAGAGATAACCCTAGTATATTTTGTAGTTGCGATTGCGATAAAGTGGATTTAACGCTTGATGGTAAAATAATAGCTAAAAATTTAGTTAATAAAGTAGGTGATTAAATGAAACCAACAAAAGGGTGTGAACAAGAAAATAAGGTCTTAAAAGTCAATGTTAAACTGACTGAAACCGATATATTTAAAGAACTTTTAAAAGAATGTAATTCTATATTAGAAGATGAAAGAATAGATAAATATATTAGAAAAGAATATAAGGATAGATTTGAAAATATATTTAATGAAACTTTTAATAAGCAGGTGGACTAATGGATAATGAAAAGTTTAAACAAGCAATTGAACTTAAAAATCGAATAGAAGAACTAGAAAAGTATCTATCATATTGTCCAAGAAGGAAGACTTTAGTTAAAGAAACTAAAACAAAATATTTTATTGGATTTAGATGGTATGACAAGAAAAAGGAATATGAAATACCGGAAAATATAGCTAAAGATATAGATATGTTCTTGTGGAAAGAACTAGGAAGATTGAAAAAAGAATATGAAGAGTTGTAAAGTCCTTATAGGGCTTATTTTTATGTCAAAGTAGGTGATTAAATGAAATTTTATGACTCTATAATAGATTACAAGGCAGAAAGAGAAATCGAAAAACCTATTTTGCAATTCCAGCAAGCAAAATATGAACTTTTTATGGCAATAGTCGAGCAATTTAAGATAGATAAAATAACACTATGGCTAGATAAAATGATAAATAAAATTATGTGGTGATAGTATGAGTTATTTAAAAGATTTAGATAAATACCTAAAACAAAGTAAACTAAAGCTCAATAAAAAAGAGCAACAAGAAATACTTAAAGTATACAATAAAGCTTTTGATAATATGTTAAAGCAATATAAAGCTAATATACATAAGAAAAATGCTACTCAAATAGCAAGAACTGCTTATTGCAAACAACTCCATAATGAAATCTTAGCAATAATAAAAGAATATAACATAAAAGTAACTGATGATATTCTAAATGCTCAAGTTGATGTGCTTATGAAAGGAGTAGAATATTACAAAGATACAGAGTTATATAAAAATGTTATGAAGCAAGCTAGTATTGTTAATAAGCAAGTAGTAGAACAAATGATAAAAGGATCTATATATAAAGATGGTCAAGGATTAAGCAAAAGACTTTGGAAAGATGTAAGTAAAAGTGGAGAAAAGATAGAAGAAGCTATAATGAGTATGATTGCAGAAGGCAAAGGAGCAACAGAAATAGCTAAGAACCTTACTCAATTTGCTAAAGGTGGGCATAGGACTTGGGATAAAGTTAAGATAAAAGAAAAGCTAGGAAGTGCTTATGCTGGCAGATATGGAGCAAGTGGAATAGATTACGAAGCTTTAAGACTTGCAAGAACTACACTTAATCATCAAGCACAGTTAACTCAAAAGAGTGCTAATCAAGTTAATCCATATGCACAGAAATTAAAATATCACAGTGCTCATTCTGCTAATAGAACTTGTAAACAATGCATTGATAGAGAAGGAAAGATATTTGATATTGATAAATGCCCTTTCGACCATCCGAATGGAATGTGTCATATGGAGGTAGTATATTGTATCGATGGTAAAGAAGTATCAAGTACTCAAATGGCAGAGGATATAGGTAAATGGATTAGAGGAGAAAGTAATAGTGGTACTATGGATATATTGTATGGAGATGTTCCATTATAGGAGGATGTAATATGAAAAAAGTATTTTTAGGTGGTACTTGTAATAATAGTTTATGGAGAGATGCATTAATTCCAATGCTTAATATAGACTATTTTAATCCAGTCGTAGACGATTGGACAGAAGAATGTTATCAAGAAGAGCTTAAGCAAAGAGAAATATGTGATTACTGTCTATATGTTATAACTCCTAGAATGACTGGTGTTTATAGCATTGCAGAAGTAGTCGATGATAGCAATAAAAGACCAGAAAGAACTATATTTTGTGTATTAGGAGAAGATAGAATGCAAAATGTAAGTGAAAGAAGCCTATATGCAGAAATAAGAAACAAGGTATACTTTAATAAAGGCCAATTAAAATCCTTAGATAAAGTTGGAAGAATGGTCGAAAATAATGGTGGTCAGTACTTTAATTCGTTGGAAGAAGTTGCCGAATATCTGAATAAGTAGGTGAATTAATGATATATAAAATAGTAATTTTAGTAATGTGTCACCTTATTGGAGATTATGTATTACAAAATGACTTTATAGCTAGTACTAAGGGTAATAATAGGTATCATATGCTAGTGCATTCGATTTTATATTGTGTTCCGTTTGCTTTAGTATTTGGAGTAGATATTAGGCTATTAATCATGCTTGTTGGCCATTTTATAATAGATACTGGCAAGGCGAGATATAACTATATAAATTATGTTCAAGACCAGGTATATCATTATTTGTATTTGGCTATATACTTAATTTAAAGTCCTTATAGGGCTTATTTTTATGCAATAAATTATCTTTCTATCTATATCACAGATGTAAAAGAATGAATTAGATAACTATATTCAAGAAGTAAACTTGTAAAAAACGTAAATGTAGGAGGTTTAAAATATATGAAATTATCAGAAATACTAAAAGCTCAAGGATTAACTGATGAGCAAATAAGCAAAATAACAGCTTCAATGAAAGAAAATAAGGTATATGAGACATCTTTAGAAAATGCTGATGAAAGATATTCTAAGATGAAGGCTAAAAAAGAGGATTTTGAAGGACAACTTAAAACAGCAAATGACACTATAGCGGATTTGAAGAAAAACAATGCTGACAATGAAACACTTCAAAACACTATTAAAACTCACGAAGCTACAATAGCTACTCTTCAAAAAGAAGCTGAGACAAAAGACTTTAATTATGCTCTAGATACTGCATTAAAAGAGTCCAAATGTAAGAATACAAAAGCTTTAAAAGCGCTTCTTAATATGGAAGTTATAAAAGTAAATGGAGAGAAAGTTGAAGGGTTAGAAGACCAATTAAAAACTTTAAAAGAAAGTGATAGCTACTTATTTGATGTTGCAGAAGAGCCAGGAAACGGCAATCAAGGAGGATTAGCTGGGTTATTTACAGGAAGTCCTGGTAAGCCTTCTAATCTTAATCTGTTTGGCTCTAAAACAACTCATGAAGGAGACTTTGGAAAAGCATTAGCTCAACAAGGTCAACCGCAAGCAAGCAATGGGCAAGAGGTAATAGACAGTGATTACTTCTTTAAAAATAATAAATAGGAGAGTGAATTAATAATGCCAAAATTAAAAACTAAAAAAATATTAGCACCTAAAAAGACTTTTTTAGCTATACCAGATCACTATGTAAATTTAACTGGGTTATTAGCTTTTGCTGAGTTAGCAAAATTAAAAACTACAGATGATGCAGGAAATAATGTAATAGAAGCTGGAACAGTAGTGAATATGACTGCTGATGGTACAGTTACAAAACCGACTTACGTTGCATCAAGCAATGAGAGTGGAACAAAGGGTAATGCAATTATATTCAATGAAATAAATGTTGATGATTACGTATCTGGAACTGATGACAAAATAACAGCTACTGTTATGGTTCATGGATTTGTAAGAGCTGATAGATTAACTGGATATGAAGCTGATACTTTTACAAATCAAAATATATATGTTTTAAGTAAATAATAAAGGAGATGATATAAATGGCAAACATAAATTTATTTGATTATATAAATGCAAAAGAAATAGGAGCTTATGTAACAGATAAGCCAGAAAATAAAATACCATACTTTGGTGAAACTTTATTCCCGGCTGAAAAGCAATTAGGGATAGATGCTTCATGGTTAAAAGGTTCTAATGGATTACCAATAGCAATACAACCTTCAAATTATGATGCAAAGGCAAGATTAAGAGAAAAAGAAGGATTTGACAGTGTATCAATTGAAATGGCATTCTTTAGAGAAGCTATAAGAATAGGTGAAAAAGATAGACAACAAATGAACTTACTATTATCTAGTCCTCAATCAGCAGTAGCGTTACCTTTAATAAGAAAAATATTCGATGAGGCAGGTAGATTAGTAGAAGGTGTAAGAGTCCAAGCAGAAATAATGAGAATGCAATTACTTACTGCAGGCAAAATAAATGTTACTTCAGCAGATGGTAGAGCGAAATACATATATGATTACAACCAAGTGAATAAGTTTAAATGTAGAAAAGGAGCTGGAGCATGGGGAACGGATACAGCTGACCCAGTCAAAGATATAATTGCATGGTGTGACGAAATGGAATTACAAAGAGGAACAAGACCTGCAAGAGTAGTTATGAATAGAAATACATTCCTAAAATTATATGGGTCAAAATTATTACACTTAATGATGTATCCAAATGATTCTAAATTAAATTACTTTATATCAGAAGAACAAGTAAAAGCATTTGTTGAATCTGTAACTGGATGTTCTATATTTGTATACTCTAAGAAAGTTGCTAATTTAAATCACACTACAGGTTTATCGGATTCAACACCAGTAGCTTTAATTCCAGATAATACAGTCTGCTTAATGCCAGGTGGCGTTTTAGGTAAAACTAGATTTGGTACAACTCCAGAAGAATCTGACCTTATGACTGGTTCAGATGCTCAAGTATCAATAGTTAATACTGGTACTGCTATAATGACTTACAAAGAAAAACATCCAGTGCAAGTTAACACTATAGTATCATCAGTTATGATACCTTCTTTTGAGGCTATAGATGATTGCGCAATATGTGATGTTTCTTCTGTATCATCAAGTGATATAAAATAAGCTCATTTATATTCCTTTATATAGTCCCTAGATTAGGATTTTTCCTTTCTAGGGATATTTTAATTTAAGGAGAAAAACAATATGATAGATGTTGAAAAGGTAAAAGTATTATTATTGGAAGAAGAATACCCATATTTCACAGAAGATACACTAGAATCTATGTGCAGTATGTATGATGACATAAATGAATTATGTTATATAGCTTGTACAATGAAAGCGAAAGTTGACAAAATTAAAATTGGACCTATTGAGATAGCTTCAAATGCGGATATGTGGAATAACTTAGCTAATGTATTTTATAAAAAATACGAAGCATCAATTAAAACAAATTCTCAAAATTCAAAATCATTAACAGGAATGTGTGCGAGAAGAGCAGATGAGTATTAATTCGATAGCGCTTAAAAAGCAAATAGTACAAGCTATAAATGAATATGGAACAGATATAAAAATACTTAGGGATATATATGAAAAAGATGAACATGAATGCGAAGTTTTAAAAGAAAGCATGAAATATATAAATACCATAAAAGGTATTATAGATAATTCCAGCAATAACAAAGACAATAAAATAAATAATAGACAAGGCGTTATAAAACTTAATATAAAACCAACACTATATATTCCATATGATAAAAATCCGTTTATACAAGAGAATGATTATCTTGAAATTGACGGAGTATATTATAGGACTGAAACTTTCACAGATCTAGTTCATTATAATTTGCTCTATGAAATACCTTTAGAAAGGGTTGAGTTAAATGAGTGATTTTACGTTAGATGGAAGTGAATTAATTAATAACTTAAAAAATATGAACAAAAGAGTTCAAATTGGATTAAATGAAATCGGAGATACTACTGCACAAAAAATGAAAACTTACGCTCAAACTAATCATCCATGGGAAGACCAATCACATAGTGCTACAGATGAAATTACGACAGAAGTTAAGTGGGAAGGTACTGCACTGGATATAAGTATAACTCATGGCGTTGATTATGGTATATGGCTGGAGACTCGAGAATCTTTTGATGGTAAATATCAAATATTAGAAGAAGCTAGAGATAGTCAAATAGAAGAGTTTGGGCAAATGATTAAAGCATTGAAACTATAGGGCGGTGATAATATGAGCCGTATTAAAATACAAGAAGTACTTGAAACAGTATGCAAAGTTGATATAACACAACGATTAAAAAGCAAAATAAAACAGGATACTTTATCCATTCAGAAAAGAGGTAACTTATCTAGTTTAGACAATAGCTTGGCAGGTTGGGATAACTGGATTATATATGTATATTCGCCTAATGGTACTGTGAAGCTTGATGAACTAGTTAAAAATGTTAGAAAAACATTAATTCAAAATGATATAGAAGTTACACACGAACTAGGTCAAGAGTTCTATGATGAAATTTTATGTTGTTATTTTACAACTATTTCATGCAGAACACCTAGTATTTATGATTTTTATTAAAAAGGAGATGATACTGTGGCTATTTTAAAAAATATAAAAAGAGTTGATATAACTGAATTAGATCCTGCTACAGGAGCAGTAAAAGCTGAAAGTCCAATAAAGAAGACTATAAAAACAGCAGAAGAAGCTGAATTAAAAGCACTTATATCGGAAGGTGAGGAAGACATATTAAGAACTGATGAAATAATATTAGCTATAGTTAGAACGCCAGATTTATTATATGGTTACGATGTAACATTCAAAGATAATAAATTTGATGAAACGGCGGCAGGTATAGTGCAGGGTTATAAAATTACTAAAACTGGAAGTGGTGAAACTGAAAAGATAAAGTTATCTACTCCTATGATGTCAGAAGGTAGCTTGGCGAAACCATTTAAAATGGAAATTTATGTAGGGAATTACTCAGGGGATTCACTAGTAAATTACGTTAAAATTACGCTGAATAAATGTGAAGGAAAATTTTCAGACATGAAAATAGGAAAAGAGTTTTTCTCGCCAGAATTTAATATAAAAGCTAGAGAAAACACTAAAGCTAAGTTGCCAACTCAAGAGATAGATTTTGTAGATGAATTACCAGATGAATTAGTTTAAATTAGGAGGGATATAAATGAGTGTAATAAATGCAGAACAATTTAAAAGTAAAGCTACCAGAGTAGTTGAAATAAGTGGCTTTGAAGAAAATGAAAAAATAGAAGTAAGAATTAAATCAATGAGTTTACTAACTATGATGAATAATGGGAAGATACCAAACGAACTTTTAGGAGTTGTGCAAAAATTATTCAATGAAGGTACAAATTCTAAGAAAAAGAAAATATCTGAAAAAGATGTACTATCTCAAAGTGACGATATTAAAAGCTTGACTATGCTTATGGATGTAGCTTGTAAAGAGGTTTTAGTAGAACCAAAATTTGAAGAAATAGAAGATTACTTAACGGATGTTCAAAAAACAGAAATTTTTAATGCTGCACAAGGTCCTATAAAACAAGTTACACCCTTTATTCAAAAGTAGAAAAATATTAGATATTATTTCTACTGCTAAATTGTGCAATTGTAGGCCGAGTGATTTGATTGGGATAGATCAAGAAGAAACTTATGCAAGATATTGTATAGATGAAGCTTGTACATATATATATAATATGATGCAACCAGATAAGGATGGTAAATGCAAAGAACCTAGATTTGAAGAGGACGAAAGTGTATCTGATAATCCAGGATTAGATATGATTTTAGGTTTTGGATAAGGTTATAGATTAACAGTCTATAGCCTTTTTATTTTGCAAAGAAAGGAGGAATGTATATGGCAGCAGATATAGGAAGTATTGTAGCTCATTTGAAGTTGGAAATGGGAGAGTTTACTAATAATCTGAATGTAGCACAACAACAAGTATCAGCAACTGCAGAAAAATTTAATGGAATTACCTCAACAGGTAAAGCGTTGCAAGGCGTAGGCGCGGCGATGACAGCTGGAATCACAGTTCCAGTCGTTGCTTTAGGCAAACAAGCAATTCAAACTGGTATGGATTTTCAAGCATCTATGTCAAAAGTTAAAGCATTAAGTGGTGCTACAGCGAGTGATATGGAAAAGTTAGAAGCTACTGCAAGAGAGATGGGAGCTACAACTATTTATTCAGCAAAAGATGCAGCAGATGCTCTTGGATATATGGCTTTAGCTGGATGGGATGCTAACCAAAGTATGAGTGCTATTCCTGGCGTATTAAATTTAGCAGCTGCTAGTGGTATGGACCTTGCACAAGCAAGTGATATGGTTACGGATTATTTAAGTGCTTTTGGAGAAAGCGCAGACCAAGCTGGAAGAATGGCTGATGTTTTGGCTTATGCTCAAGGTAATTCGAATACTACGACGGAACAACTAGGTATGGCATTTAAAAACTGCGCTGCTAATGCTAATGCTTTTGGATTAGATATAGAACAAACTACAGCATTATTAGGAAAACTTTCAGACCAAGGACTTAAAGGAAGTGAAGCGGGAACAGCTCTTACTGCCACATTTAGAGATATAACTCAAAAGATGAAAAATGGAGCTATTCAAATTGGCGATACATCAGTTAAAGTCCAAGATGCTAATGGTAATTTTAGAAAAATGACAGATATATTAGCAGATGTTGAAGGAGCCACTAATGGAATGGGAGATGCTCAAAAGCAAGCTGCTTTACAAGGCACTTTTACAGCTGACTCTATAAAAGCTTTAAATATATTAATGCAAGCAGGTAGCGGTGATATTAATAAATTTGAAGATGCACTGAGAAATGCTGATGGCACCGCACAAGAAATGGCAGATACTATGAATGATAATCTACAGGGAGATATTGCAGAGTTACAATCTGCTTTTGAAGAGATGTGCTTAACATTGAATGAGAAGTTAGAGCCTGCACTTAGATTCATAGTTCAATCAGTAACTAATCTTGTGAATTGGTTTTCTAAATTGCCTGCACCTGTATTAGGTTTTATAATGGCTTTAGCTGGAATACTTGCAGTAGTTGGCCCTATTTTATTAATTATAGGAACTTTTATGAGTAAGATTATAGCTATAAGAGAAGGCATAACAATGCTTAAGACATTAAATATAGTAGGAACTTTAATAGCTCCTATTAAAACGGGATTGTTGACACTTAAAACATTAATATTGGATAGTTTGATACCAGCATTATCTAGTTTGTGGGCATTCTTATTAGCTAACCCTATAGTTTTAATAGTGGCAGCAATAGCAGCGTTGGTAGCTGGTTTTATATATTTATGGAATAACTGTGAAAGCTTTAGAGAGTTTTGGATAAATCTATGGGAAACTATAAAAACATCTTGTATGAATGCTTGGAATGCAGTGGTTAACTTTTTTACTACTACAATGCCACAATGGTTTAATAGTGTGATTCAATGGTTTCAACAATTACCTGGTCAAATATGGTACTGGTTAGTATATTGTGTAACTTATGCGGCCTTATGGGTAGCACAAATGAAGCAAAAGGCAATACAAGCTGGCATTCAATTCGTCCAAAGTGCAATACAATATATTCAAACATTACCTAGCAGGGTATGGAATTGGTTAGTCAATACAGTTACTAAAGCGATTACATGGTCAAGCCAAATGGTATCAAAGGCTAGACAGGCCGGGCAACAATTTGTAAGCAATGTAATTAATTTTATACAAACATTGCCAAGTAGAGTTTGGACATGGCTTATAAGTACAATATCAAAAGTAATAAACTTTGTATCACAAATGGGTCAAAAAGGAGCGCAAGCAGCAAGAACTTTTGTAACAAATATCGTAAATGGATTAGCTGCTTTGCCGGGTAAAATGATTAGCATAGGATCAAATATAGTAAGCGGAATTATTAGTGGTATAACAGGAGCAGCAAGTAATTTATTCAATACTATGAAAAATCTTGCAAGTAATGCAGTTGCAGCAGCTAAAAGGAATTTAAAAATACAATCTCCTTCGAGAGTATTTGCAAGCGAAGTTGGTAAGTTTATACCAGAAGGTATAAGTCTAGGAATAGAAACAAATGCAGATAGCGTATATAAGACATTAAGAAATTTATCAGATAACTTAACTAGCAATATAAATGTAAGTGATTTAATGGACTCTATGAATATAAGAACAAGTGATATTAATATCACTAACAAGAATTCAAATGCAGGATTGATAGCAAATGTAAAAGAATTAATCGAAACTGTAAAATCAAATTCAACTATAGATTATGAAAAAATGGCTAACGGATTCAAAAGTGCAGTTGATGGAATGAATAACACTATAGTAATGGACAAAACTGTTGTTGGTAAAATGACAGCTAAAACGGTAAATGAAGAAAATAAAATAGCAAATAAACAACAATCAAGATTTAGAGGTGAATTAGATTATGTATAATTATTTTGAGTTTAATGACAACGTTATAAATGACATAGCTATTGTTTATGAGATAGATAAGCCGTCATTATCTAAAAAGCAAATTGATACAATTAGCATTCCCTCTAGACATGGAGAAATATTCAATGGTTGTTCTTATGATCCTATAGAAGTAAAAGTATCAATGCTTATACAAGGCGATGATGAATCTGATTACAAAGATAGATTAAATACTTTACATGAAATTTTTAAAACGACAGGAGCAGTAAAAGTTGCATTTAGTAAAGATAAATTTTTATTTGGAATAGTATCAGATGAATTTAGACCAAAAAATAAAACAAAGGAATCATCATATGCAACGATAAAAATTATTTGCCATATTCCTTATTGCTATTCAAATGATTTGAAGCTTTTTAATATGGAAGATGATAATAAGTCGATTATAGCAACAAATGAAGGTGGAGAACCTGCGTTACCATTTATAAGTATAGGATTTTCAAGGGATACTCATTATGTTCAATTAGAAAATACTCAAACTGGACAAAGAATATTAGTTGGAGCTTATCCTAGTTTAAGTCTAACATCTGTGAAAAAAAAATCTTTAATACTTCATGATGACTGTACAACACTTCAAAACTGGTCACAAAGTGCAGCTAGTATAGATAGCAACAGAAGTTCGAATGGTACTGCTAGTATTGCTAATAATGGAAACGGAATATGTTTAGGGACTATGGGAGACGGAAGTACAACTTGGAAAGGTATGAGTATCAGAACGCAAAATTTAAGTGATGAACTTGATGAATTTTCAGTACAAGCGTACCTTAAGCATAATTCAACTGGTAAAAATGGTGATCCAACTATATTGGATATTAAAGCTGACACTTCAACTGGAACTGTAGGTGAAAAAACCGTTTATTATGAAGTTAAAGTAGCAAGTTTAAATGTAAGAACAGGACCAGGAACTAAATACAAAAAAATTGGTGCATTAAAAAGAGGTCACAAGATAACAAGTTATACATTAGAAAAAGGCTGGATAAAGTTTAAATATACTTCTAGTAAAACTGGTTATGTATGTGATGATTACTGTAAAAAAGTAACTAAAACAAATCAAGTATCAGTTGAAATGCAAAATATGATAGTTGTATCAACTGGAAAAGGCAATGTAAATCTTAGAGCGACACCACATTATTCTGGGAAATTAGTAACAACAATAAGAACTGGAGAAGCAGTAAGAGTCATTAAATATAAATATATCGATAAGGATAAAGACGGAAATGTAAGATATTATTATAAATTAGCAAAAAAATATAAAGATAAATATGCAGGATATATTTGTACAGGGAATCTTAAAAGTGCAAGTGCAGTAAGTGTTGATTATGATTATAGTAGTGATGCTAATATTGCTGATGACAAAACGGGGGTTATTTCACTTTATCTATTTGATATAAACGGATCGTCATTAGCAAAAATAGAATTTATAGATGAACAAAAATATTTTGAATATACTAAACCTTTAGTTCGAATAGGTAACAGGATAGTATTGCAGGACACAACAAAAGTTCCTAAGCCTAAATCAAGTATAGTTGATGATAATGGAACATTAAAAACAACTAATTATCTTAGTGGTAAATTAGGGGATTTCAATGAATTTTATGGAAAAGTAACTTTAAAAAGATACAAAGAAAACAATCAATACGTTTGGGATGTTGTAGTTCAAAAGATTGTTGATGGTATAGTAAAAAAGACTATGGCAACGCATAATATAAAATACACAGATTTACCTACTAATAAGCTAGCTTACGCAGTGCTATATATAGGGACTAATGCGGCTTCAATGGAAAAATCATGTGCGATGTCTTTAACTGATTTAAAAATATACAATCTTAACCCAGGTGAAGGAACAGAAGTAGTTGAAAATAATAAAATATATTTCCAAGAGGGAGATATATTAGATTTAGATTTCAATACAAGAACTGCTTATCTTAATCATGATGAATGCAACGACATTGTTGATATAGGCAGCAGGTTTTTTAATATAGGAACTGGCGATACAGAAATAAAATTCAATTCAGATGATATTGGATTGAACGCAGATATAACATTTAGAGAAAATTGGTTTGGAACAGTAGATTAGTTAATCGGAGGTGATAAGTTTGGATATGGAAATTAAAATTTTAGATAAAAATAAGAAATTAAAGCAAACATTATCTTCAAAGGAAGGGGATAATGTTTTTTTTAACGACAAATACACTTCCGATTTGGCTACTGGTGCTGAAACATTCAAAACAGATACAAACTTAAGCGATATCGAAGAAGGAGACTATGTATTATTTAATTGGCATGAAAAGTACAAAATGTTGCAGATTAAAACTACTGAAGATGTTGAATATATAGATTGTGTTATTAAAAATATTTATTCAGAATTTGTAGGCATAGAATTGTTGAATAGTTACGCAAGAGAATTCAAACACGAAGGAAATATGACAAAATTACTTGAAACTATACTGCAAGGTACTAATTACGAAATAGGATATGTTAGTCCTAGGGTTGATGCAATAACAGCTTATTATTCGATTTCCGAACCTACAGCAGTATATACTATTTTACAAAATGTAATTACATTATATGATAACTGTGAACTTGAGTTTGATGTTGATGTTATAGATAGCATAAACGGCAAATATAAATTTCTTATTAATGTATATGGAAATGGAGAACGTGGAAATAAAACTTACAAACGTTTTGAGTATAACTTTAATAGTTATGGAATGAAAAGAAAAGGTGATATTACTGATTTTTGCTCAGGACTTATTGGTGTAGGAGCTAACGGAATAACATTTAAAGATATTGAATGGAGACCAGAAGATAATCCTCCGTTATTAAAACCTTTAGGCGATGATTTTTTAATTGATCCAGAAGCTCATGCGATGCTTAATAATGGTGGTAAAATTATACTCGGTAAATATAAAAGTGATGCCACGACAGGCATTGATTTATTATGGGACACATACTACAAGTTACAGGAAATAAAACAAACTAAGTTTGATTATGATATACCAGTATATATGACTGATGAAGATTATGAAAATATAGATGTAGGTGATACTGTATATGCAATAAATGATAAATTTGATAAGCCAATTGAACTCGAAGCTAGAATAGGATATTTTGAAATTTCGTTTACAGATAGAGACAAAAATAAAGTCACTCTTAGCAATTATAAAGAAGTTAAAAGTAAAATAAAAAATATTGACTCTAATACTATAATAAAGGATGCAATTGATGAAATAACTGGATTCACAGGCAAATTGACTCAAGCGGATATAGATAGAATAAGAGAGTTTTTAAAACAATTAGATATTGAAAGCGAAGAAATTGAAAAACTGTTGAAAAAGTACGAAGATAGCTTAAAAGATACAGTTATTGATAAAGATGAAATAGCAGAAGACACAGAAAATTATAAAGATATAATATTATCTAAAATAGATAACGGCTTATGGCTAGGTGATGAACGTATTTATGACTTAAAGAAAAATAAGTGTGTAGGAGTTACAACTTCAACATCTACAGAAACAACTGAAAATAGTAGTGCAAGTGCAAAAGAGTACAAGAATGCAGTAGAATACTATAGTAAATTTTCATTAGGAACTAAAGCTAATACTTCGGCTATGGATAAACTTATAAGCACTAGTAATAAATATAAAATATCTACAATAGTAAAATATTGGAGCAAGAAGTTTGGATTAGATCCTTACTTGGTTTATGCAGTGATTATGGCAGAAAGTTCAGGTAATCCATACTGTAAAACTAAAACAGAACGTGGAGGATATGGAATAATGCAATGTGAAAGAGGTGCATATTTCAATCGTAAGCAAACTATCAAATTTTTAGATGGAAGTACTAAGAGTTTTACTCCTTCATATAGTACTATGAATCCAGACAAAGGGAGCACTGGAACGATAAATGGGGTATCTATCAATAAAAATATAAGTAATCAAATCATGTTTGGATGTAATGAACTTAGAAAATCATTAGAAAGATTTCACTACAATATATTTGCAAGTTTAATGGGATATAACTTTGGATTGTATGGAGCAGACTGGGTAGTTTGTAAATATGTAGCGAACAAGAACAATCTTAATTTTGTAGATAAATTTGGATATACAGCTCAATCTAGTAAAGTACAAGAATTATATTTTAAAGAATTAGATAACTTAAAATGTAATTGGAGCAATCTTAGAAAAACATATGTAAGTGTTAAAAAAATGGGAACAGCAACTAATATTGAATATTACCTTAGATGGTATAAAGTAATTAATGGTCAGCTACCTTATGTATTAGATAGTAAAGGAAATAAAAAAGGTTATGGAGCGAATAAATCTACAACAACTACAACAAGTAATAACACAACAATAAAAACAGGTGTAGCAACTACACTTAGAAATAAGATTGTAGCTAAAGCAAAAGAAATTTGTGAGTTACATCAAAAATATAAAAAAGCTACATATGACCAAACATATAGAATAGTTAACGACGACAAAAGATTTAAAGCTCCTAAAAGTATTTATGGCATAAAGAATCCTTACTGTTATGACTGCTCAAGTTTAGTAAGCTGTGCATATTTAAAGGCTGGTCTCAATAGTGTTTATGCTAAAAGTTGTCAAGCTGGTACTTTAGTTGAAAGTGCTACTAAAAAGAGTGGCTATAAGATGTTTAAATTGACTAAAACTTCAATAAATGATGCTATTCCAGGTGATATCATAATGTTTTGCAATAATAAATGTCCTTCTTCATTAACAAGAAGTCAAGCTATGTCATATAAATTTACTCATCATACGGCGATATATTGTGGAAAAGTAAATGGGAAACATATGATGGCTCATGCTAGTAAGTGGGCATATCACCCAAATGCTATAAGATACGAGAGTTTTGATGCATATAATAATCAATATAAAACTAAAGATTACCATATATGGAATTATTGCTTCATATTAAGACCTTGGGACTTATCAGCTAAAGACAATAGTGCTACAACGACTACAACAGGAACTACAACAAATGCTGATAAAGTTGAAGTTAATGAAGTAACGCTAAAAGGATTACCTCTAGCAACTCCAAAAGATTATATTTCAGATGGTGGATTAATTGAAGATATAACAATTAATAACATAAATGATGATGATAAATATCCTAAGACAGTTAGTCACGTTTTCTTGCACTTTGGAATTAATGATCTAAGCGATGAAGGAATTGAAAATTACAAATCTCTTATAAAGGCTTTATTGGTTAAATATCCAAAGAAGCCTATTTTTATTGCTAAAGAGTATCATGTAAATACTCAATATGCAGATGCTTCAACTATAAATCCTCAGATTACTAATTTTAATCTACAAATGAGAGATTTTGCTAATCAGACTAAATATGTTGTAATTGTTAATAATCCAAGTCAAATTACGACAAGTGCAACAGTAGACACTGACTTAACAACTAATGGATGGAGAATGAAGGATAAAAGCTCATGTGATGCTTATTACAAAGCTTATAAAAAAGCTATATTAAATATGTGTAAAAAGGAAGAAACTACAACATCTAAAAAAGTAGATATAGTGATGCAAAATGGAAAAACATACAAATATAAAAATGTAGATGAAATGATATTTAAGTTACCAAGTAAGGTTATTAGTGCATTTTGGAGTAAACTTACATTTACAACAACTTCTAAAAATAAAGTAACACAGTCTAAAATATTATATTTGAAAGGTACAGATTGTAAAGCAGGGGCACTATTAAGTAAGCCAAATACAACTTATAATATATTTGTTTATCCTAGTACAGCTGATGACAGTATAACAGAAAAATATATTGGTAATGTAGTTGGTGTGTCTAAAGGAAGCGAATTTGTAAATTATAAAAACTTTAAAGGAATGAATGACGTAGTAAAAATAGCTGAAACTTATTATGCTAAAAAAGATAAATTTCAATATGGGACTAAGACTGTACTTACTTATGATAACCCTGCTGACAATATTGATAAATGGAAAGTTAATGGATTATATAATATAGATTGCAGTACGCTTATAGGATTGATTTTTAGAGGGTTAACTTATGCTAAATCTCCATATGCAGTAAAAACTACAAAAGTAAAAAAATCTAGTTCATATAGTTGGGCATTCAATTTCCCACGAACTGCAGCAGACCAAGCTAAGTATTGTGTAGATAATGGATGGGTATTACCTCAAATTGACACAGTAAATTTTTCTAATGTAGAACCAGGAGATTTGATATTTTGGGATAGGGACAATAAGGAAAACGGAAGGTATATGAACTGCAGTCACGTTGCAATGTGCATAGGTAAGGATTCTGATGGAGATACAGTTTGCATAGAATCCACAAACGTTACAGATGGTATGAGAAAAATTAAAATTAAAAATAATACAGCAGATAAATTTTTATTTGTTGCAAGAGTGAAAAAGTATTAGGAGGTGGTTGAATTGCTTACTGATGTTGATAAGGAGTTTGACACTCCTATTAAAAATGAAAATGGAGAATTAATAGAAGTTATTGAATTAGAAGAAGTATTTGAAGATGATACAGGATTAGAAGAAAAAGAAGATTCTTTTTATGAAACAGAAGATGGTATTACACAAGAAGTAGAAGAATTTAATAGCATAGAAGAAGATATTGTAGCAGGAAAAGAAAACTATGGAGAAGCTAAACAACAGCTAGTAGATATTTTTACAAGCATATTAGAAAAGGGAGAAATAACTGCTGAAGATAACACAGAAATTGAACAAGTTAAGGAACAGTATTCGGAAGCCTATAATTCTATTAAAGAAAATACAGAAAATGTACAAAAGAAAACATTAGAAGAAAGATTAGAAGAACTTAAAGAAGGATTTGTTGGCGCTAGTGTAGATGATATATTAAATATACTTACAGAAGGTGGAACAAAATGTTGGCTTTACAAGGATGATGATGGTAATGTGCTTATGGATGGAACTGCTATTCCAGAACTGACAATATTACTTAACAAGTTAAATCTTATTGCTACCGACGGAGAAAACGAAGGAGAAATACAACTTTCTCCTGGGTTCATTAACATGTTAGCAACAAGTGCGATTGTATTTACTGCAGCTAACATAAATTTGAATGGTTATATAAGTAATGATGGCGGAAACTTTGCATTAGATCAACAAGGAAATATGGAAGTTCAGGACTTAAGTGTTAAAGGTGAGTTTTCATGTGAAAGTTTAACCGTAGATACATTAAATAGTCCTAAATTCCCAGCTGTACTTGATGGTAGCATGAATATAAGTATTAATGCTACAAATGGCGATGACGAAGCAGAACTAGACGAAGGAGCAGTATTTGCAACTTTATCTGGAGTATTAAATAAAATTCCTAAAAACTTAAATGGCAAAACAATAAATATATCTTTGAAAAGCGATATTACAGACGATGTTTACGCAAGCTGGTTTATGTGTGGGAGAATTAGAGTGTATTTTGAAGGCCATACTTTGTATGGCTATTATAGAAAATACAGATGTAATTGCACGTTCGAAACTTATGGAGGGACAACTGATAATCCAGAAGGTTCAATTGGAATCATAATGCCAAACAAAGGATATAGCGTTGCAGGCATATCCTCTAGTGCTTCAAATACTTGTACTCCGGATGCGAAAATGTACAATATGAAGATTTATGCAGCTACTAACTTAGCTGATGGATGTACTGAGTCAGCAGGATATTGTTGCAGTGATAATGGATATACTTATATTCGTAATGTAACTACAGTAAATTGTATATATGGATTCAGAGCAAATGCACACGGAAAGCTACATTCAGATAGTTCTGGTGGCAAGGGTAGCAAATATGGATTTGCTGCAGTTAGTGGTGGATATATAACTCTTAGCAACGGACAACATACAGGAGGAACTGAATCTAATACGTATGAGAATAGTGGAGGTAAAGTTATACCTGGAAGTGGTGCTACTTTCGCAGGAACAGCAGAAGGTGGAACAAATACAAGCACAGGTGTGAATACTACTAAGACGGTAACTTATACATCAAACAGTGGTGACACATGGAGAACTACATACAACTCATGGAGAAAAGAAGGCAAAGTTATAGAAGGAAATGGATATGGTTCAGGCAACTGCCGTGGATATTGGTTCTTCGGAACTCAATTTGCAGAATTGAAAGGATGTACAATAAGTAAGGTAGTTTTAAAAGTTAAAAGATCAAAATTAGGTTCATGGGGAAGCTCTTCAATATTGAAATTAGCTTATCATGGATATTCTACAAAACCTTCAAGTCCTTCGGCACCTACATATTTCAAGTCAGTTTCAATTGGAGCTTATAGTGATACTTATGTTAGTTATACAATAACCGATGCTGATGTTTTGGCTGGAATAACAGCGGGTACTATAAAAGGATTTGGATTGTATGATAGTAGCTATGGAACATATGTAGGATGTAGTGGCACAGCAAAAGTTACTATAACTTATACAGAGTAGAGGTGATTATATGGCTAATGAATTCGATGATTATGAATTAAGTATAGAAGTACAACAAGCATTATTAGAAAGGGATCAACCTCCCTTAAGTGAAGATAATAAAACTACAGATGAGAAGATATCAGAAATGCAAAATAAAATGAAAATTATGGATGATTCATTAACAGAAATAATATTAGATAATTTATCTTAGAAAAGAGGTGATATTATGTATTACAAGTTATTACAAATGTACAAAGATGGTTTACTAACAGAAGCAATGCTTAATAAGGCAATTACAAAAGGTTGGATAACAGAAGAGCAAAAGATACAAATAATGTTATCTGAATAAGAGAGTAGAAATACTCTCTTTTTTAATGCAAAAGAGAAAGGAAGGTGTAAAATGTCTATATTAGATAAAAAGCACATACTTACTATTAATCTAGATGATAGCAGTATTGAATACTCTAAAAAAATATTTTTTTACAATACAGATAAAAATATTTCTAACTTGTATGTGAAAATTAAAAAAAATAATGATGATGGGGTAGGGGTAGAATTAAGTGCAGATGATTTAAATGATGTAACAGTTAAACTTACAGCTATAAAACCTAAAACTAATCAAACTAGGGATATGATAGGAATTTTAACAGAAGAGTTAACAGACCAATCATGTGCAATATACAAATTTGAATTATTACAAGAATTTACAGACCAAGTAGGCTCAGTTATTTGTGAATTCGAATTAAGTAATGCAAGTGGTGAAAAAGTTACTATAGATGCTTTTTCATATAAGATAAAAGCGAGCAAGCTAACCGAATTAAATGCTGAGATAGAAAGTAATCCAGACTTGCCAGTATTAAAAGCGTTAATTGAAGAAGTTAAAGAAACTGCACAGACAGTAAATAACATTGATAATGTTAATGTGAGTGATATAAAGACTTATAGTAATAAAAAAATAGAAGAAAAATTCAAAGGAGTTAATGCGCAATTTAATACTATTGAGCAAGATTTTAGTTCGCAAATTAAAGATAAAGTTAAACAGAGTGAATTGCAAATTGAAAGAAATAGAATAGATAGTATTATAAGTTTGCCAAATGGCTCTACTACTGGTGATGCTGAATTAATAGATAGTAGGCTTGGAGCAGATGGTGTCAATTATAATACAAGTGGTAATGCGATAAGAAGACAACTTGGTTCGATTATAACATTTAAAGAAAACTTATGGACTGGTGGCAGAATCGAAAAATCATATACAAGTGGTCAAACTTGGGTTTACTCAGATGTTAATATAACAAGCCTATTAGAAAATGTACTATATGAATTTAAAATTAATTACACAAAAGATATTGTTTACACTTCTAATGTTTGTGAAATTACTTTCTATGGTTCTACTGAAAACAAATTAGGTATTGCAAATTATAATGCTGTAAATGATTTGTTAACATTTTATATACCAAAAGGAACAGTCAAAACAACATTTAAGTTTATTGCAGTAGGTAAAACACCGGCTACAAGTGATAAAAAGGCAGTTTGGTCAGAAATCAAACTAAGTAATAAAAATAACAAAGACTCTTTAAATGAAAATATATCAATGCCTTATGTAGATAATTCTATAAAAGAATTAAAAAATAAAATCATAATTGAGCCTAAAAATTTATGGGAATATGGGAATATTGAAAAATCATATACAAGTGGTCAAACTTGGGTTTACCATCTAATAGAAACTACTGAATTGCAACAAAATGTGACTTATAATTACAAAATAACATCAATTGTTAATAATATTCAAAATACAGATAAAGGTGCTATATTATTCTATAATGATACTACTCTTATCCAAACAATAACCATATATGAAACTGATAAATATTACAGTTTTATATTGCCTTCAAATTGCAATAAGGTTGTATTTAGATTCCAAGCTGTTATGGGGACACCCGCTTTGTCAAATGGTATAGCAACTTTCAATGATATTAAATTATTTGCTGGTGAAACTGAAATAAAATTACAAGATTATCTATTGAACAAAGAAACTTTAAATAATAATACTTCAATTAGCAGTTCTTTTAATTTGAGTAACGGAGAAACTAAAAATTTAATTAGTAATAATGTTTTAAAAAATAATATTACTTCTTTTAATGCTAGAATATCAACATTGGATAAACTTTTAATAGGTCATGGTAAAAATGGGTTTTATGGAAATTATATCGAAGTAGATGCAACAACCATTAAAGTTTACGCATTTACAACAGTTCCAGTGTTAATAAATACTTATACGCATAATTTAAGTATATCTGATTTTATTGATATAAATATTGATGTAAAAAATAATGGATATGCAAATATAAGGGTATTTTCTAGAGCTGGATATTATGAAATATCTGATGTTATTTGGGAAGGCTGCTTTGGAAGTGTATTCGTTGAAAGTGTTAACAGTACATTAACTAATTGTATTTTTACTTGGGATTGTAAAGATTATAAAAAAGATATTTGGGCGTTTGGAGATAGTTATTTTTCAATGAGTTCAGATATAAGATGGACGCACTATATTAATAGATGGGGTTATGATAATTGGCTTGTAGATAGTTACCCCGGAAGAAACTCAGTTGGTGCATATAATTCATTGTTGAAAAATTTAGAATTTTATAAACCCAAATATATATTATGGTGCTTAGGAATGAATGATGCTGATAATGGTGCTATAAATTCAAATTGGTTAAATACTTTAAATTCAATCAAGGCTCTATGTGAAACAAAAGGAATAGAGTTGATCTTGGCAACAATACCTAATGTTCCTACTAGAGATAATAGTTATAAAAATAATTATATTAGGAATAGCGGAAATAGATATGTTGATTTTGAAAAAGCGGTTGGTTCTGATATAAATGTTAATTGGTTTGATGATATGTTACATTCAGATGGTGTTCACACAGCTAAAAATGGAGCAGTAGCATTGGCATTTGAAGCAATAAATAAAGTTCCAGAATTAACTTATTAATTCGCAAAAGATACATATTGCGAACCGCACAATTTGAATCAATTGTGCAATAAGTTTAGATAATATTAACCTTGTTAATAATCACTTTTGAGGTGATTAAATGGACCTAATAACAGGGTTATTTATGTATATTGGAAGTATTATTTCAGTATTGATTATAGGGTTAATTCTAATAATAAAATTATTTTCAGATATATAAGAGGGATGCTATCCTAATATGTAGAATTATTTAGAAAAATATATTAGGGGTGGTATTGTGAATTATTCTCGTGAAGATGTTGAAAAAGGACTGAAAAATTATTTTGGCGATAAAGTATTATTTTATGTTAAATTTACAAAAGAAGAGTGGGCTAGAGACATAAGTGAGGGAAATTTATATATGAAAACTATAGGATATTATAGACAATTAGAAGCTGAGAAATCTAGTAAAGGTCAAGGAGATAAGTGTGAATTACTATTATCATTATTTTTTTCTGAGATGTCTTTTAAATCCCATAAAAATGATATTGAAATTCCAATAAATCCAGGCAAAGTTATATTTGAGTTTGGAGAAGACAAAAATAAGCCTGCATTTTGTATATCTGGTTTAACAATAGATGATATGATACTTGATAAATGGGATGAAAATAATATAAGTATGAATTGGCCATATAGCAAAGAAGATATAGATTTTATAAAAGAAGAATTCGGTGAATATGTTGTGATATTAATGGCAAATGAGTTTGAACAAAGAATCAATAATAGCTTAAATAATGATACCCCTGGTATTTTTAAAAAAGTACAATATGTACCTGAAAATTCGTTAGAAAGAGCAAATGCGTTTTTTAAAGTAAGTCCAGATAGATTTTTCTTTAAGAATCTAGAATTTAAAAATCAAAGAGAATATAGAATAGTTTTAAATGAAAATATAGAAGATAAAAAAATTATGAAAATAGCAGATTTGCAAGATATATCGCATGTCATGAGAATTGAAGATTTTTCTAATTTACAATTTAGTTTTAAATGTATATTAGAAAAGTAATAATGAAGAGAGAATCTAATCACAGGTTCTCTTTTTTAATGCAAAAATGTAATAAAAAACATTATACCTGGCAATAATTAGAAATATAGAGTGAATGGGTGGTGGTTGTATGTTGAGGATATTAGAAGAAAAGAATGTTAGAATGATTTGGTCTAAAGATGGTAGCGAGGTTTGGTTTAGTGCTAATGATGTCGGAGAAGAATTAGGAATTTCTAATATACGTGACACATTAAGAAATATTGATAGAGAGTTTAAGAAGATGTTTAATAGTTCTAATGTCGGTAAAAGCTACATTAGAAATTTCAAAGAACAATTACCTAACAGAGGGGAAAACTTTGTATCAGAAGAAGCGGTTTATAATATGTCGTTCAGAAGTAATAAGCCAGAAGCTAAATTATTTACTAAATGGGTATCTAAAGTTTTAAAACAAATTAGAATAAATGGATACTATATAGCTAATGAAAAAGATGAACAATGGCTACAAGTTAGGTCAGAAGGTAAAAAAGTACGTAAAGAATTTACTGATGAAATACAAGGGTTTGTATATTATGCAATGCAACAAGGTAGTAATAAACCAGATATGTATTATATACACTTTACTAAATTAGTGAGAGGTAAATTGAATATACCTAAGGGTCTAAAGAGGGATGAATTAGATCAAAGTACATTATTTGATATACAAGCATTAGAGAGAGTTATTTCAATGAAACTATCTAAATTAATAGATAAAAATATGAATTATAAAGATGTTTATAAAAAAATAAAAGAATTAATAATGATGATTTAGAGTCTTAGTGATAAGGCTCTTTTTTAATTCAAATAAAGTGAGGTATTTATGAGCAATGAAATAATAATAGCAATATTGGCATTCGTGGGAACCTTAGCTGGTTCCTATTTTAGTAATAACAAAAATACTGCAGTAATGCAGGAACAAGTTAAGGATTTAAAAGAAGATATAACGGTTCTTAGTAACAGAGTAGATAAACATAATAATCTCATTGAGAGAATGGCAGTAGTAGAGCAGAGCTGTAAATCTGCTCACCATAGATTAGATAATATAAAATAGGAGGTATGGTTATGGATTTAACTTTTTTAAATGATTATGTTGTTTTAGTGATAGTTGGTATATGTGTATGTGTTGGATATGTATTGAAGAATAGTTTTCCTTCATTAGATAATAAGTACATACCGCTTATAATGGCAGTGCTTGGTGTTGTTCTTAATGTATGGATAGTTAAGGCTATTAGCCCAGATGTACTTCTAGGTGGCATGTTCTCAGGCTTAGCAAGTACAGGACTACATCAATTATTTGTTACATTAATAAATAAGGAGGTAAAATAATTATGAGTTACATTAATAATGGAGTAATAAAGAATGGATCTAAAATAGGAACTGCTACTGTTGATAGTTCTGGATTATTAAAAAAAGGATGGATGATACCTTATGTATCATTTACACCATCATCTGTTACAATACATGAGACAGATATGCCTAATGTATCTTCAGAGCAAATATATAAATCATTAAAGAATGGTAATAGTGATACAAGCAGAAGACAAGCATCTTTTCAAATTTGTGTATCTGCAACAAAAATAATGCAGTGTGTAAATTTATATAGAACTTGTTGGCATGCTGGAAATAGAACAGGAAGTTCAACTAGTATAGGTATAGAAATATGTCAATACAATGATAAAGCATTACAAGAAAAAGCTTATAAGAATGCAGCTGAATTAGTAAAAATTATATTAGCAGAAATTAAAACAGTCAAAAAAGTTGTGCAACATAATTATTGGAGTGGAAAGAACTGTCCAAGTAAACTAAGAGCTAAATGGAAAGGTTATACTTGGGATTGGTTTACTAATTTAGTATATTCAAAAGAAAAATATGTACAGTTAAAAAATGGAGATTACAACAAAAAAGCAATAGTAATAACTCCTACACTTAATGTAAGAAAATCAAGACCAGATAAGAATGGAAAACTTGGTAAATATGATTTCAAATTAAAAGAAGGTGATATTATAGAAGTAGGATATGTTCTTAATGGATGGGCTTCTATTTGGGTAGAAGGCGATATGGGTTACATAAATACTAGTAGTAAGTATATAAAATTATTGTAAATAAAAAAATAAGGTGGATTTCCGTTATCCATCTTTAACATGTAATAAAATTATAAATATTTAAAAAGAGCTGGTAAGGAACTCAATCCCTACCAGCCTTTTCTATTTATTCATAATAACTATCATCATGCTCTTCAAATTCTTCATATGTTCCATTTTCTTTTGCTTCTTCTTCTAAATGATTATAATTACCTTTTTTAACATTTTGGTCTTCCTCATTTTCTTCAGGAGTATTTTCATATCTCTTATATCCAATATTCCAGCCTTCTGAGTATCCCTTTTGCCAACCTTCTGAATATCCATTTTCATATTCTTCATTTAAATAGGCCTCTCTATCGTTTGAATAACTAGTTATATTTTTTTCACCATTTACAATACCAATATCAAATCCAACTCCATAGCCATCATTATATCCATCTTGATAAGTTTTATCTTCATATTCCTTCTGTCTATCAGCTTGTGTTTCATAAGTTCCATTTTCACCACAATAAGCACAATAAGTTGTTCCGTCAAGTTTTAATCCCATTAGTTTACCACAGTTAGGGCAAGTATCATACCCTTCATAATCATTACCATATAATTCTTCTAATTCTTTATCTTCATCTTCTACGGCTTCCTCGTCACTTGATCCTTCAGTATCTAATTGTTCTTCTACTTTAGTGTTATCAGTAGTATCTTCTACTATATCTTTGCTACTACATCCAACCATACCAACTACTATAACTACTGTTAGTAATAAGCTTAATATTCTTTTCATAATTCACACTCCCTCTTTATTTAATTACATAGTAGCAGAAAAGACTAGAGAAGTTAATCCCTAGCCAAAAATATTAATTAACAGCTTCTTTTACTCTAACCAAATATTCATATTGTCTCTTTATATAATCATCATCTAAACTCTTTCCAGCTTCAAACCAGTCTTGCACTCTTATTAATACATCTTGCTTAACGTGATGAGGTATATCCTTATCATTTAATAACATATCATACAATCTTGTAAAGTAACTCATATCAAATCCCCCTTAAATTTTTTCTTAGTTAAATGTATTAACTAAAATTAAATAATATTACTAAAAATTAACTAATTTTATATAGTTTTATAAAAATAATTTTAATAAAAAGAGGAAA
>OAWC01000430.1_pt1 | contig 31449 bp, 25 predicted proteins | sample 1495331 | NCBI WGS metagenome assembly OAWC01 (sample SAMEA2580115, study PRJEB22360) | human gut metagenome | biome: human gut; feature: human-associated habitat; material: faeces | place: Denmark | collected 2008/2010
GGTGATGCAAACCTGCTATTGCAAGATAGTAAGGCGGCAGCTCCCTACTCCACCAGAAGAAAGCCATCCGTGCCGGATATGATATTGACATCATTCCGTCGGATTTGGCGACCTACGGCAGAGATGCCAAAGCCCTGCTGAAAGAATTGCAGAGCCAGAACGAGCGGATGTTCCTCGTCACTTTTTTGGTGCTGAACACCGGCAGGACTGAACAGGAACTGGAAAACAATGTTTTTCAGGCATCCAGCATTGCACAGAAGCACAACTGCAACCTGTGTCGGTTGGATTTTCAGCAGGAGCAGGGGTTGATGAGCAGCCTGCCGTTGGCAGACTGTCAGATCGAAATTCAGCGAGGGCTGACCACCAGCAGCACGGCCATCTTCATTCCGTTCACCACACAGGAACTTTACCAGTCTGGCAAAGAAAGCCTGTATTATGGCTTGAATGCTTTGTCCAACAACCTGATTATGGTAGATCGGAAGAAACTGAAGAACCCCAACGGCCTGATCCTCGGCACTCCGGGAAGCGGCAAAAGTTTCTCGGCAAAGCGCGAGATCGCAAACGCTTTTTTGGTGACGGACGATGATATTATCATCAACGACCCCGAAGGCGAATACTCGCCGCTGGTGAATCGTTTGAAGGGTCAGGTCATCAAAATCAGTCCCAACAGTACCCAGTTCATCAACCCGATGGACATCAACGCCAACTACTCCGAGGAGGATAATCCGCTTTCCCTGAAAGCCGATTTTATTCTTTCACTGTGCGAACTGGTGGTGGGCGGCAAAGAAGGGCTGCTGCCGGTGGAGAAAACCGTCATTGACCGCTGTGTGCATCTGATTTACCGCAAATATTTTGCGGACCCCTGCCCGGAGAATATGCCCATCCTTGAGGACTTGTACAATGCCCTGCTCCAACAGGACGAGAAAGAAGCCCACCATGTTGCCACGGCTCTGGAAATCTATGTGAAAGGCTCCCTGAACCTGTTCAACCACCGCACCAACGTGAACGTCAATAACCGCATTGTCTGCTATGACATCAAGGAACTGGGCAAGCAGATGAAGAAACTCGGTATGCTCATTGTGCAGGATCAGGTGTGGGGGCGTGTCACGGCAAACCGCAGCAGCGGAAAGTCCACACGGTATTATATGGACGAGATGCACCTGCTTCTGAAAGAGGAGCAGACTGCGGCGTATTCCGTGGAGATCTGGAAGCGTTTCCGTAAGTGGGGCGGTATTCCCACGGGGCTGACCCAGAACGTGAAAGACCTTCTTTCTTCCCGTGAAGTCGAGAATATTTTCGAGAACAGCGACATGATCATCATGCTGAATCAGGCGGCAGGAGACCGGCAGATCCTCGCAAAGCAGCTCAACATCTCTCCTCACCAGCTTTCCTATGTGACCCACTCCGGCGAGGGCGAGGGGCTGCTGTTTTTCGGCAATGTGATTCTGCCCTTTGTTGACCGCTTCCCCACCGATCTGGAACTCTACCGCATTATGACCACCAAGTTGGGTGAAGTCTCGGAGGGCGCGCAGAAATGAGTGAACCGAAGCTGAACATCAAAGAGGAAACGTCCGCAAAAAAGACCCGTTCTCCCCCGAAAAAAGCCAAGGTAGAGCAGACGGTGCCCAAAAAGAAAAAGCTGAAAACCGATGCAGAAAAGACCGCTGAGAAAACCCAGCATCTGCGGTTCGGCAAGGCGGAACTGACTCCGGACGAGTTGAGCCGGTTGAGCAAGGCGCAGAAGCGGGAAATGTACGCCGCCCATGCCGCCCGCTCTGCGGTACACCGGGAAGTTGACCAGTACGAGGATGAAAACGTCGGTGTGCAGGCTTTAAGCGAGGGCGAAAAAGCGGCAGGAAATGTCCGGGATATTTCTAAGAACAGATACGCCCGCAAACTCAAGAAGAAAGCCAAGATGCAGGGCAAGAAAGGCTCCAAAACCGCAAAATCTTCTGCACGAGAGCCGACTGCGGCACAAGATGCAGGCGCATCCAGCACCAGCGAGGGCGGCTCCAACTGGATTTCACGCTGGAAACAGCAGCAAGAAATTCACAAAAGCTATTATACCGCCGCCCGGTCGGGCACGGCGGCGCAGACCGCAGGCGGCAAAGCGGCATCTAACGGTGCATCTGCCGCCCGGTCCAGCATGGAACAGGCGGTAGAAAAGGGCAAAACTGCCGTCAGCACCGCCGTAAAGGGGCTGATGAATGCTGCCAAAGGTAACGCACACGTTCTGGTGATCGTGGGCGTTTTTCTTTTGCTCATCCTCATGGTGATGTCCGGCTTTTCGTCCTGCGGCATCCTCTTTTCCGGCGGCACACAGGTATCCGGGCAGACCATGTACTCTGCCGAGGACAGAGACATCCGGGGTGCAGAACAGGATTACAAGAAGCTGGAAAAGGAACTGGATAAGAAAATCAAGCGCACCCCCGCCGACCACCCCGGCTATAACGAGTACCAGTACCACCTCGACCCCATCGAGCATGACCCGTGGCAGCTGACTTCGTATTTGACCACTCTCTACGACGATTACACCCGGTCGGAGGTGCAGGGCAAATTGAAGGAGACCTTCAAAAAGCAGTACAAGCTGACCACATGGGTAGAGGTGCAGACCCGGTATATGACTGTGTGGGTCATGACTCCCGCAGGAATCCCAGTCCCCACGCAGGTGCCCTACGAGTACCGCATCTTCCACACCAAACTGGTGAACCGTGGCTTGGAAGTGGTCATTCGGGAGGAACTGAACAACGACCAATGGAAACGGTACGAAATTTTTCAAGATACTTTGGGTGGCAGACCTTACCTCTTTAATGGCGGACTGCCGCCCGGTGGCTCCGATGGCTCCGGCACACCGGGCATCGACTATCAGATTCCGGCAGAAGCCCTGACCGACAGCGAGTTTGCCGCCATCTACAAGGAAGCCCAAAAGTATGTGGGCACGCCCTATGTGTGGGGCGGTTCTACCCCGGAAACCGGGTTCGATTGCAGCGGTTATGTCTGCTGGGTCTACAACCAGAACGGCTACGATGTGGGGCGCACCACCGCCAACGGTTTGTGGAACAAGAGCCAGCACATCAGCGAGTCAGAAGCAAAGCCCGGTGACCTTGTTTTCTTCGAGGGAACGTATGATACCCCCGGAAAAAGTCACGTTGGAATCTACCTCGGCAATGGCATGATGGTCAGTGCCGGAGATCCCATCAAGTACGCAAACATTCACTCGTCCTACTGGGAGAAGCATCTCGCCGGGTTCGGACGGCTTTCAAAATGATTGGAGGAGTTACTATGAGCGAAAAATCGGATAAGTTGCGGGCGATGCTGGCAAAAGAGAAGGAACGCCGCATCAAACTGAACAACCGCATCGAGATTCTGGAGCGGCGCATTCAGGAGGAAGATTCTGCTGAGGTCAACGAGATGGTTCGGACTGCAAAGGTCACGCCGGAACAGCTCGCCGCCCTGCTGCGGCAGTCAGCCACCACCACCCCGAACCCGGCTGCGCTGTCCGCCGTGGGTGCCACTTTCGAGAAGGAGGATGCAGATGAAGATTAAGAAACTGGGCGCACTGCTGGTATCGGCGGTGCTGTGCGCTGGCATGGCAGCTCCCGCCTTTGCCTTTGAGGGCGAAGCTGCCCCGGTGGAGCAGCCGGTTCTGCCGGAGGTGGTGGAGGATATTGTCACCGTCACGGACGAAACCTCTGGTGCCCTGACCCCGGAGGGCAACCTGACGCTGGTGGACGATTACCACACCAACTATTCCGATGGCAGCGGACAGCAGTTCATTACGCTGGTCAGCAAGTCGGGCAACACCTTCTACTTGGTCATCGACCGCAACGCCAAGGGGCAGCAGACCGTTCACTTTATGAACCTTGTGGACGAAGCCGACCTGTTGGCTCTGATGGAGGAAGAAGCTGCGGATGCCTACACTGCGGAGAAAGAAGCAGCGGCACAGGCAGAACTGGACAGGCTGAAAGCCGAGGAAGAAGCCAAGAAAGTCGCAGAGGAAGCCGCAACCGCTGAGCCGCCCAAGGAAAACAAGGTGACAAAGTACGCAGGCGCATTTCTGGGCGTAGTTGCCCTGATTGCACTGGCTGCGGGCGGTGGTTTCTATTTCTATCGCCAGCAGATGCAGAAGAAAAAAGCCGAAAAAGAAGCCCTTGACCCCGATGCAAACTACACCGAAGACAAGGGCGATTTTGAGATTCCGACCGAGGATGAGCCGGAGGACACCGGCAAGGAGGATAACACAGAAGAATAATTTTATGGCGGCGTTTGCCGCCTTACATACTAAAAAACGGGATGCCATAAAAATAGCACCCCATTCTAATATTAAAACAAACTGAAAGTCATCCAGTTGAAAAGACCCACTTGCCAGATGCATTAACGCCTGTTTTGCCCGAAAACCACCCCAATTACGATAAAAATGACGAGAATAACAATGCATAATGCCTTCCATCCCAAAGTGATTTTCAAATCACTGTGATCAAAGAAAAATGCAAACACGCCAAATAAACCGCATAAGAAAGAGATAATGTTTACGATGTTCATACTAGACCTCCTATTTGTCACTGTGGATTCAAATAGGAACTCAGCATTCAAAACAGAGAATCAAATAGACGAACTGACGCCTACCCGAAGTGAACAACAACCGTAAGTCAATGCATCATGGCACCCACCCTACACTCACATAAATGAGTGTCTGTCTGCTAATAGAGTAATACATTCGTCGCTTTCTTCACATAAAATAATCGCTCTAAAATCTAGATAATTATATCTTATGTTGCCATAGAACGTTTATATTATCAAATGCATCATATAAAATGTCTTACCAAAAGGCATTTTAGAATACCTTGCCGCCTTTTCACAAAGCACCCCATCGGCGAGAGCGCACTCGATTTGTTCATCTCCACGCATTTCTTCCATTACTCGGCACATAACAGTATTTTATTTTATCAGGCAGATTTCTTGCTGGCAAGTTCTTTGACTTCTTCAATAGACAATTTAGAATACTTTGCCACCTTTTCATAAGGCATTCCATCTGCGAGCATCTCCAAAGCACACTCGATTCGTTCATCCTTACGCATTTCTTCCATTGCTCTGCACATAGTTGCCACTCCCTTCGCATCGTGCTTAAAGTATTGTACCCGATTTGCAAGCACCGGATAGAACATATCTTTTGCATCGGTACAGAAAAAGTCATGCATCAGTTTTCCGAGGGCAGTTTCATCCTTGATTTGAGAGTTCACATAGATGATATGTGACTGGTCGTTGAAAACTGCACCGGTTTCTTCTACCATACGATGAATGTGGTAAATCGGCAATCCAGCCTTTAACACATCGTTCTCCGTGATGAAGATAATATATGTTTCGTTCAAGGCATCATAATTGCTGCCAGAATGAGTGAGGTTTGCATCCAGCAGGCTGCTGTTGTAGCGGGCGCGTTTTTCGCTTGCCCCACGGTCACTGCGTTGCACCTCGATATTATATGCCCGATTCTGCTCATCAACAGCCAGAATATCCAGACGAACGGAGCGTCCCTGCAAATTCTTGATACTGTACTGACTATGCACTTCACGAACCTTCAAATCCGCTCGTTTGAGAATGATTTGAAGCAAAAATTCTGCACAAGCAGGGTCTTCAAAAACCGCCGCCATGAAATCGTCATCAATCAGGCGCAGGCCTCTCAGACGTTGTAAATCCTGCTCGTGTTTACGTTCAAAATCCAGTTCTTGCTGTGTTTTGTTTTCAGACATTGGTTCACCCGCTTTCTTTCTTCTTTCAAGAACATAGTACCATAATCCAATCTTTTTTACAAGATGACACCATTTATAAAAAGGAGTTGATGCTTATTGTCTTATTGCTTGGTAGTGGCGGAAAAGCCCTCTGTCGGGGCAGCTTACGCAAAGGTCCTCGGTGCGACCAATCGACAGGATGGTTATTGGGAGGGCAACGGTTATCTCGTCAGCTGGTGCGTTGGTCATCTGGTGGAACTGGCACCGCCCAATGTTTATGATGCCAAATACGTCAAGTGGAGCATTGCAGACTTGCCCATCCTGCCGGAAAAGTGGCAGTATCTCGTGTCTACGTCCACCAAAAAGCAGTTTGGCATTCTGCAAAAGGTGATGAACCGTCCAGATGTGGATAGCATTGTCTGTGCAACAGACGCAGGGCGCGAGGGCGAACTGATTTTCCGTTTGGTGTACCAGCAAGCGGGCTGCAAAAAGCCCTTCTCCCGCCTGTGGCTGTCCAGCATGGAGGAAAATGCTATCCGGGAGGGGTTCGCCCACCTGAAACCATCAACTGAATATGATGCGCTGTACAACGCAGCACTCTGCCGGGAACGTGCCGACTGGATGGTCGGCATCAATGCGTCCCGGCTTTTTTCGTGCCTATACGGGCAACCGCTGGCGGTGGGGCGTGTTATGACCCCGGTGCTTGCCATGACGGTGGTGCGGGAAGCTGCCATTGCCGCCTTTGTACCGGAGAAGTTCTACACGGTCGCCCTAACTCTTGCAGACGGCGGCTCCGCATCCAGCAAACGGTTTGCACAGAAAATGGATGCCGAACGGTTGCTATCCAAATGCCGAAAGGAGGAGCGTGTCACGGTGCAGAAGATGAAGCGCAAGGAAAAGTACGAAAGTCCGCCGCCGCTCTATGACCTTACCGCATTGCAGCGGGATGCCAACCGTCTGCTGGGATTTACGGCACAACAGACCTTGGATTATGCCCAAAGTCTTTACGAAAAACGGCTCATCACCTATCCGCGCACGGACAGCCGCTTTTTGACGGAAGATATGGCGGCATCCATTCCGGGGCTGGTGACGGACACGGGCAAGGTGTTTGCCGTGGAGAAAACGCTTCCCATCCATGTGCGGCAGGTCATCAACGGCAGCAAAGTCACCGACCACCATGCGCTGCTGCCCACGAAAAGCATGGCAAACGCAGACCTTGCCGCACTCCCTGTGGGGGAGCGGAATGTCCTGCGGTTGATTGCCGCACGGCTGCTCTGCGCCGTAGGCGAACCGCACCGCTATGCAGAAACCACGCTCACCACCGAATGTGCAGGGGAGGAATTTACCGCCAAGGGCAAGGTGGTTCTGTCGGAGGGCTGGAAAGCCATGGAGCGGAAAATGCTGGGCGAACTGTTGGGCAAGCAGAAAGAACAGGCTACTCTGCCAGATGTGCAGGAGCAGAGCCAGTGCAGCATTGTCGTTGCCGAACTGAAAGAGGGTCAAACGACCCCGCCGAAGCACTTTACCGAGGACACCCTGCTGCACGCTATGGAAACCGCCAGTGCAGACAGTATGCCGGAGGGCGTGGAGCGTCAGGGCATCGGCACCCCGGCCACCCGCGCCGCAACTATTGAAAAGCTGGTGCAGAAGGGCTTTCTGGAACGGAAGGGCAACAAGAAAACCAAGGTGCTGCTGCCCACGGACAAGGGCAAAGCCCTCGTCGCCGTGATGCCCGAAGAAATCCAATCCCCGGAAATGACCGCCGATTGGGAAACGAAGCTGCTGCGTATTGAGCACAGCGAAATGGAGCCGAAAACTTTTATGACTGAAATCAAAGAGATGATTTCCTCGCTGGTAACGACCACCGAGGCTGCGAAGGGAGCGAATGCACTTATGAAAAGCAAGATTATTGGTGTCTGTCCGAACTGTGGGAAGCCTGTTGTGGAGCGTGAAAAGGGCTGGTTCTGCGAGAACCGGGAGTGCCGTTTCGTGCTGTGGAAGGACAATGCGTTCTTTAAGCGTCTGGGCAAGCGTCTGGACGCTCATGTGGCGGACAAGCTACTGCGAGATGGTCGTGTCCGCCTGAAGGACTGCAAGAGTGCCAAGGGCAAGACCTACAACGCCATCGTGCTGCTGTCCTGTGAGACCGATGGCCGCAGCAAGTTTTCGCTGGAATTTGAGGGTGGATGCTGATGGAGCAGAAAACGGAAGCCCTCTATCTCATCAATAGGGACCGATTCCTGCATCTGCGGGAAAACGATGCCGGTGTCGGCTTTGCCACCTACGACTGCGCGAACGGTGCGCCGCTGGAAAGCGGTCAGATTTCCAAGCAAAATCTGCCGCCGGATGGCCGCAACGCCATTCCTGCTGCCCGGAACTGGTATCTGTTTGAACTTTCCAGCGATGACCGTAAAGCGATTCAGGAGGTCAGCTTGCAGCACCTCGACACCATCCCGCAGTCTGGTGTCCGCAGGCGGCGCATCTGGGATGACCCCACGATTCCCAGAGATGATGTCCGGCTCATCAACAGCCACTATGATGATCTCTACCGGGTGCCGAATCATGGTGTGATTCAGGTTGACCGTTCCGATGGCAACAGTTACACGGCACGGGTCGAGCATCTGGACGACTATCATTTTGATCTGGGCGAGTACGGAAACGTCTATCACATCTGTCAGTTCGGCGAGATGATGGAGCGCACCGGCTCGACCGCCTATCCTGAGATTCAGACACAGGACGAGCAGGGCGCATGGGAGCTGGGCGGCAAAGGCTATCTTGCCATCCAGTCCTGTGAAGATGGCTGGGATTATACCCTTTATCACAGCGATTATTCTGTGATGGATGGTGGACAGATCGACGCACCCGAATTGACGATTCAGGAAGTCCGGGAGCAGATTCTGGAAGCGCACCACATGGAAAAGGGGCGGCGTGTGCTGAAGGACTATGACCTCATCATGGACAAAGTTGCCGAAGCCGAAGAACTGGGGCCGTCCAATCGCCCTTCCACGCTGGAAAAGCTGGCAGAGCTGGCGGGCGCAAGAGAAAAATGTGATGCCCCGGAATGCAACCCTTTTGGATGTAAGAAAGCGAGGGATGCCCATGAACTTTAATGCTGAGGAACTGATGCTGATGATGCTCTACAACACCGGCTCGCGGCTGGGGCTGATGCAGGAACTTCGGCTCATGCAGTGCTACCTGATGCCCGATGAGTTTGCTCTCCGGGAGCTGTCCGAGGGTGTGGTCGAGAAGCTGAAACTTATAACCGATGCGGAGTTTGCCGAGCTGGAATTTCCCCGGGACTGATTTTTGCCGCCTGCGGGCGGCGTACATAGGCTCTTTTGTTCCGAAAAATTTTCGCAAACCGCAAGAAAGTGGGCTTGATAGAATCCTTCCATTCATGCTATACTAAAACCAGTTTTAATGCACAGAAAAATTGAAAGCGGAGGATAGCCAATGGATACCAAAAAAAGATCACCCATCGACCGCCTGCTTTTTGCCACCTTTCTGAAAGGCCGCACTTCATCCCGTGATGTATGGGAAGAAAAGGGCGATATGACCCCCGAAGATAACCAGAAGATCATCGAGGAGACCAACGAGATCATCAACGATGATTCCACCTATCCCTTCATCAGCTACCTGTCCGACCTGCTTGCGAAATCCAAGCCCTCCGATGATGCTGTCAAGAAACTGCACGACTGCATCGACAAAGTTGCAGTTGCGTTGGGACACGACAGCACCGATGTGTTCCGTGCGCTCCTTGCAAAGCTGATCGAGGAGCCGGAAGAAAAGCAGACCTTTGACCGTCTGCTGGAGATGGCCGAGAACTTGGCGGCAAAGCACTGAGACAGCTTTACGAGGTGATTTCAATGAGCTACGGTTGGGCAACTGTTTTCACTTTAGCGGCATGGTTTGCAGGACTTGTGATTGATGCAAATGTGCGGGTCGGCGACCTCGGTTTACGAACAGTGCTTCCTGTCATCGTGATGGGGTGCTGCGTTATGAAGTACATAAAGGACAATAGCAAATAATCTTATCTCAATACACTTTCCAGCGGGCGACCACAAAACGGTTGCCCGCTCTTTTTATGCTCAAAAAAAGAAGGGAGGAACGCTATGCCAAGCAAAACCGAAGAATATCTCGCCCTTGCCCAGCGCACGGCGAACGGCTTAACCCGGTATTGGGAAAGCTGGACGGACTACCTGACCACCGCATCCCGGCTGTACAAGTACCCATTTGCGGACCAGCTGATGATCTACGCCCAGCGCCCGGATGCCACCGCCTGCGCCGACTTCGACATCTGGAACAACCGGATGAACCGCTATGTGCGCCGGGGTGCTAAGGGCATCGCCCTGCTGGACGAATCCAGCGGATTCCCTCGCCTGCACTACGTTTTCGATGTGTCGGACACCGGGGTGCGCCGCAATTCCCGTGACCCGGAGGTGTGGCAGCTCGGTCCCGATTTGGTGCAGCCGGTTTCAGAAATGCTCGCCGCCACCTACGGCATCAGCGGAGAGCGTGTCAGCCAGCAGCTTGCGGATGCTGCCGGGAAACTGGTGGCAGATTACTGGGACAACAACGGCGGAGACATTCGTGCCATCGTTGACGGTTCGCTGCTGATGGATTATGATGAAGCCGGAGTGGAGATGCAGTTCAAAAGCGCAGCAGCAATGAGTGTCACCTACACGCTGCTGGAACGCTGCGGCTTTGAGCCTGCCGGGTGGTTCGACAAGGACGATTTTCAGGCAATCTACAATTTCTCTACCCCGGATAGTGTCTACGCCCTCGGCGCAGCCGTCAGCGACATGAGCCGGGAGGTCTTACGCCAAATTGAGCGCACCGTTAAAACAACCATTCGCCGCCGCAATGCAGAAAGGAGCCAGTATGAATATGAACAGCAGGAACGTGACCTACTCGACCGTCGGGGACTACCAGCTCCCGAACCTGATTCTGAACCAGCCCCGGAAGCCGCTGGGCAAGTACGGCAGGCTGCGCCGGACGTACCTGAAAGACCATCGCCCAGTGCTGTACAACACGATGCTCCTGAACGGGAGCCTGTACCCGCACCTGATGGAGGTGGAGCAAACAGCAGAGGACCGGATGCAGCAGACCATAGCACAGCTCTTGAAACAGACCCCCGCCCCGGACAAGGAGCAGAATCAGATGGCATGGGTGCAGCACATGAACAGCCTGCGGGCACAGGCAGAGGAACTGGTGCTGATGGAATTGATTTACAGTTAAGTTTCTTTGATGCCCACATCCCCACCGAAGTCCAGCAAATTGAAAAAATCGACCAAGCGGAGAGCGAAAAAACGCCCTCCGCTTTTTCGTTATCTCAAGCGGAAATTGAGAACGAACTGCGCAAGCACGGTTCAGGATTTATGGGCGGTAAACAGCGCATTATGGCACTGTACCAGACCCAGCCTGACCGCAGCCTCCGTGCCAAGGCTCTGGCAAAGGAGTACGGTATCGGTGGGCACTCCCACGATTATCTGGATGGCAGCAGAGGGTTTGTCAACCACGACTGGAAGGGACTGGAATTCGACCATTATCCCGACCACCAGAAAATCACCTTAAAATGGGCACAGGTGGAACAGTATATCGACCTGATGATCCAGTCCGACCGTTACCTGACGGACAAAGAGAAAGAGCATTACACGCCCCCTGCGCCTGTCAACGCAGAGCCGGATGTTGAGCTTGCTCGTGCCAAAAACCTGATTCGGGAGTTTTGTCAGGAGGAATACGACTCTGAGCCGGACTTCTCCAATTTGTCCAAGATCGGCGTTGCCTACACCAACGCCACGGATGAGGAGATCCCCATTCAGGTCAACGTCGATCTGGTGGGATACCGTGTGGAGCGGTATCTGGGCGAGGTGCTGATAGACGAGCGGCAGTATGAAAGTCTGGAGGACCTGGCCGAAACCGAGCTGGAGGCGCTGGATTTTTCGGAACTGGTCAGCGTCACGGACGAGGAACTGGAGCACTACCACAGTAAGGCGGAGGAACGCCCGGCACTGTTGCCGCTGGATGCCGCTACCGAGTACAACGCCCTGAAGGAGCAGCACCCGGATGCGCTGGTGGGCTTTGAGCAGAACGGACAGTTTGAGTTTTACGCAGATGACGCGCAAAAAGTCAGTGAACTTCTGGGCGGAAAGCTTCTGGAAAAGGAAACGCCACTGGGCACCGTCCCGGTCACCGGCTTTCCCCGCAACCAGTGGGCATACCGTGCCAAGCAGCTGTGGCAGTGCGGCGAGAACGTCTATCTTGCCGGGCTGAACGAGGACGGCACTCATCACCAGACCAAGTACCTGCGCCGGGAGGATTATCTGCCGCTGGGTGCTACCATCCACATGGAAGGGCGTACCTTCCGAGTGGATACGGTAAACTTTGATAAGGACAGCGTTACCCTGCAGGATGTGGCACTGGCAGAAATGCGGATGCCGATTTTCCGGGAGGAACCGCTGGCTCTTGTCCGGGAGTTGTACGAGCAGGAACAGGAAGTGATGGAACACCCCCTACCCGATTACAAGGTCGGTGACAATGTTATCGTTGACCTTCCTACCCGAACTATCGAAGGCAAAATCGGCTATGTAGGCGAAACGGATGTGCGCATCGACACCAGCGCACAGGGGCAGTCGTGGGATAACGAAGTTATCAATAAGCAACAATTCGAGGACGGTCTGCGGCAGGTCACGCCGGAACTGACTGACGAAGAACTGGATGCGCTACCCATTTCTGCCGTGATGGACAGAAAGGTGCAGACCTTCCCGGATGCCGCAACCTTGGATGAAGCCCTGAATGCTGAACCTGCGCCAGAACCTGCCGGGAACTTCCACATCACGGATGATGATTTGGGTGTCGGAGGCCCCAAACAGAAATTCGCCCGGAACATCGAAGCCATCCGTACCCTGTTCAAGCTGGAGGAGGAGCACCGTGGTGCCACCGCTGAGGAACAGCGGGTTCTTTCCCAGTATGTAGGCTGGGGCGGTTTGGCAGATGCCTTTGACCCCGGCAAAGATAGTTGGGCAAAGGAATATGCAGAGTTGAAAGGACTGCTCTCCGAGGACGAGTATGCCGCCGCCCGTTCCAGCACTCTGAATGCTCACTACACCTCTCCGGTGGTGATTCGCTCTATTTATGATGCGGTCGAGAAGATGGGCTTCCAGTCGGGAAACATCTTGGAACCGTCTATGGGCGTGGGCAACTTTTTTGGTATGTTACCAGATTCTATGCAGAGCAGCCGCCTGTATGGTGTAGAACTGGACAGCATCACCGGGCGCATTGCGAAAAAACTGTACCCGCAGGCTGACATTACCGTTGCCGGATTTGAAACCACCGACCGCCGTGATTTCTACGATTTAGCGGTGGGCAACGTGCCTTTCGGTCAGTACAAGGTCAACGATAAAGCGTACAACAAGCTGGGATTTTCGATTCACAATTATTTTTTTGCGAAAGCCATCGACCAAGTGCGTCCGGGCGGCGTAGTGGCGTTCGTCACCAGCCGCTACACCATGGACAGCAAGGACAGCACTGCCCGCAAACACATGGCAGAACGCGCCGATTTGCTGGGGGCTATTCGATTGCCCAACAATGCGTTCAAGGCTAATGCTGGCACGGATGTTGTCAGCGACATTATCTTTTTGCAGAAGCGTGACCGCCCTGCGGATATTGAGCCGGACTGGGTGCAGCTTGGCAAGACCGAGGATGGCTTTGCCATCAACCAGTATTTTGTAGATCACCCGGAAATGGTTCTGGGCGAGCTGACCACCGAAAGCACCCAGTACGGACGAGAGGAATTGACCGTTGCACCTATCGAGGGCACCAGCCTTGCCGACCAGCTTGCAGAAGCGGTACAGCATATTGAGGGGCAATACACCGAAGTTGAGGTAGAAACACCAGATATTGCGGATGTCGAAAACGAGAAGCACATTCTCCCGGCTGACCCGGACGTGAAAAACTTCTCCTACACGGTGGTGGACGGCGAAGTGTTCTACCGGGAAAATTCCGTGATGACGCAGGTGGAGCTGTCTGACACCGCCAAGGGGCGCGTCACCGGCATGGTGGAACTGCGGCAGATCGTCAACGAGCTGATCGAACAGCAGTTGAACGATTACCCGGACGAGGACATCAAGGCAACACAGGAGCGTTTGAACACCGCCTACGATGCTTTTACCGCAAAATACGGTCTGCTGAACGACCGCAAAAACGGGCGGCTGTTTGAGCAGGATTCCTCCTACTATCTGCTGTGTTCGCTGGAAAATCTGGACGAGCAGGGGCAGCTCAAATCCAAGGCGGCGATGTTCACCAAGCGCACCATCCGCCCGGAGCGCACCGTCACCAGCGTGGATACCCCCAGTGAAGCGCTGGCAGTGTCCATCGGGGAACGCGGCAAGGTGGATTTGCCCTATATGGCAGAGCTGCTGGGCACTCCCGGTGAGTACGGGCGCATTACCACCGAACTGTCCGGTGTGATCTTCAAAGACCCCAGTGCCGACCCTGCCGATCCGGAAGCGGGGTGGCAGATGGCAGACGAGTACCTGTCCGGCGATGTACGGGCAAAGCTGCGAATGGCGCAGTTCGCCGCCGAAACCAACCCGGAATTTGCGGTCAATGTGGATGCGCTGATTAAGGCACAGCCCAGAGAACTGGAAGCATCTGAAATTGATGTGCGGCTGGGTGCCACATGGCTTGCGCCTGAAATCATTCAAAAATTTATGACCGAGACTTTCCAGATCCCCTACTATCTGCGTCATGCAGTCAAGGTGAGATATTCTCCGTATACCGCAGAGTGGCGTGTGGAGGGTAAAACTGCCACCGGGCGGGGCGATATTATCTCCTCCGAGACCTACGGCACATCCCGTGCCAATGCCTACAAGATTCTGGAAGAAACCCTGAACCTGAAAGATGTCCGCATCTACGACACCATCGAGGATGCTGATGGCAAACCCAAGCGTGTGCTGAACAAGCGGGAGACCATGCTGGCGCAGCAGAAACAGCAGGTCATCAAGGACGCTTTTGCGAACTGGGTCTGGCAGGACCCCCAGCGGCGCATTGCGCTGGTGAAGCAGTACAACGAGCTGTTTAACTCCACCCGCCCCCGTGAATACGATGGCTCCCACATCCATTTCGTCGGCATGAACCCGGAGATCACTCTCCGGGAACACCAGCGCAACGCCATTGCTCATGTGCTTTATGGCGGTAATACGTTGCTTGCACACGAAGTTGGCGCAGGCAAAACCTACGAAATGGCGGCATCCGCTATGGAAGCAAAACGGCTGGGGCTGTGCCAGAAAAGTCTTTTTGTAGTGCCCAACCATTTGACGGAGCAATGGGCATCGGAGTTTCTGAATCTCTATCCTAACGCCAAACTCTTGGTGGCACGGCGCAAGGACTTTGAAACTGCCAACCGCAAAAAATTCTGCGCCCGCATCGCCACCGGCGACTACGATGCCGTCATCATCGGCCATTCGCAATTTGAGCGCATCCCGCTGTCCTTTGAACGGCAGGAGCGCATCATTCAGGAGCAAATTGATGAAACGCTTGCCGCCATCAACGAACTGAAAGCCCATGCAGGTGAGAATTTCTCCATCAAGCAGATGGAAAAGACCCGGAAAACGCTGGAAACCAAGCTGGAAAAACTGCGCTCCGATGAGCGTAAAGACGATGTAATTACCTTTGAACAACTGGGCGTTGACAGGCTTTTTGTGGACGAGAGCCATTTTTACAAGAACCTCTTTTTGACCACAAAAATGCGGAATGTCGCAGGATTATCCACCAGCGAAGCGCAGAAATCCAGCGATATGTTCGGCAAGTGTCGCTATCTGGATGAGATCACCGGCGGGCGGGGCGTGGTGTTCGCCACGGGCACGCCCGTGAGCAATTCCATGACCGAGTTGTACACGGTCATGCGGTATTTGCAGTACAGCACCTTGCAGCAGAAAAAGCTGACCCACTTCGACTGCTGGGCATCCACTTTTGGAGAGACCACCACTGCAATCGAGCTTGCGCCGGAAGGTACAGGCTATCGGGCGAGAACGAGATTTGCCAAGTTCTTCAACCTCCCGGAACTGATGTCCATGTTCAAGGAGGTTGCGGACATTAAAACATCCGACCAGCTCCATCTGCCTGTGCCCGAAGCGAAGTTTGAAACCGTGGTGGCGAAACCGTCCGACATCCAAAAGGAAATGGTGCAGGAACTGAGCAAACGTGCCGCAGAAATCCACTCCGGTACCGTGGATGCCTCAGTGGACAATATGCTCTGTGTCACCAACGACGGCAGAAAGATCGGCTTGGATGTGCGCCTGATGAACCCCATGCTGCCGGACGACCCCAACAGCAAGCTGAACGTATGCGTTCAGAACGTGCTGAAGATCTGGGAGGAAGGCAAAGACCAGAAGCTGACCCAACTTTTGTTCTGTGACCTCTCAACACCAAAGAACGATGGCAATTTCAACGTCTACGATGACATTCGCAAAAAGCTGGTTGCTGCCGGTGTGCCGGAAAACGAGATCGAGTTTATCCACAACGCAGATACCGAAGCAAAAAAAGCGGCATTGTTCTCCAAAGTGCGCTCCGGCGATGTGCGAGTTTTGCTCGGAAGCACGGCGAAAATGGGAGCGGGCACCAACGTCCAGTCCCGGCTTGTGGCGGTGCATCATCTGGATGTTGGCTGGAAGCCCAGCGACATGACCCAGCGCAATGGTCGCATCATCCGTCAGGGCAATATGAATAAGGAAGTCAAGGTGTTCAATTACGTCACGGAAGGGACATTTGACTCGTACTTGTTTCAGACCCTTGAGAATAAACAGCGGTTTATCAGCCAAATCATGACTTCCAAATCTCCTGTTCGCTCCTGCGAGGATGTGGACGAACAGGCACTTTCCTATGCGGAGATCAAGGCATTGTGTGCTGGAAATCCATTGATTAAAGAAAAAATGGATTTGGACGTGCAGGTGGCAAAGCTGAAGGTGTTGAAAGCCGACCACCAGAGCCAGAAATTCCGCTTGCAAGACAAGCTGCTCACAAAATTCCCGGCTGACATTCAGGAAACGAACGCCTATATTGCCGGGCTGAAAGGGGATGCACAGCTTGCCGACGCCTATCCGCAGGGCAAGGAGGAGTTTTGCGGCATGACCATCAAAGGTGTTGCCTACGATGAGAAAAAGACCGCCGGTGAGCGTCTGGTGCTTGCCTGCTCCGAACTGCCCAACGCCGAAGAAAAAGTGATCGGCAGCTACCGGGGCTTTGAGTTGTCTCTGCGGTTCGATACCTTCCGCAGCGAATATCAGGCGATTCTGAAGGGGCAGCGGAGGTACCCGGTGCCCTTGGGCACCGACCCACTGGGCAACATCATCCGTCTGGATAACTCCCTGAACAACTTCCCGGAGCGTATCACCGCCGCAGAAAACGAGCTGGATACCCTGCATCAGCAGCAGGCAGCGGCACAGATTGAGGTGGAAAAGCCCTTCCCGCAGGAGGAAGAACTGGCAGAGAAGTCCGCACGACTTGCAGAATTGAACGCTCAGTTGGATGTGGACGAAAAGAGCCACGAGCCGGAACAGGATGAGGAAGAACAGGAGGATGCACCTCGCCGTCCCTCGGTGCTGGCGGCACTGGAAGAAAAGTCGGACAAGACGGAGCCGGTGAAGCCCTTCCGCAGTTATTACGACAAGGATGGTGATGCCCGGTGAGCGACCGCCGCGACCAGCAACTCCATTTCCGGGTCAGCAAGCCGGAATTGGAGCGGATTCGGAACAAAATGGAAGCCAGCGGCATCCTGAGCATTGGCTCCTATCTGCGCAAGATGGCACTGGACGGGTATTGTCTGCATCTGGATCTGCCGCAGCTGCGCCGGATGGCGTATCTTTTGCAGATGTGTAGCAACAATCTGAACCAGTACGCCAAAGTAGCCAATGAAAACGGTCAGATTTATACTGCCGATCTGGAGGATTTGCGCGCCCGGTTGGATGAACTGATCAGCGTCAGCAAGCAAATTCTTGCAAAGCTGACCGAGCTGTAACACTGCCCGCAGTCAAACACTGCGGGTTACATAAATTTTATTAGCATAAGGATTACCACTCATCTTCGTCCTCGTCATCCTTATTGAGCAGTAAATCTTCAAATTCATCGGCATCATCCGACGCAAGCCGTTCCGGGTGGAAGCGCATATCAAGCTGCTCCTGCGCAAGCTTCCGAATCTCAGGCCGCTTGTCATGGGCTTTGTTGTTCAGCCATTTTATTTGTTCTTTGGAAAGTCTCCATGGCAAAGAAAGCAGCTTGTTTTCGATCATCTGCGCAGAGCGTACATCTGGCGGCAGAGCAGCGCACTTTTTACAGATGTGCGCTGTATGACCTTTGCCCGAAAACTTTTCATTTGCTTTGTACTCGTCGCAGACTTTACAATAATGTCCGTGCTTTTTCATGGGACAGATTCCTTTCACAGATATTTTTACCAGTGTATCAGATTTTGAAGTCAATTCCAATTTATTTTTAAGAAAAGGGGGCGTTCGATGGCCGCAACACGTTTGATTGCGCTGCACAAAAACAGGGGCAAGTCGGTTGCGGCCTGCCTGAAAAGCCGCACGGACTACGCGAAGAATCCTGACAAAACGAACAAGGGAGAACTGGTCAGCAGCTATGAGTGCAGCCCCTTGACCGCAGACGAAGAATTTATGCTTTCCAAGCGGCAGTATGAATTTGTCACTGGGCGCATACAAAAAAATGATGTGATCGCCTATCAAATTCGACAGTCTTTCAAGCCCGGTGAGATTACCGCCGAGGAAGCCAACAAGGTGGGCTATGAACTTGCCATGCGGTTTACCAAGGGCAAATACGCTTTTATCGTTGCCACCCACACAGACCGGGAACACATCCACAATCACATTATCTACAACTCCACTGCGCTGGACAGCACCCGAAAATTTCGGGATTTTTTATTATCCGGGCTGGCCGTGCAGCGGTTGAGCGATTTGATTTGTCTGGAACATCAGCTGTCTGTTATTGAAATCAAGCCGTACCGAGAGCGGCAGAAGCGCACCCTTTATCCACCCAGAGAAAGTAATCGTGATAAGCTGTGTGCCGTAATCGACAACATCCTGCTGAACGAGAGGCCCGCAAATTTCGAGGGCTTTCTTCAGAAGCTGGAACAGCAGGGCTACGAAATCAAACGGGGAAAGTACACTTCGGTCAAAGGAACACGGCAGAAACGCTTTATCCGTTTTCGGACACTGGGCGCGGGATACAGTGAAGATGAAATCAAGGCGGTCATTGCCGGAGAATCCGAACACCGCCCGTATCAGAAGCAGCCACCGAAAGAGCAGCCGTTCCACCTGTTGGTGGACATTCAGGCAAAACTCTCCGAGGGCAAAAGCGAAGGCTATGCACGGTGGGCTAAACGCTACAATTTGAAAGAGATGTCCAAGACCCTGATTTTTTTGCAGGAAAATAAAATCGGCAGCATTGAGGAGATGCAGGAGCGTGTGGATGCTGCTACTGCTCACTATCACGAACTGGGCGATTCCATTAAAGATTCTGAAAATCGACTGGCAGAAATTGCGGTGCTGAAAGCACACATCATCAACTACGCCAAGACGCGACCAGTCTATGATGCCTACCGAAAGACCGGATACAGCAAGCACTTTCTGGAAGGTCATCGTGCAGAGATCACACTGCACAAGGCAGCGAAAGCGGCATTCGATGAAGCTAACCTGAAAAAGCTCCCCAAGGTGAAAGAACTGGATACGGAATATTCCAAGCTGCTGACGGAAAAGAAAGCACTCTACCCGGACTATCGTAAAGCGAAAGAAGAAATGCAGGAGCTTCTTCGTGCAAAGAGAAACGTAGAACTGTTCTTTGCAGAGGAAAAGAGCAGCACCGAAAAAACGAAGTCCCGATAAACGAAGATAGCCTAGGACCCTTCCCTCATGGAAGAGCCCTAGGCTATCTTTTTTGTTATAAAAGTGTTTGGAACAAACGCGCAGCCTGCATCGCACGATGCGGAACGATAGGGGATTGGGCACAGCCCAACAAGCATTTTGAATTTGGATTTGAAAAATCTGATTCAAAAATCGCGAGTTGGTACCAGCTCGCCCTGCTTGCTGCTGCAGAGTTTTTGTTATTTATATTGTGCTGCCTGCAAATTAAACATCTGTGCATAAAGCCCTGATGTATCATTTATCAAAGTTTTATGATTTCCCTGTTGAACGATTTGTCCTTTATCAAATACCAGAATACTATCGCAGAATATACAGCTCGCCAGACGGTGCGATACGAAAAAACTAATCTTTTTAGTGGATAATTCTCGATACTTTTTATAAAGTAGATTTTCTGCATTTGCATCTAAAGATGCGGTTGGTTCATCCAAAATCAGTATGGATGAGGGTTTGTAAATTGCACGTGCCATGGAAATCATTTGTTTCTCTCCTGTTGAAAAATCAATTCCAGTTGCATCAATCAATTTTGATGCAACAGTTTCCACTCCATCAGAACATTTTAACAATTTGCTATATAAGTTCAGTTCCTTTAAGATCTTTAACAGTTTTTCACTATCATAAAAATTGGATGAAACAATATTTTCTCGAATAGAAATCGGATAAATATTAAAGTCTTGAAAGACTGCACTAAACATCGAAAGATAACTTGAATAATCATATTCGCGGACATCTTTTCCATCTAAAAGAATCTTACCATTAGAAGGTTCATAAAGACGTAGAAGTAGTTTGATAAAAGTCGTTTTTCCTGCACCATTTTTTCCGACGATACCAATCTTTTCGTCTAATAGAAACTTCATGTTGATGTGATCTAATGTATTGATTTTGGATTTTGGATAGCGAAAACTAACGTCTTGAAATTCGATGCAATGTGGTGTGGTTGCTTTTTCTTTTTTCGATGTTTCAAATTCTTTACTGGGAAGATCCAAGAAATCAAAGTATTCGCACACATATAGTAGATTTTTTTGAATTTGAACAAAGTTCTGAACAATCAACATTGCATTTGTGGAAAAGCTGTTTGCCGAATTTACATACATCGTATATTCGCCAATGCTTATAAATCCAGCTAAGGCCTTATTCACAACAAACATCTGCACACATATAAATTGAAGCATTATTAAAAGTCTTTTTAGAATAGAATATTGCGCGGTTGTTTTACCTTCTGTTTGCAAAATTGAAACACTATCAGAATTATAACTGGTTACTTTAGAAGTGAAAAAATCATAAGTGCTATAGATTCTAACATCTTGTGCATTTTTGACGTTATACATCAAATCATATACCATCCGAAATCGACGGTTCAGAGGTATCCACTTTTTCCAATTTTCAAGTTCGATATTAGAAAGTTTTTTTTCAATAAAAAGTGTTCCTATAATTGTAACAATGAGAATCAGAAGAACAAATGGGCTAATTGATACAATAAGATAAAGCGTTCCTGCTACAACAATCACAGACGAGATGATGGAAATTATCTTGAGATTAATATCAGCGATTTTTATGCCATTGTTTTCCTTAATGCCTTCGATTGCCCGATCACGCTTATCTAGCACTTCTGGGCTTTCTAAATATGTATAGTCCAAGTGCATAATGCGGTCATTTAGATTTGTCTCAAAGTCGTTGTTAAGTTTGTTGCCAATAATCGTTAGTTCTTTTTCTAATCTATTGACGAGAATCTGACACGAATAGTAACTGAGTAAAAACATCAAGCATAAAAGACTCAACTGAATCCAATTTCTGTTGGAGACAATTGTGTCTGTCAGATAACGAATAAAGAAAATATAAATAAACGGATTCAAAATTTCGAGCAATGCGAGTCCTATACTAAGCCGGATGTATTGTGGATTGCGTTGGAACATCATTTGATAAATTCTTTTAATTGTTCGAAAAGACTTCATTGCACCACCCCCTTTTCGTATAAATCCGACTGTTTATGGAATAATTTCGCATATCGTCCCTGAGCTGAAAGAAGTTCTTGATGTGAACCAATTTCTTTGAGTTCACCCATTTCGATATAAATAATTTTATCATAGTCTTTTAGTGACGATAACTTATGTGTAACAACAATAGAAGTTCGATTCTCTATGAAACTATGAATTGCATCAAACATTTTTCTTTCAGAGAAAGCATCCAGAGCTGCCGTTGGTTCATCTAACAATACGATTGGTGCATTTTTATAAATAGCTCTTGCAAAAGCTAATTTTTGCACTTCGCCTCCTGAAAGTTCAACACCAGAATCATCCACTATCTTTAATAACATCGTTTCTTCTTTTGCAGGGAATTTTTGGACAACTTCAGTAAGGCCAGAAAGGTTCATACATAGACGCATTTTTTCTTTATCTATAACAGAAGACATGGCAATGTTTTCGGCAATTGAAAATGAGTATACCTGAGCATCTTGGAACATGGTAGAAAAAAGCGAGTAATATTCCAATAAGTTGAAGTCTTGAATATTCTGTCCATTTATAAGAATTTTCCCCTTAGAGGGAGAGTATAACCGCATTATAAGCTTTAGAATCGTACTCTTACCACTTCCATTTACTCCAATCAATGCAATGTGTTCTCCACTATGAACGGAAAAAGAGAAATCTTTAATCGCATCATGCTTTGCACCTGGATACCGAAACGAAACATGATCAAATTCAAGAGAATGGAATGTTTGCGGAGGACTATATTTTGAAATTTGCTCAGATTGTTGCTTGGAATCAATGAACGAGCGAAAGCACGAAATCTCTTGACTATTATTTTTTATATCAGACAGTGTAGTCAGAAGTTCTTCAGAACACAAAAGAACTTTATCAAAGACTCCAATAATTGTTATAAATTCAGCAACAGAAATCACGTTACCAATAACACGCCATAGAACAAAGGCATAGGATAGTGATTCAAAAACAAATATAGAGATTTTTGAGTCAAAATTGTTTTTGAATTTTGAGTCTTCAATTTTACTGAACAGCAATTCATGTTGATTCAAAATATCACGAAAATGACCTAACAATATTGAGGAGAAGTCAAAAACGCGAATTTCTTTTCCATACTTAAAATTCCAAAAAGAAGAATTAAAAACCTCTTTTTTGCGCTCAACATCTTCACTAATAATATAATTGTTTTTGAACTCTATCTTTTTGTAACTTTTTAAAAAGTAATGATTCACAAAAGAACAGATCAAAGATGGAATGATTGTAACCGGTGCAATCTTAGTCATAATGATGACACACATAGCAACAGAAGAAAATGCCGCTGCCATTTTAGAAAGGTTAATCAATATTCCTGCAAAACCTCGTTTGTTATCTGAAGACGCTGCACGAGCAAGTTCTAATTTTTTCAACTGTTCTATGTTTTCGGTTGATGGATAGTCAAGCATCATTGACTTTTTACCCAACATGGATAAAAATTGAAATCGAATTTCTACAACATTAGGCCAATAGAGATTCCATGAAATATCTTCTGATATTGAAACAATAAAAACACCTGTACCCAGCATCAAAATTGTAAAAAGCGCATTTTTTTGAGTTTCTGATTGCAATAAGAGGTCTAGAAGCAACTGGACTGTTATCGCACTTAGAAAAATTTGAGAAGCCTTACTAATTGTATAAATTGCAAGGTTAAGTGTCAATCCAATACGCTTTTTTCCAATCTTTGAAAAAACAAATTTGAAATTGTCAAAAAGAGAATACGAATCTGATGTATCGTTCATATGACCTCCACAATATTATATGACCGAAAGTCAATGGTTTTTCAGATACGAAACAAATCCAGCGATGAAATCATTATTACTATGCGCTAGTTTTCGATAATAACATCCATCTCCTTGAAAATAAATGTATTTTCTTTCCGGGATATAGCTAAAGATGCTTTTTTCTTTGATTTCCAGTGGCTTAAATGCATATTGGGAAATTTTCTCAAAGATATCGCTATCTTTAAGATTTCCAATAGTTAAATCATGGTTAATACGGCAAGTTTTATTTACAATTCCATGATTATCAATCGTAACGAATGACTGACATCTTCCGTTCATCATGCACATTCTAGGATGAAGACTATTTAAATTCATTGTGTAAGAATGCGGAATACCAGTCTGCTTTAAGAATAGATTTGTTTGATTCAAAACATCCCTCCATTGCGAACGTGTTATGAAGAAACTGCTATCCATAACAGGAATAAGAGTGTACGCATATGGATTTAAATGTTCTATAAAATCTAGAATCTCACTAAGATGGTCAATATTGTTACTTGTTAGCGTACAAAAGATTGCAAATGGAACGTTATTCTTTTTCAGCAGTGCTAAGTTGTTGACCATCTTATTGAATTGCTTTTCATCATCAAATCGTTGGTTGTTTAAAGTATATGTTGGACCATCAATGCTGACCCCAATATATGCACCATACTCTTTTATCAAATCAATATACGCTTGATTTAGAAGAGTACCATTAGTTTGAAATATATTCATGTAGCTTTTTTTCGCCAAATGTTGTTTTTGAAATTCAAAAACCTCTTTATATCGTTCCACTCCCCATAATAGAGGTTCTCCACCATGCCAAGTAAATTTGATATGTTGGAATCTATCGTCTTCTGCTAACCCCAAAACAAATTCTTTAACAGTCTTAACTGAGATGGGCTCACCGCAATATTTATCTGAATTTGTAAAACAATATTTACACTTTAAGTTGCAGCTATCACCCATCGGCTTTATAATAAAGTTAATCGAATCAATCAATTTTGTCCACTCCTTTTTTTAAGTAAATTTCATGGTAAAATAAATCAACCGCCTTTTCAAAGAAATTTTTCCGGCAATTCACATTCTTTGTGCACTCTTTTCCGTTGACAGATAGTTCATATAAACATCCTCCCCAGCATCCTGCTAAAAAGTCGCAATTTCGACAGTGACTTCTTAAAAGATCTAGCCGATTCAACTCTGTTCTTGTGCTCAAACTTCTTGAACGAGTAACTTGGCTAAAGTTTCCTATAAACAATTCGTTCTTTTGGAAATTTGAAATACAACAAGAACAGTTTCCATCTGGATCAATTAAAAAAGAATTTGGAGCAGTTGCCATACATGGCGTATTAAAGATTTTACTGCGGTATTTTATATTTGCATCTACTAGTTTTGAAATTATGGTAATATATGCTTTGGCAAGTTCTTCATCTGTATTCCGATAGTTATAGGAATAATGAGAATTATGTGTCCCTTGAATTGCCTCTACAAGAATGACAATTTTACCAATATATTGTGATTGGACAACCTCCAACAAATCATTCAAAAATATATCGAACTCATCCAAATTTTGCTTGTCAAAATTATATTTGATGTTTACTGTATCAAATATACTTAAAAATGTATTCAAATTTTTCAGAATAGTTGTATATGGATCCTTTACTGAAATATTCCGTGATCGGCGGCGGCGATTATTCATCTCTTTTGGGCCATCGAAAGTAACTTGCACGCATGTAAGAGAATTTTGGTATAACTTCTCCAACAAAGACTTATTGGCAATAAGCCCATTTGTCGTCATTGAAATCGTCAAAAGAATTTCATTATCTTTACAGAATTCGTGTAACACTGTTGTGAATTTGGCTACAAGCTGCTCTTCCAATAAAGGCTCTCCGCCAAAAAGTGTACAGTGAAGTTTTTTAATGCCATTTTCGATGATATATTTTTCTATATTATGGATTACTTCTGAAAGCGTTTTTTCATTTATAGCGTGCCGAATTGTTCCATTTTCAAAGCAATAGGCACACGCCAAGTTGCAAGATGTTGTAATAGTAAGTACAACATACATTTCTTTTTCATTGATTTTATTTCGAATTGTATCTAAAACATATACAGAATCACCGGAAAGAGAGTACCGACTTTTTTCTGTTAATTGTTCTGGATGAATGTACTTTTTTGTCAAAACATCGAAGTAGTCATTTTCGACTTTATGCAAAAACATATTATATTAACTCCTATTTACAAACAACGGAGCCAAGACTTTTCAGAGAATGTCTTAGCCCCGTCACTCTACAGTATGTTTGTTTTACAGACGACAGCCTTCATCCCAGCTATCATTCTCGCTCCCATCGGCGATTTCGAGCAAAACCTGACGAATTTCTTCTTCAGAGACACGTTCGATTTCGGTGGACATAGTCTTTTCTCCTTTCATATCAATTCAAAAGCTTTCAAACAAGCTTTCAAATAATATACTCTATCATTTTCTTTGTGGCGTCAACAAATTTGTCACCAATTCCAGAAATGATAGCATAAAGTCGTGTAATATCTTAGGGTGTATCTGAAAAGTAAAAAATAGCCAAAAGTACAAGAAAAAGACATAAATAAGTGGTAGACCAAAGGTAGAAAGAGGCAATCAGCATGAAAGTCTGCCGTTATGAACTTACCGATAAGGAATGGGAACTGATCCAGCCAATCATCCCAATTGCCCATACAGGCCGTCCGCAAAAGGATATCCGTGCACATTTGAACGGAATCATGTGGCTTGCCCGCAGTGGTGCACGATGGTGTGATCTCCCGTCGAGATTCGGCCCGCATCAGACCGTGTAGAAGCATTTGGCACAAATGCGCAACCTGCATCCGGCGGATGCAGTTCACAAAGGGTTTTGGACTATCCCAACAAGCATTTTGCAACGCAAAAATGGCGTTTGTATATACGGACGCTCTGCTTGCAGAGTTATTTTTAAAGATGAATCAATTGCGTACAGTGCGCATCAAATGAGTCATCATGGGAAACCGCAATAATTGTCATATTATATTTCTGAGCAAATGTCAGCAATCGGTTTACCAAAACGCTTTTCGTCTTTGAATCGAGCGCACTGGTGACTTCATCCAAAAGAATGATCTCCGGTCGACGCAATAACATTCGGGCAAGACCGATTCGCTGCCGTTCACCTCCGCTGATATTGCTCCCATCTCCTTGAATCTGGTAGGATTGATCTCTTCCTTGAATGAAGTCCTGTAATACGCACACATGAATTATTTCCTCAATCCATTCTGGATAAAAAATATCTCCCAATACGAGGTTTTCATATAAGGTTCCATCGATCAGCGCAGGTGTTCTCTCCACTAACAGCACCCTCCAGTGGTAATCTTTCAAATCAAAATTAGAAATCAATTGATTGTTATACTTTATACTGCCACACAGCCCGTCCGCTGGAATTAACCTGGACATCAATTCGATTAAGGTCGTTTTTCCTTTACCACTGGCAGCTTTGATCAGCACCAAATCTCCCCTCTTAAACTGAAATTGCAGACCAACAAGAATTTTATCACCACAGTCGGTATACTGGAACTCGTGAATCTCAACACGCATTTCCTCGAAATCCTGCATGAGATTTCCACGATGCTCGTCAGCTTTTTCTGTATACAGGGATTTTGATTTTGCATACATTTCGGATGCTTTCTTTTGATCTGCAATCAAATCGGTCAGCAAAATAATCGGACCATTTAATTTTTGAGCGATAAGCATCATCGTGATCGCATCGCTCCCAGTTGCTTTTCCAAGCTTGGCAAGCAAAATCGTTGAGACAAGAACAATAACGGGCAACGTGTTGATCATGAATGTCAACATTGCATTTCTCAAAGCGGTATACCGGCTTAAAGGAACAAGTACAGACTGGCTGATCTGGTCATGGAATGTTTTTAACTTGTTGGAGAAGAAAGCCTCATTGTTTAATGCGTAGATCAAATTTCGATTGTTTAAGGTGTCTAGCAATTTCGAGTTTATTTCAGAATATCTGGTTTGCTTTTCGGCTGTATATGCAGCTTCCTTTTGCGCATATAGCTTTGAGAGTAAGAAAATCACGATAATAATGAATACGGTAATCATCGTAACCACTGCATTATGAAGAAGTAGGATCAAAAGATATGCCAGCAGCAGAAATGTTTGAAGAATGGTGTTCACAACACCCGTTGACATCCATTGCGAAATGACTTCCGTATTCCGATTGACTGCGGACACCAAATCTCCTGCTTTTGGGCACTGTACAGAAGAAAGATTTTTCAGGAAGCAGCCATAGGTATATTCTTGTAATTTGAGTTCGCCAACCCCTTTCAGCTTTCGGAAAAAATATTGATCGGAAAAAACAAGCAGAACAAAAATGACTGCACCAATGCAAAACAGAACGGAAGTTTTTGAAAAAAGACAAAGATCAGACTGTGCGGAATACGCCATCAACCGATCCAGCAGTTCAATCAGGAGCAGATTCCATGCAAATTCAATTAAAAACGAGAGCGAAAATAAACTTCTGTCTTTTTTCAACGAAGAATACACATTCAGCAATTTTTTCATCGTTCACCTATCTTTTACAGTTGAATGATCTGAGAGCTATACGGATCAAACTCTTCCCCATGACAAATAATCACAAGGGTCATTTTATGCTTCTTCGCAAAATCAACGATCCCCTTTGAAACGGCTTCTTTCAGGTCGTGGTCGAGTGCACTGGTTGGCTCATCAAGAATGAGAACATCTGGCTTACGAAGCAGAAGCCTTGCAATCCCGATTCTTTGCCGTTCACCACTGCTCAAGTTTTCGCCACCATAAGGTATTGCATACGCAAGCCCATGTTCCGCAACAAATTCCGATAGACCGCATGCCACAACCACTTCATCTATTTCATCGGGAGCTGCATTCCATTCCATCGTTATATTTTCTAACACAGTTCCATAAAATAACACGGTGTTTTGCTCGACCATCAGAACGCGTTTTTTATATTCATCCGGATCGAATTGTAAAAAGTCCTGCCCATTATACCTAATATGTCCGTTGATCTGATTGGGTGAAATCATTCGAGTGATTATTTTTGCAAGTGTGGATTTTCCTGTTCCGCTTTTTCCTTTTATTAAAACCACTTCGCCTCGTGAAAATTTGATATCAAGTTCACGTGGTGGCAACGTAGACTGTTCATTGGAAGGGCAGAATCTATTGGATATTGTAATGTCAAAGTTTTTGAATTCTGGAACTTCTTGTTGCAATCCTTTTTCTGTAAGCGAGTCCAAATGGATTGTCTTCTGTACCCTGTTGTATATATCAGTCGACAGATGGTATTGAGAAATATCATCACCGATCGACTGGATGGAATTTGAAATCTTCACCATGGAGTCCATGATAACAATTGTTTCGCCAACCGACGCATATCCATAAAAGGATAAAACGACCCCTAAAAACAAAACCATAAAAGGAAGAACTTCCCCAGAAAAAACAAGCTGAGTAATAAAAACTGCCTTTCTTACGATCACGATTTTTAACGTTGATGTATAATTTTGCTCTACAACTTTTTCGAATTGTTCCTCAAAATAATCTGCTTTGTCCAGCTGTCGAATTGTGTTAATGTTTCTTTCTGTGTTTACGATATACTGGTTCAGAAAGCCCTTCATTTTTTGCCGATTATTTTCTGCTTTTGCAAATGCTATGCTGCAGCTGTTTGCAAGCCAAGAACTAATCAATAAAAAGAAACAGGCAATCAATGTTAAATAGAAATTTATCGACATTATCAGAAAAATCATAAATGCCACATTCAAAACTTCTAATGTTAGCTCTGATTTTCCCGAAGTATACCATGGCATCATTTTATATGTATCTTCTGTCAGGTTATAGAGCAATGTTCCTTCGTTCTCTTTTGTTTTATGCCACAAAGATTGATTAAAGATTAATCTTTGACCTTCCAGAATACCATCATTATCCAGACAGTTCTTGACGTATGACCTTAAAAATTTAAGCATAAATGTCACAAAAAACAACGCCATCAAAGATCCGAACATAAAATAATTCAAGTTTTTCTGATCAATAAACTTTTGCAGATATATTTCTCCCCAAAATGTACACGGCATATAGATCAAAGATATAAAAAGATATAGGCATTTATATGCACGTATTCTTCTTGAAAACTTGAACATTATTACTCCTTCTGGTGAATACTATGTAAAAGGTTATTAATTAAGCTGCAATTTCCTATAACACAAGGATGCCTTTAACTTGGGCTTTTATACACAAATACAAGCACCAATCCCACAAACTAAATCGTTCATGGTTTGATGCTTGTATTGTTTGATCATCTAAAGTTCTCAATCGCTTTAGATCATTCTGTTAGCCGTGCTTGCCCCAGCCATCGACTTCCATCATAATGGGTTTCTTATACATATTATCACCTCCTTTCAAGTTTAGAGTAAGTCCAGTTTCTTTAATTGATTCATGAATTCCTCGACATCTGGAGAAACTGTATCAGAAGAAACTGAATACTTTTGACATAGTTGATTGATAATTTCTTCTTGACTATTTCCGCCTTCCAGCATTAATAATATTTCGTAACTGATGTTATTCAATATATATACTTTGCCATTTGTGGAGAGAAATCCCGTACTTTCGTCATCTAATCGTGCAGTACATTGTCTTTTGAAATTATGTAATTTACAAATTTTCATTTTCAATTCCTACGTTTATAAAATTTCAGTGGATTATCGGGCATATGGACATCGCCCATCTGATTCAATAAGGTCTTTAGTTGCTGCAAATGTGCAGCCCCTGCATCCACCTTTGCACCATTTCAGAATACTACAATTCTTGCAGGCCCCTTTTATATCTTTAATGGAAATATCTCGTAATTGACTAAATACTTTTGAATTTTCCCATATATCAATTAAAGAATTTTCTTTAATATTTCCAGCTTTCAATTCAGGAATAGACGACATCATAGAGCATCCATACACATCACCAAAGGCATTCACAAAGAAATTGTCTTTACCCGCTGTACAACCAAAACTATTTTCAGTAGATGTATAGTACAAATCCTCTTTGACCCAATATTTTATATCTTCTGCCCGACCAGTTTCATATAAAGGCCAATAAAGCTCCCACGGTAATTGTCCTTCCTCGACAGGAACAATCCTCAGCGAAACTGGAAGTTTTTTCTGCTTTTTCAAATCTGTCATCTGCAGAATGAATTGTTTTAGCTCGCCATATGTTAAATAGCAATCTCTGACATTCTTTTTTGCATTGCCTACAGTAGCTAAGAGCATGATTGCTGCTTCATGTATTCCCAACTCATGCATTAGTTCTAATGTTTCCTGAATATAATTCACATTATATTTTGTAAGAGTTATAATCCCATCGACTGCAATGCCGCAATTCATCAGGTTTATGATTCCTCTTTTGGTTAATTCAAATGTTCCGCTTTTTCCACGTGATTTATCATGAATTTGAGCAGTTGGACCATCCAAACTGACACAGATTCTATCAACGTTTGTTTGCGCCAATTTCTTTGCAATAGACTCATCGATCATTGTTGCATTTGTATTGACAAAGTAATTAAAATAGTGCTTATCTGCCAATTTGAGGATTTCGAACCAATCCTTCCGTAGAAAGGGTTCACCGCCTTCAAATCCAACGCGTAAAATTCCAATTTGATCAAACTGCTCAAAGATATCCTCAAAGTCCGATACCTTGAGCAAATGATTTGAAATAGTCGATTCACATTCAGCTTCTGCATAGCAGAAGTCACACCTCAAATTGCAATATGGGTAGATTGAAAAATCTACGTAGGTTGGGTTTACCATTTGATTTTTCCTTTCCACATTTAAATGCGTCTCAAAATACGTGCAAGTTATTTGTTTGCATTTTATTACTTTTTTCATCAGTTGTCAGCAAATTTGTCATGAATTCCCGAAATCATGGCATGAAGTTGTGCATTGGCTCAGTCGGTGATTTCAAGTCATTCAAGCCCCCCCCCCACCCCCCCCCCCCACTTCTACCGAT
>OAWC01000433.1_pt1 | contig 31219 bp, 28 predicted proteins | sample 1495331 | NCBI WGS metagenome assembly OAWC01 (sample SAMEA2580115, study PRJEB22360) | human gut metagenome | biome: human gut; feature: human-associated habitat; material: faeces | place: Denmark | collected 2008/2010
GCCAGAAGTTATCTGATTTGGATTCCAAAACCGTAGAACAGGACAAAGCCTGGTACGCTGACCGTGATCCAAATACCAACGAACCAAAAACGACAGCACAGATGTTTTTTACATTATATTATGCTGAGAAAGGTGACAAGATGCTGCACCATTTTCAAGGTAAGATAGATATTGGTATTGGAAACGGCGGTATCATTAGTCAGTTAAAGATGCAGAATGAAATGAAACTGACAGATGAAAGCTGGATCAGCTATCAGCAAGGAAAAGGCAATGAAGAGTACCAGAAGTATATGGAAAATCTGACGGATATGCAGAATCATGTGTTGCCGTATTTGCAGAACTTTTGTAGTCTGGAAGAAAAAGGAGTACAGGAACGTCGGGAACAGCAAATAGCAGATAAGAAAGAGAGCAGAGCAACTGCTGTGACTGGTGTAGGAAAGCAAGCAAATGTGAAAGAAGCAGAGAAAGTTGAAAGAAATCCGGTACCACAGAAAAAGGTAACGGCGGGAAAAGAGAAGAAGCCATCTATCCATGAACGGTTGGAAATCAATAAGAAGATTATTCAAGAAAAACAGGGAAAAGATAAGCTGGAGAGAGGAGTTGATAAGTATGTGAATAGATAAGAGAGTTTGCATATAAAGATTAAAAGGCTTTCCATGAATCATTATGATTTATAGAAAGCCTTATTTAGGTAAAAATTCAATAATATCTTGAACAGAGCAATGAAGTATTTGGCAAAGAGCATCAATTGTGTTTGTTGATACTGATTCACCGGCTTTGAGCCTTCGTATTGTTGAGCTACTAATTCCACCTTTAACTTGGAGGGTATAAGTTGATGCACCAATTTTTCGCATGGTATTCCACAATGGTTCATAAGAAATCAATGAATATATGCCTCCTTTTGATATTGACATATATTCATTATTGCCTATAATAATAAATAAGTGTGATAGGCAATATTGCCTATATAAAAATAAAAAAAATACTATGTAGAATTGGGCGTTTTTTCGTAGAGTATCTTACTCTGTGAATGGTTTTTATACCATTTTTCAACATGATATGCATTTATTTTACTGCTTAAATATATTTGCGTCAATGTGTTAATGTCTAAAAACGTATAAAATGAATAACAATTTTTTAAAAAATTTGTTTTTTATTTCTCATAAGCCGTCAAAATGATAGTCGCAAATGAAAGGAGGCTATTTTATGCCTAAAAAAGGAGAAAACATATACAAAAGGAAAGACGGTAGATGGGAAGGACGATATATAAAAGCAAGGACCAACGAAGGGAAAATAATATATGGATATGTGTATTCAAGAACATATCGTGAAACAAAAATAAAGTTGAAGGAAAAAAGTTCAACCATTAATGTACGATTTGGCAAAAAACAAACTCCATTATTTTCTACCCTTGCTTCAGAATGGTATGAAAGTATTAAAGCGTACACAAAACCATCCACACAAAATAAATATCATAATTTATTAACCCTTTATATTCTTCCACAGTACGGAAAGCAAACTTTTGATGCAATAACTTATGAATTTATAGAATCTTATTGCAGATTTTTGTTGAAATCTGGTGGAAAAAACGAGCAAGGATTATCCCCTAAAACTGTAAATGATGTTCTTTCAATAATTAGAAGTATCACAAAGTTTGCTGCAAAAAAAGGAATTTATGTTGCTTGTGATCCTAGTGCTATTCAAGTAAAACAAGATTCGAAACCAATACGGGTTTTAAATAAAATTGAACAAAAACAGCTTTGTACGTATATATTGAAAAATCCAGAACCTTGTAATATAGGAATTCTTGTATGTCTATTTACGGGGTTACGGATTGGTGAAATCTGTGCTTTACGGTGGGAGGATATTTCATTATCAGAGCAAACAATATATATTCATCAAACATTACAAAGGATTCAAAATTTATCGGATAATATTCCAAAAACCAAAATTATAATAACAACTCCCAAAAGTGCTTGTTCTATAAGAACTATTCCTCTGCCAGATGAGCTATATAATATTCTTATCAAACATCAAAAGCCTTCTAGGGGATACTTGTTAACAAATGATGATAATAAATTTGTAGAACCCAGAACTTTGCAAAATAGGTTTAAAAAAATTTTGAAAGATATTCATATAGCAGATACAAATTTTCATACACTTCGACATACCTTTGCAACTAGATGTATCGAATTAGGATTTGATATAAAAAGCCTTAGTGAAATTCTTGGTCATGCAACCGTCAATATTACTATGAATCGGTATGTACATCCAACTTTAGAAATGAAAAAGGAAAATATGCAAAAACTTTCTCATTTTTTAGCCGTCAAATAAAGCAGTCATAATACCGTTCAATAGTGTTTTATAACTATTGAACGGTATTTTTCACAGAGTAAGATACTCTACGAAAAATATCATATAAATGAACTGCTAGATTCTGCTGAGAGAATTGTTAAGACAGTATATTGTGAATAGAGGTGAAAATACTGATAACTTTTAATAGTGTGAATTTTCAGATATTCGGCATACCAGCATATTTTTTTTGCGCATTTACAGGATTTGTTGTTACAACATCTGTTTATATTGTTCTGATGTCTTCTAAAAGATATGATATCTCACAAAGTATGAAAATTTTGATGTTTTCTCTTTTAGGGCTGGCATTAGGAGCCAAAATATTTGGATTTTTAACCGGAATATATAGAAATATAGGGAATGGGGAAAAAGTGACTTTAGAAACAATGTTGGACACAGGAATAGTGTTTTATGGTGGATTGTTCGGTTTACTTATTGTATATATGCTGTGTTTACATTCAAAACGTTGTTGTTTGGATAAATATGCCGTAGATGTTTTGGCTGTATGCATACCATTATTCCATTCGATAGCGAGGATTGGTTGCTTTTTCTCTGGATGTTGTTTTGGGAAAATTTATGAAGGTGTGCTATCAATAAATTATATAACAATAATAAATGGGAATATTGATGAAAATATGCGTTTTCCCATTCAGCTTATAGAAGCATTATTTGAATTTTTACTTTTTTTATATCTTTTAAACTCATTAAATAGCGATCGATGGAAAGAAAAGAAAATACTAATAAGATATCTAATTTTCTATAGTATCTTTAGATTTATGTTCGAGTATTTGAGAGGAGATATAAGAAGAGGACTCATATATGGAATTTCATTTAGTCAATGTATATCAGTTTTTATATGGATGAACTTAGGATTTTTATATTTAAGACAATATACAATTTCTAAACAAAAAGGAGGATTATAATGGGCAAGACAATCTTATATACATTAAAAGGAGCAGCTATAGGGGCTATCGGAGCAGTTTGTTTATTTGTGGTGGGGTTTTGCATTGAGCTATTTAATATGGGTTGTGCGATATTAACTTGTGATTGCGATAAACCGATGGTATTTGATTGGTCCGGAATGTGGGGGCTGTTATTTATATGTACTATTGGTGGGGCAGTTGTTGGTATGGTATATGGGATTTATAAAGCAAAAGAGGAAATCAATGCTGAGAAGTCTAGGAGAGATGCTGAAAATTCAGAAGCAGCGCGAAAACAGAGAATTCAATGGGCAAGCGAAGTGAAACAGAAAGCATTAAATGTAAGTAATACTTGTGAAGCAAATTGTAAAAACGTTCCACCGCTTGTAAGCAGTGCATATAAAGCAGATGCTCAAATGGAACTTGTTTTATCAGAATTGGCTAAAACTGCTGAATTGATGGGTAAAGTTGATGCGATGGCGGAAGATGTTCAGAAAGGTGGAGGGACTAAATGATAATTGTTACATGTCACAAATGTGGAAAAGAGATTCATAAAGCTGATAAGTGCCCATATTGTGGTAATTCGACAAAATTTGGGACTGTGAATGGGATGACAGATATACATGAAAATGCATATGTGGAATATTCAGAGTTAGCTACTATTTTGGACGCAGGAGATTTTGCAAAATTAATAGAAAAATCTCGAGCTGTGCTACGGTGGATGCCAACCTGCTCTGGAGTTTTTTGGATGCGATTGTTAGCAAAGAATGGATGTAAGACCGATGCAGAACTTATACAAAAAGGGATAAACTGTGATGATTCAGCAGATTTTTATAATGCATATAGATATGGAACGTCTGTTGAAAAAGCTACGTATGATAACGTTAAGAATTTGATTGAAAATGTGCGTGCTATTCTTGAATCAGCAATTATTACTCATGAATATGAAGAAAAATCTGCAACTCCTATTATGAGATGCAAAAGTGAATTTCCTTTAGAACTCCAAGCTAAACGTAAAGAACTTTTTGAACTTTGGACGCAATTGGAAAAAACAGAACAAGAGATGCACGTAATTGAACAGGAATGCAAACTTTTGCTTAATGAGCATAAAATAGCATTGGATAATTCAAAAAGCGAAGCTGTTCAAATAAAGACTCAAAGCTACAAGCTTAACGAGTGCACATCCGAGGAATTTAACGAATATATGATTCGATTGGGGAATGTCTTAAATCAGTCGGATACTAGTAAAAAAGAGATTGAATTAATGAGAAAACAGTTACCTTGGATAGAAACATTTAATAATAAGGTTCAAGAACGAGAAGAAATTAATTTAAAGATTACATCGAAATTATCTGATTTAAGATCGTATGAGAACAGAATTAAATCTACAGTTTCGGAAATCGAGCATATAGAAAAAAGACATCGACTGGCATTACGAAATTTGGCTAATTATGATTTTCAAAGTACAATCTCGTTATTAGGAATTAAGGAATATGAAGAAAGTTTGAGTAACGCAGGTTTAACATCGTTTTCTAGAGATGTAAAAGAAACTCAAAGTTTGTTTGAGAATTAATCAGAAGGAGTACGGCTATATGGAATATACAGCAGAATTATTTGTGAGATTTTTGACAAAGTTAGGGTCGCTGGATAAAGATATCAGATCTACCCTTTCTGCGTCTGACAGCATGGTATCATCACGAGACTCTAAAGAACAATTTGAATGGCAAGAAGTTCAAAACAGATTAAGTCAGGTGCAAAACCTGAGAGTATCCAAAAGTAAAAACGTTTTAACAGAATATTGCAATAATGTTGAAAAGATTTTTTCTAAAGAAGTAAGTGATAAGAGAAGTTATTTTTTACGTCTTCAGAAGTGTAAGGAAGTATTGTCATTGCTTACAAGTGCAGAAAGTATTATTACGGATAAAGATGTATATGCTTCAATAAAAACGGGTCAAACATATTCGGTTAATATTTCAATTGAAGACTTACTTGCTGGAAAAATTGATTTTATTGGAATGGCATATGCTGTAAATATTGCAATCAGAAAAGGAAGGAAAAAAGAAATTTCAATAGCTAGTTCAAAGCTTTACAGTACATGCCGATATGCAGAACAAATTTTAACTCAAGAAAAAACAAACATTTTATCTCATATTAGTGGAAATAGGGATAGTGTTCGTAAAGAATATAATGTTGCAGGTGAAAAAGCTCATCGAGATATGGAAAAAGAATGGAACGTGTCTTTTGAAAAATTTAATGAGATGTCTGCAAGCTTTGCACAGCAAAAGAAATCATCAAGAGCAAAAACTAAGGTAACAGAAAGGGAAGCGATTTCTGGCAAAAAGAATCAACTGGGAAAAATTATCGAGCGTTTTTGCACGGAATTTTCACCAGAGCAGTTTGAAGAAGAGTACATTCGCTTGTATTCTTTGGAACCATCGTATAATCATTATGAGTGCGTATCAGAAATGCCTCGGAATATTTATATAAGTACCCTGGAATATGATCTTTCAGAATGGGATTTATGCGATTATACAAAAGAATTTTTGGACAGATACTATTATTTTATGTATGGGGGAAATAAATTATATATTCCTTATTGTGCTCAGTTTGGTCAGGAATTCAATTATTTGTTTAAGTTTGACGGAACTGCCAAAGGAAAGGTTGTGAGTGATGCATGCAATATGGGAATACGTTTATTCATGATGCTTCCACCTGGTAAAGTAAATTTTACTTTTGTTGATCCGGTTTCTTTGGGTGAGAGTTTTGCAATGTTTACAAGACTCGTTAATATAGATGATAGAACAAGTGAAGTCATAAATGGAAAAATATGGTCTTCTCCGAATGATATTGAGGATAAATTGAGGATTATGACAGATCATATCTCAAATGTTACTCAAAGATGTTTGCAGGGGAAATATGATAATATTTATGAGTATAATAAAGTAGCAGAGCAGAATGCAGAAGCATATCAAATTATTATGCTTATGGACTTTCCGGCGGGATTGTCTGAACAATCATTGCGGCTTTTGGAACAGATTTCTACTTCTGGACCAAAGTGTGGTGTGTTTACTATAATTTATAGGAATGAAACACAGTTTAGCAAAATCCCTGAACGCTCCCAGCCTTTAGTTACAAACATAGAAAATGGATTTCAGGTGTTTGATTATTCAGATGATGCCAAAAATATCACATGTTCAAAGGAAACTGTAAAAGGACAGCCACTTTTGTGGAGTGGAATTGAAATGCCGTCTGCCGAATATATGGATAAAATAATAGATATATTGAAAAAAGGTATTAAATCTGCAGATAAGGTAGTCATTGGAATTGACAAGGTAAATAGAACTGAGAATGAGAGAGAACCAGAAGAGGCATCAACAAAGAATGGAATTCGAATTCCAATAGGATTACATGGTGCTAACGAGGTTCAATATCTTACTCTTGGAGTCGGAGGCAGTCATCATGCTTTGATTGCTGGTGTTGCCGGATCTGGTAAATCAAGTTTGTTACATACTATTATTCTTCAAGCACTTTCACAGTATGGACCGGATGAATTGAGAATTTATCTTGTAGACTTTAAACGTGGTGTGGAATTTAAGATTTATGCAGATTACAAACTTCCTTCGTTTGAAGTTGTTGCGATTGAGAGCGAACGTGAGTTTGGATATAATATTCTTAAAGCACTTGAAAGAGAACAGAAAATTAGAGCAGATCGCTTTAAACGTGTAAAAGAGAGAAAAATCGATCGTATTGAGGATTATCGTGCATTGCCAAATGCAGCCCCGATGCCAAGAATTTTGGTTATTATGGATGAATTCCATGAATTGTTCTCAAATGCTAGTGATAAGATTGGAAAAGAATCAGCAGAGATGATGGAACGAATTGTTCGTCAGGGTCGAGCTTTTGGTGTTCATATTATTCTTGCATCTCAGAGTTATTCAAATGTGGGGGGATTGGATAAGTCTGTTTATGATCAGATGGCGGTAAGAATTGTTTTGAAATGTTCAAAAACAGATGCATCTCTTCTACTTGGAGATGGTAGCTCGGATGTGGATCAGATTTCAATTGATGATCCGGGACGTGCAATCTATAATTCGGAAGCAGGAAATAAAGAATACAATAGTCATTTCCGAGTAGCTTTTATTGACCCGTCTAAACATCGTGAAATTCTGGAAGGTGTCAGTGAAAGAACTTGCAAGCTTTCCAATAATAAAACAAGAATTCTCCTTTCTAATATTGAGGATAACAAATATAGCATTTTCAATCAGTTTACAGACTATGATATGGAAGCGTGCAAGGTTCCTGGAAGATTATATTTGGGTGAGCCACTTAGTGTTGTAAATAATCTTAATATGGATTTGGTAAGAAATGAGTATTCAAATATGTTGATGGTTGGTTCTGATAGTGATAAGGCTAGAAGCATGTTTGCGTTTGCTATGCTCAGTTTGGCTATTAACTATTGGGTATCTCATAATAAAAAGGCACCAGAGGAACCGTTTATTTATTTTTTGAATTACAAGCCGCTTAGAGATGACTATTTCATTGATGCACCAAATATATTGGCTACAGAGTTGCTAACTAAGTACGTAAAGAATATACCAATTAGTAATCCTGGTGAGATTAGAAGTATTATTCAGAAATTATATTCAGTATCTATGGATACACAGGGCAGTGTAAGTAGCGAGAACAAGTATTTGATGGTATTTGGTTATCAGAGAGCCGAAGACCTGAAATCTGAAGATAAGGCTGCAGAGAAACAGGATATTATGAGTATGATGTCTTCGAGAAATCAAGGGTCGACACATTCGATGAAGGAAATGATCGAAGTGATCCTGACAATGGGAGCACAGAATGGAATACATTCGGTATTCTGGCAGGATGATTTTAAAGCACTTGATTTTGCCGATCGAAAACTTATCACTTACTTCTATCAGAAGATTGCTTTTGATATGTCCAAAGAAGATTATTCACAGTTCGTTGGCGTGAATGATATCAGCCAGCTTGGTGAAAATACAGCTGTATATAATAATCGAATCGATGATACAAGAAGCTTCAGGCCATACCAGTCTCCAGATAAGGAGTGGCTTGAAACTGTATGTGAGTCTTTGAATCAGTGATGGATTAAGGAGAGGATAAGTTGCGATATCACTCATATCTTCTCCTTTTTTAGATGAATGGAGGTTACACCATGGGTGAATTAAAAAATAAAGGTCGTGAAGGCGTAAAAGAAAATCAGGATAAATATCAGGAAATTCATGAAGGTGCTGAGCAGTCTCTTGAAGAGAGAAATCGGAATATCGAAATCGTCCATTCGTTAGAGGGTGTTGATGATGATGATAAAGCTTCTATTGAGGATAGCAAGGAGCAAGGCAAAGAAATCGCAGACCAGATTGCAGAGAGTCAAATGGAAACACCAAAAAATGAAGTGAATAGCAGAATGGAGAGCACTGTAAGTGAAATGAAAGACCTTGAAGGTCGAGAAAAAGATGATGCTAGCAAAGCAAGTGCAATGGATGGCAATTATGGCGGTGTTGGCTCAGGGCTGGAGAGTAAATTCGAAGAAAGTGCTAATGAATTCAATGATATTGCCACAAGTGGAGAAGAGATTCAGGAACAGTCTAATGTTCAGATCGATAATATCATTCAGAACATGAAAGAAGATTGGTAAATATGGGGAAATTAGAAAACCGACTTCGAGAAACTATATCTGACCTTCAGGAAAAACATAATGAAATAGTCGAACTGGGAGAGGAAAAGCTTAGAGAAAGAGATGAATATTTAGCCCCTCTAATCGGAAGATTAGAAGAAATTGATGATGAAGATATTGCTTCGATTCAGAATGCTGGAGATTATGATGTGAACTTTCTTAAGAGTATTAGTGATGCGTTAAAGTGCAGCATAGACGATGATGATGCAGTAGCAATTCAGAAAGCAAAAGATGCAGCAAAACAAGTTTCGGGAAGTCTGGATGACGTTAATCAAACCATCGAGATTGAACCGCCTCACAAGTTAATTGATTATGACACAAGTCTAAGTGGAGATTTAGATGAAGTGGCTATGAATTTTGAAGACACTGTAGTCGAAACAGAGAATAATGAGGAAGAGTTTTCAGAAGAAATTAGTATAATTATTCAGGAAATGAAAGAAGCGTGGTAAGCAAATTGGCCTTGCTTTGGGGCAGAAAGGAAAATGCGAATGAAAGAGCAAACATACTATCTTGTATTTACAGTAGATAGAATACCTGATCTGACATTAACAAAATATAGTGTGTTAGATGGGTCCAGTGTTGATGACATTATGGACAAGCATGGAGTATTTCTGCGTCAACTTCACAGACTTGGTTCAACATCTGGAGTATATTTTCATCTTTTGTATTACTTTGATCCTGACGAAAGAATACCTAAGGGACATCATTTATCAGTTGTATTTTATGCGACATCAAGAGATCGGAGAAAATTAGAGGGTATTAGGGAATTTTTAACTACCTCTGTATTAAGTACTTACTATGATTTCCATTGCTATGAGGTAAGTACAGATTTTTGTCCAGAGACATTGCTGACTTCTGATAAGAGAACAGAAAATGTAATCATGTTGACAAACGTTGCTGGGCAGAAAAAAACATACGGAATACATGCTTCAAATGTTGCGGATGTAAGTAGCTATATGGATGAAGTTAGTATGGGGTTACGCCAGACGATCACTTGTGAGATTGCGTCTGATGGTGATGCTGTCTTAAGCTTTAATTCTTTGAAAGCGAATAAGAATGGACAGATCCTTTTTTCAAGAAAGCATGTTTTGGCTAAGAGAATGCAAATAGTCGATGGAAAACTGAGACTGTTTGAGAATGATAAGAGCGATTCTATATATGAAGATTTTGAGTATGAATTAAGTGAAACATGGGAACAGGTATTTCAAGAAGAACGTTCTGCGGATGATGGAACACGTTTCATCTGTTATTTTGAGCCTGATGGAATAAAAATTATTGAAATTGGTTCCAAAATGGTGCCGATGTATTTTTCTGAGAGACATATAGTGGCTCGGCATATTGAATTTGGAATAAATGAAAATGGTGTTAGTACACTGTTTGTTATTCATGACGATGGGGCAAAACCTGATGAATATCCATATGATTTAACAGATGAACAGATTAATCGTTTTATCAACGACTATAATAGTGGTTCAAACAGAGCCGCAGTTTGCTATTTCAATACATCGGGAAATACAATCGTAGAACTTGGATGTCATGATGAAATCTGTGGAGATGCGAATACATTTTTGACAAATGCTCCGGAAATAGAACGGAAATTTAACTTTGCTGCATTCTTAACAAAAAAAGACTACTATTTGCCAGCTCAAAATAGATTGGATATTGATCCTGCCGGAGAAGTTCCTTTGTATTCAATTATGGAATGGGAACCTTGTGAGGATGGCAGACTGTACAATGTTCTCAAATTGATGGAAGGCTATAATAGCACAGTCGCTCTGCGTATCGACATTTTCCCTGTTGAGCAGACGCAGTATATTCGACAGAAAATATTGCCGTATGCAGATACAAGAAAAAGAATATCTGAAAGACAGCAAGGAAAAGATGATAATAGCGAAAATATAATCAAATCATGGGATAAATATCTTCAAAACATGATGAAATTCCCTCAGTTTTTTGCAAATGTTGTCGCTTTTTCTGATAAAGAAGATATTGCTGTAATGCTTGCAGATAGCGTTGCTGCAGAAGCTGTTGAGTCAGGTACATATATTATTGAAAAAATTTATAAAGAGAATGGAATGTCGGTATATTACAGCGATCAAAGGGCACTTAACCTCGTTCGACTTGCTGAAAATGATGACCTAGGACTTAGACCAGACTCTCCTCTGTATTATAAGGAACCTGGTAATTATATTGCCCAACTTTTGACATTGTATACTCTTGAAGAATTACGGCCGATGTTTTCACTGCCTATTCTCTATCCGGGTGAATCAATCGAATGCTTGAAAGAGACTGATCCTAAGCCATTCAAAGAAAAAGATGGTGAGTCGGTATCTCTTGGAACGAGCAGCTTGGGATATGATGTCGATTTTCCTGTTAAGTTGTTTAAAAAGCATGCGTTTATTGCGGGTGTTCCTGGTGCGGGAAAGACCAATACCATGCTCCATTTAGTAACCAGTTTATGGAGAGATACAGAGGAAAAAATTCCATTCCTAGTATTAGAACCGGCAAAACAGGAATATCGCGCTCTGGCAAAGATTAAAGGAATGGAAGAATTAAGAGTATTTTCGCCTGGTGCGGACACATACTTCCCCCTTCACATTAATCCATTCCAGTTCCCCGTTGGATTGACATTGGCAGAACATATTGCAAATCTGAATGCAGTATTCGCAGGTGCATTTGAACTACCGCCTCCTTCACCGCATTTTATTGATACATGTATTGAGAGAGTATATCTTGATAAAGGGTGGAATATCAATGAGAGAAATACTTTAGATGAGAATGGCAATTATCGCCATGAGTTTCCAACATTGCAAGAGTTGTATGCTTCGCTAGAAGTTGCCGTTAAGAATTCCCACTATCAGGGCGAAACTCTGGGTAACTTACAATCTGTGTTGGAAGTACGTGTAGGAAGTCTTTTAAAACGTGAAATCGGTAATGTTTATAATGTTCGAGAGTCTATCTTGAAACCAGAACAATGGTTGGATGTACCGGCAATTATAGAATTAGAATCTCTTGGTGAAGGTCCTGCAAACTTTATGTCATTGTTGCTTTCAACGTTAATTCGTGAAACTTTGAAAGTTAGAAAAACAAGTGATAACGAAGGTGATTTCGATAAACCAAGCAAGGATTTGAACCACGTTATTTTCTACGAAGAAGCACACAATTTGATTGGTCCTGACACGGATAGCCCTATGGGCGATTCAGTAGATCCTAAAATTTCTGCTACAAAGTATGTAGTTAAAATGTTGGCAGAGGTTCGAGCACTGGGTGAAGGTATTGTTATTGCAGATCAGTTACCTACAGTAATGGCACCTGAAGTCTTGAAAAATACAGGACTCAAAATTGCTCATAGAATTACAGCGCAAGATGACCGAGCACTTCTGGGCAGTACTATGTCTGCATCGCCTGATCAGTTGGAAGAACAAGGAACATTTGGGACCGGATGGGCTTTGATTTTCTATGAAGATCTTTTGAAACCTTACAAGATGAGGGTTCACGAATGGGATATTCATAATAAAGATAAAAGTAAATATGATTCTCCTACAAACAAGCAGCTTTTCTCGTATCTTAAGGATAATCAGACATATCGCTCTACCCTTCTTACAAGTGCGAAAATCATGAAGGAAAAGATGGATGTTGAATATGATCAGTTACGTGGACGAGGGGAAAAGCTAAAGGAAAACATTGATAAAGAGTACTTGATTATAAGGGCATTAAGTCGGGGGATTGAAAATCAAGAGACGGCTTCGCGTGAGATACAGATTCCGGAAGATGTAGAGCGTAACAAAATTGAGCTTCAAAAACAGAAACATGTGGTCGAAGAAAGGAAGTCTCGATTCCTTCAAAAGTATAGTCGAGAGTTACATCAGCTTTGTTGGGATTATATTAACCAGTATTATGCGACAATCACGTTAGCAAATAACTATGATTTCACCTCAGAGAGATTGTATGCAGCTTCGATTAGTGGCTTCTTTACCATTTTCGAAACTATGCGTTCATTAGTGGATGTACCTGAGTTGACTGAAACATTGGTGTCTGAGCTTAAAAATGTTATATCTGATACGGAACGCTTTGTTTCGTTAGATAAAACAAAAGAATGCGTATTGAGAGGTAGCGAGATTTATCCTGATTTGCAGTATGCCAGCGGTTATTACTGGGTCAACGATACATATCTCAAAAAGAAAAACTTGGTAGCAAAAGCAAAGCGCATTCTTCAGTTAGACAGTGATCGTGAAAAGTACATCAATTCGTATTGCACTGATTGGACTAATGAGTTTTGTGAAGTATACCAAAAAGCCGATGCATACGCTGAGGCTACAGAAAGACTCATTCTGATTAAAGAATCCGAAGCAAAGGCGCTATACGTTGACGAACCGGAAGCATATGAACAAATGATGAAGCAGATTAACGACTATAAAAACAAGAAATATGCATTGTATAAAATGCTTCATTCTATGGTGGTTGGTCCAATTAAAGAAGCATTTAGGTTTTTAAATGGAGCTGATAGGATTGCTTTTCTGAAGGCGTCAAAGAAAATTAGAGAATTACATTTGGAAATCGTTAATTATCTGGACGCACATGCAGATGCTAAGCTGTCAGGTTGTGATCGTTATAAAAAACTTAGAGAAGAAGCAACTGTAATTATTAATATGGATCTTTTGGCACGTATTGAATTAGCAAGATCCAACAGATTGCTACAAACTGAACAGTTAATCTCTTCCAATAGTACAGAAGAAAAGAAAAAGATTATTAGATTGATTCGTGATACTCACAATGCGTATTTTGAGGCTTATAGCAGATATAGCGTTGAGCGTTTTGATTATCAGATAATCTTGATTAATTTCTATATGCAGTATTTGGATAGCATGATGGATTTTGGAGATATAGCTGTTCAAGAAATGATAAGTGATGATCCTTCGAGATATGAAGTGAAGAAGTGTTCTGAAATCATTCAAAAATTGATTTCAAACGATACTGTTCCAGAAACACAGAAGATTTCTTGGAATAGGATTCAGAATCGATGGATTAAATTCTTTAAGGAGACATAGTAACAAAGGGGGATGTCGAAATGGCTATGCGTTCAGTCGAATTTGTTGGCAAAGCTGAGGGGATAAAATCTCATGAGCTCTCAGTTAAATCCTTAATGGAGAAACTGAGCGGCATCCTCTCAAGTTTGAATGGACAAAAAAGATCTTTGCAAAGTGAATTGTCATTGCTTTATGCAGAGCTGGCGGCAGCAGAAAGTGATACCGATGAAGATGGTGAACCGGATTATGGTCTGATTGCATCAATAGAAAATCAGATAGATCAGACTAATGAGGAATTATCCGAAACTGAAGAGGAAATATCTCAGACATCTGGTGAGTTGCAAAGAGCTCAACAGGAGTATGCAGAGGTTGAAGAGGAAAAACAACAGACTTTATTTGAAATACAGGAACGAGCTCGCATCACTTCACAAGATGCATCAAAAGCAAGCGGTATGTTTGGGGCATGGGCATCGGTTGGTGCTTCATTAAATCAATCATTTCAGGCGAATTTTGACGCATTAGCCCAAGCTGCCTCAATTCTCGATGGAAATGTTAGTACAGCCAGTGCACAAACTAGTAGCGGCGGTGGTAGTAGTAGGACTGGTGGTGGAATAGGAATTGCCGTTGCTACTGGTGCTGCCGCTATAGCTTCTTCTGGCATGATAGCATCAATAAAACCTATGAGTGGCAGTTTAGGAAGTAAGCAAATTTCAGGTGCAAAATCATCTGGTGGAAGATTTCAATATGCAAAAGGTGGAAATGCCAATCACAAAGGACCGCAATTAAGTTCAAGCCAAACATCTGGAACTACGGGACATTCAGCTCTTGGCGCAATAGCTGGAAATGTAACAAGGAACTCACCTATGGGTTCAACACAATTAAGCCATAATTCTGGTGAATTGCGAAAAAATGGATTACAAGGTGTAAAAAATGCTGCACAAAAGGAGCAACAAACAAGATGTCAGTCAGAAAGTAGTGTGGCTGGATCAGCGAAAAGCAAAACAATATCAGGTAAAGGGCCTAGCGATATTACTGGTGGATTCACTATGAATACACCAAAAACAATTGAAGAGATAAGAAAGCAAATGTCACCTACAGAACAAGCTTATTTTGATAGCCAAATTGCTGCAGGTGGAGGTGTTGAAGGTCAACGAGCTCATTTGCAAGGAACGGGTAAGAAAATGTTTATTACTAGCAGTTCGAATGGAACTGCGTCAGGTAATTTTCTTACAAGAGAACATCCCGGTAAGACGCCAGAAGAAAGAAAGCAGAATTTACAATTACCTCCTGAAAATGATGCGACTAGAGTTCAAAAAGTTGTATCTCAGAAGTCTGTTGTTGTATTGGAGAGTGATATTTCTCCTCAAGAAAAGTGGGCAGAGGAAGCTGGTTATAAAGCAACTAAAGGCATGAGACAGGTTTTTACTCCGAATAAAGATATATTGGGAGCCTTTCATGCAGAAATTTATGCACTTGTTGTTGATGAATTAGTGAAGAGTGTTGGCGGGGATTCAATTAGGTCGAGAAGCTTAGTTCATGACGATTATGAAAATGAGAAAAATCAAGCCAGTCAGGAATCATCTAATTCTTTCAAAGAATCAATGGTTAGTAAAACCGATAACAGAACAAGCATTCTGGGGGTGGATACTCCAGGTGCAGTTATTACAGATAAATATCTTGGCACAGTTTATTCACGTATTAATTCAGCAGAAAGAACAAGCCGATCTATTTTTGAATATGCTTTGAAGCAAAGGATGATAAATATTAAATCAGCTAATTCAGATGAAGAGTATTACGATTCGGATGAAAAATGTTTATATCTTGATATTCCGGGAGATGTAAATGACATTGAAGGTAGTGGTACAGGCTTGTTTCATGAGTCAGGACATGCGATTGATCATGCATTAGGTGGAGGTCAATATTTATCAAATAACAAAGATTTTCGTAATTGCCTAATTAAAGATTGTAATACACTAATTAAAAAGTTTAAGTCCGATCCAATATGGGGACGAAAATTTATGAATCTAATAAAGACTTCGCCAGATGCTTTTTCGGTATCTGACATTTTAGAGGGTATTACAGATGGTCGAATAAGTGGCGGCTGCGGTCATGGAAAAGAGTACTGGAAAGAAGACGAGTTTGTAGTATGCAATGAAGCTTTTGCACATTTTTTTGAGGCATCAATGGGAGCAGCTCCAAATCGACTCAAATATATCAAGATTGTCTTTCCTGAAGCATATAACAAATATTTAGAAATGATTCGTCCATTCACAGCTAAAGTACATGAAGAATTAGAAAGAGAATTGTAGGAGGTTTTATTATGGATTTATTGGATTCTTTATTTGATGAAGAACCGACAAGATTAATGTTGGACGAAAATCAAGAGAAAATCTTGAGTCAATATATTAATTTGTTTGAACATGGCATTCCATTTGCGTATATTCCGAATAAAGTTCCGCTAGAGGAAATATTTAAAGAAATGAGTAACTGCGTAGCGAATAAATCGGATAATCTTCTTGAAAGATTAGGGATAGTAGTGCAACAAAATCGAGTGTATTAATGTCAAAACTGAGAAGTAGGAGTAATAGTAATGGACTTTTTTGAACAGTTTATGTTTGATGAATTGGTAGAATTATATTCTAGAGATAGTTTGGAATCATATGAGTATGATGATATATATGAACGCTTTACTCATTTGGAGCATTGCATAGAGGTAAAACCTTACCTCTATGCAATGCGCTTTCTCGGAAAAGGCACTAAAGCAGAACCAGATAGTGTTTTGCGTGAGCTTGAGAGTCTGGAGTTATCTTCCAATAACCAAGTTAGAGGATTATATTTGGATATTAAGTTGGTAATGAAAAAAGGAAATGCCAGTGATATTGAGGAATTAGATAAATGTGTTGAGGCTGGATATTCAGATAAATATTTGAAAGACGCATCTTATTTGTGCTCAGAAGATGCAAACCAAGAAGATGATGATGATGAGTGTGAAGATGATACTGACAATTATTATACCGATGAAGATGAAAAGGTTCGCTTTAGAAGCATGATTTTTGAAGGTTGTGGTTACAGTGGCTATCGTTTTACATCTGGTGATATAGATTATCTTAATGCGAAAGTGTTTATAGAACCAATAAAAAAAGCGTGTACTTTATCTGTTCGTTCGCAAATATATGATGGTAATGAACCATTTTCAAAGGTTTTTAGCAATGAATATCAGCTAAAGCCTGGAGATACTTGGTTCCAAACAACTGGCTGGGGTAATAAGAATTTCTATGCATATGAAAATAAAACATATCAGTGGAGAGTTGAATTCGACGGCAAGGATGTGTATAGCCAGGATTTCTATTTTTATAATGGGAAAATAAAGAAATCTGGAGTTCCTGTTAAGGATGTCAAATTATTTGCTTCAAAAGCTTCAGGTGCATTGGAGGCAGATCGAGATAAATATTCTATGGCGTTTAAAAGGGAATCCCTAGAATATGTTTATTTCAAATTATTTATCGAAGAACCGGGACAAGACACAGTGGTTCAGATATTTTTGAAAGTTATATGCTTAGAGGATGATTCTGTTTTCTATGATAAATACATATTGCACCATTTGGAAGCTGATACCTATGCTTGTTGGAATGGGATAGGATTTAATCAGAAAGGTAAATGGAAAGCTGGGTTATATAAGTATTCGCTTCGTGTTGGAACGGGTTCGGTTTACGAAGGAACATTTACGGTTTATTAGTGGAATATAAATTACAGCAAGGTTGAGGGGATGAGAAGAAAATGCGTTGTCTATTTTGCAAGAAGGAAATAGGAAATGCCACTAGTTTTTGCCCTGAATGTGGTCAGAAACTTGAGCAATATATACAATCTCCAGAAATTGAAAATTATTGGAGCGAAGTGAATAAAGCTGATTCGCAGAGAAATGAGCAGTATAAAAGTTGGCTTGAGGAGACAACCAAAGCAAGATGTAGAAAAATCAATAAGTCTATTGCGATATTTGTATTTATTGTTGTTATTATCATGACTGTAGTATTTGGAATTATAAAGTATAATGATTATTTAAAAAAGATGGATGCAGAAGTGCAACCTAATAATTCTACATATACTCAAAACAAAGAGGTAACAGATTCTAGCAAACAAAATGATTTAACTGAATATATTCTCCCAAACAGTAATTCGGAATACATTTCATATTCTGATCTTGAGGGACTTTCACAGACAGAAGTCTCATTAGCACGTAATGAGATATATGCCCGCCATGGAAGAAAATTTGAAACGGATTCTATTAGAGAGTACTTTGAAATGAAAACATGGTATGAACCTTCTATTGATTCTGATAATTTTTCGGAATCGGTTTTTAATAATTATGAAAAGGATAATATAAAAACTATTATAAACTACGAGGAAGAAAAAGGATGGAGATAGTGGAATGGTAGGAGTATTAAAGGGTATTTGTAACAGGGGGATGCCCACGGAAATCAATATACATGGATGGAACAAACCTGGTTTATAAAGAAATATTTACAGTTTATTAGTTGGATATAAATTACAGTGAAGATGAGGATGAGAAGAAAATGCGTTGTCCATTTTGTAAGAAGGAAATTGAAAATACCACAAGTTTTTGCCCTGAATGTGGTCAAAAACTTGAACAAATTACACAATCTTCAAAAACTGAAAATTATTGGAGTGAAGTGAATAAAGCTGCTTCACAAAGAAATGAGCAGTATAAAGATTTAGTTGATAAGACAATTAAAGAAAGACGGAGAATAAACAATAAGTTTATTACGATAGTTGTATTTGTTGCTGCTATTACGATGACGGCAGTGTTAGGAGGGATGAAGTATAATGATTATTCTAATAAGTTGATTGCTGAGATGCAAGCTCAGTTAGTTGGTAAAACACTTACGGCACACTCTACACATATGGAGGGGCTAGGATGGATAATACATGAGTATAGCCAACTGACATTCAACGATGAAAGTAGCTTGGATTATGCTTTTATTAGCACGACAGGACCTAAAGAAGAGGATGAGTTACCGCAGTATGAGGGGACATATAATTATACGGTATCGCGAACAATTACGGGAAGTTATAAAATCAGCACAGATGGTAAAGTTTATGAATTGAAGGTAAATGATAACAATGAGGTTACAGGAATTTCTCGAAAATAGAGATATGATGCTAGAATGAAAGGAAGGTATGAAAAATGGAATTATTTGATAATACGATAATCTTGTATGACAAAGATGGTAATGAAGTTGAGTTTGAGTTTTTGCATGAATGTAAGTATCAAGGGAAAACGTATTATGTAGCTTGGTCAGAAGAAACTGATGATAAAGTAGTAGTTACAGAGAATAGTGAGGGGGATTATGAAATAGTTGATGATGACGATGTTTTGGATTATGTGAAAGAATCCTTTGTCGAAGATATGGGTAACTTTATGGAGGAGGTAGATGCATTATCTGATGAGCTTAGTGAATTGGATAAAAAATTTGATAAACTTTTTGATGAATCTGAAGAAAATACAAATAGTTCAGAATCTGTGGTAGATTCTTTTGACTATGAGCAGTATGTATTACACTCTCAGGACTACGCGTTTAAACAGGCATTGCAAGCATATGAAAATGCAGATTTTAATCGAGCCTTAGAACTTTTTAAGGAAGCTTCTTATCAAGGAAATATTTTTGCATATGCTCATCTTGGCATCATGTATCATCAAGGTGAGGGATGTGAGAAAAATGAGGAACTGGCATTAAGTGCATTTAGAGAGGGGGCAGCAGCCGGTTGTCCTTTGGCTGCATGTTGGATTGCAGAATTCTATCGTATGGGATATGCTGTTGAAAAGGATAAAGATTATGCAGAAAAATTGCTTCAAAAGAATATTGGAGCTTTGAAAGAAATGTGTAAAGCTGAAGACGTTACATCATTGTATTTCCTTGGTTTCAATTTAATTTATGGAATTGGTATGGATGAAAATGATGAAGAAGCTGTACAACTTCTTGAAGTTGGTTCATATAAAGGTGATTCAAGTTGCACAATTCTATTAGCTGAATGTTATTTAAATGGATGGGGTGTTGCAGAAAATAAGGAAAAAGCATTTCGAATGTTAAATGATGTGAAAAAACTCAATAAAAAAGGCAATTTTTTATTGGGCAGATGTTATTATCACGGAATTGGAACGGAACAAGATTTCGTTAAGGCTGTTGAATGCTTTAAGAAAGCAGCAAATTTAAATCATGGTACAGCAAAAGATTATTTAGGAGACTGCTACTATAACGGACAAGGGATAGATCAAAGTTACAGTGAAGCAGCAAAATGGTATAAAGATGCTGCTGACAATAATAAAAATGGAAGTTCCGCTCACAGTTTGGCATTTATGTATTTGAAGGGTGAAGGGCTCCCAGAGGACATACATAAAGCTATTGATTATTGGCACATTGCCGCTGACAAGGGAATTACGCAGGCACAACGCATTATATCGAGAGAATATATTTCTGGTGAATATCTTGAAAAAGATTATATTAAGGCAAAAAAATATATTGAAATGGCAGCAGAAAAAGGCGATGCAGAAGCACAATTCACATTGGGACGATATTACATCAGTGAGATGGGATTTGATAATGAACAGAAATGTTTTGAATGGTTCCAAAAAGCAGCTGAACAGGGATTGGTTGAGGCTGAATATGCTGTTGGTGGATGTTATGAAAATGAACTTGGTGTAAAACAAGATTATGCACAGGCAAATTACTGGTATCAAATTGCAGTTAAAGATGGGCATAAGCGAGCTGCTTATGATTTGGGAATAAATTATCTTAAGGGACAAGGAATTGAAAAAGATGTTGAAGCTGGTATTCAGCTTTTAGAAATTGCATCAAATGGGAACGTTCATGAAGCTTGTCGAGAACTTGCGACTAGATACCATTATGGCATTCCTAATTTTAGAGGACAAGCACTGTATAAAAATCCATCTGAAGCTCAACGATTGGCATCTATTGCAGTGCAGGATGAGTCTGATGGAAAAGCACAGTACATACTTGCAAAAATTATTGAAGAGGATTTTGGAAACTCGCAAGCGGCAATTGAATGGTATCGCAAAGCTGTTTTGAACGAAAACAAAGAAGCAATGTTAGGACTCAGTCGGATTTATATTAATACGCAATCAAATTGCCAAGAGGCAGTTCAAATGCTTTCTAAATTAATTAGTGAAAAAAATGGTGAAGCACAGTATCTCTATGCGCAGTGTCTTGAAAATGGATACGGTTGCACAAAAGATAAGAGAGAGGCAAAAAAATACTATCAACTGGCTCAAAGTAATGGTTATGAAGGGGCAAAGCGCAAGAAAAGATTTGGATTTTTTTAAGTAATGGCACTACCCATAATTTTTTGAAGAAGAAAAGATTATGGGTAGTGTACGTAGTAAGTAAAAGAAGTACTTGTTTTGTATAATTAAGATGGTATGATGATGAAAAAATATTATTCATCTCTTGCAATATTATTTAATTTCCGATTTTCAGACAGTAGATTAGATTTTGTATTCGATACATCAAGTAGAGCAGAAAAATTCTGCTGAATGATTCCTATCGTTCTTTGCTTGTTCTGCAATTCCTGTTTTTCCCGGACAGCGGCAGACTGTTCCGATTCAAGATTTTCAATTTGCTTCTGGATTTTATTAGAGCTTGGGATTTTGGTAACACCGAGATCCTGAAGCTCTTTTTTTAGTGAATCGTGGAGCTGGTATTCTGCCTGATGTTTGGTGCGGTATGCTTTTGGATTTTTAGCAGATTTACAATCTTCAATTACTTTACGACAAAGCCGGTAAGAATTGCAGTGTTTCTGAATGACTTTCTGCGTGCTCAGCTCACTGTTGATTTGTGCTATTCTTTGGTCGGCAACTTTCACAGAAGCTTCAATGTCAGATACATGTTGCCTGAAATCCTCATAATTTAGCAGGTTATTTTCGGAAAGATAGTTGAAGGTGCGGGCGGCTTCTTTCAGATTGTTTAGTTTTGCCCAACGTTCAAATCCTTCCCGATTACCGGTTGTAACATACGTGGAGATATTGATATACAGGCGAGCTTCTCTGGATAGATGCTTTGGAGCTTTCACTTTGCTACGATTTTTAGCCAAGCGAATGCGGACATTTTCTTCTGAATAATAGCTTCCGAGAGATTTCATATAAGTGAAATTCTTCTGCTCCGGTGCACGGAAGGACAGGTGTTTTCCTTGGCGAACTTCGTATCCGGCTAACTGCATTTTTTGTAGAAATTCCTCATAGTTGATGGAAGTCCAGATTGCCTTATCAACTGCAACACGTAGTTTGGCTTTCCAACTGGTGCCACGATGATATTCCATGTTCTCTTTATAGCTTTTACCTTTTTCTGCGGTTGGCATACTGGTGGTAAGTCCATTTTCATGGCAAATGCGATTACTGATTCGGCAGATTTTATGGTAGCTCCGCTTATTGGAAACATACTTGTGATGATCAACAAAGCTTGCTGCATTAAAGATGATGTGGTTATGGATATGATTTTTGTCAACATGGGTACTGATCACGTATTCATATTTTCCTTTCAGTACTTCATCTGCAAATTGCTGCCCAAGCCGGTGAGCAGTTTCTGCATCAACTTCTCCAGGTTTAAATGACTGGATCAGATGAAATGCCAGGTTATCACCTTTGTCCATTCCATTCTTTTTTGCCATTTTTCTAGTCATAGAAAATTCAAGATCTGCAGTTTCCGGGGAACAGCCAAAACTGGAAACTAACAGTTTTTCATCTGTCTTATCTGGATTTGTAATATAGTCCAGAGCTTTTTTGTCTGTTACTTTAATGGGGAAGATCTTAAGATACGCCATAATTCTTTCACCATCTCTTTCAATTCTTGCATTTCTTCCGGATACAGATCTCCGGTGCTGTTTACTTTTTTCGCAATCTGATTGATATTTACGCCAATCTTGTGCATTTCCTCATACTGTTTCTTTAGCGGAGTAGTGTCGGTGTTGACGATGTAACCGTCGATTGCCATTTTACGCAGATAAGCTCCCATGTTTTTGGTCTTTGATTCTATCATCTTCCTGCGGATAAGTTTCCTTTCTTCTTCGGTAACATAAAAATGGATTTCTTTGTTTCTCTTTCTCTCAGCCATTGGCAGTTTCTCCTTTCTGTGAGAGGCAGTAGTATCGTTGCTTTCAGTGCTTTTTCAATTTAGGGCAGGGTAACCTAAATTGGGATTTTCCGGAAGTGTATCCTCACTTCCTGTCCTTGCTGTTTTACCCCTCTATTAGTTAAAGTCAGGAGAACCGGGAAAATGCAAAAGAATTTGGCAGGTAGTATGGGATACGAAAATGTGGTATGATTATGGGCAGGATATCAGAAAAATCAGGAGTTGAATAGATTGTGAAGAAAGAAGAAATTTTTGAATATGTGCAGAAACAGTATGGCACAATGCCGGAATATTTATGGAGTAAACTATCGGACAGTGCAGTACTTCGACATAAAAATGGGAAATGGTATGCAGTGATCATGACGGTTGAAAAATCGAAACTGGGATTAGAGGGAAATGATCTGGTTGACATCATGGATGTAAAGTGCGATCCAGAAATGACCAGCATGATTATTCAGACTTATGGATTTTTACCAGGATACCATATGAATAAACAGCACTGGATCACGATTTTACTGGATGGTTCAGTCAGTGAAGCGAAGATATTGGACTTTTTGGATATGAGCTATGACCTGATTGACGGAGCAGACAGAAAGGAAGAAAAATGAGAACAGCGATAGTATACGCATCTGTGCATCATGGAAATACAGAAAAATTAGTAAAGAGGATCGCAGAAGAATGTCAGGTGGATTTGATTGATGCTGTGAAACAGCCAGATGCAGACCTGAGCAGTTATGATATGATTGGGTTTGCATCAGGAATCTATTTTTCAAAGTTTCATCAGTCGATATTGGAATTTGCAGAGAAGAATCTACCGGACGACAAAAAGATATTTCTGATCTGTACTTATGGTGGAAGTGCGAATTATAAATCCATAGAGCAGATTTTGGATAAAAAACATGCCAGTGTAGTTGGAAAATTTGGCTGTAAAGGGTATGACACATTCGGACCATTTAAACTGGTTGGAGGTATTGCTAAAGACCATCCGAATGAAGAAGATATGAAAAATGCAGCGGACTTCGTAAAAGGATTACACTGATTTTTGAGCAAAAGGAAAACCGGGGATTTTACTCCTCGGTTTTCTGGCAGTTGTGTTTCAGTCTTCAACTTGAAAAATATCTTCTACAGGCACTTTCAGGTAATGGGCCAGCCGGATTGCAATTTCAAGAGAGGGATTACGTTCTCCACGTTCGATGCGGCCTATAGTCTGGCTGCAGGAACCTATGGCTTCAGCTAAATCTGCTTGAATGAGATTCCGTTCTTCACGAATATCTTTTAGTGTATTATTGATTGCCATTCAATCACTTCCTTTGCTTATTGTTATCAGCAGGATCATGAACCTGCTGTTGAAATCTAATGGAATCCCGGAATTTCTGCACCTTTGCATTTCCCGATTACTTTTCCAAAAATCTTAAAAGAGTCAGATTCCAAAACTTGGATAGGGCGATATTTTTGATTTAAAGAAATCAGATAAACACCATCTGGCTCATCGTGTAATTCCTTGATGTAAGTATTACCGTTGAGATAGAAGATTCCAATTTCACCATTAGCAAGAGAATCTTTTTTCTGAATCCATGCGACATCGCCTGTATGATAAAGTGGCTCCATACTGTCACCGGAGATCCGTACACCAAAGTCAGTCTGCTCAGGAGCAAGGTGTCCTACGTCATAAGTTTCTTTTACAGAATCTTCCAGGTAATTTCCAGTACCAGCAGAAACTGGTTCCCAGGTAATTTCTACAGGATGATGGAATGGGATAATCTTTGCAGACAGTGGAGAAAACTTTTTAGAAGCTTTCAAAATATCAGCAAATTCAATCAATTTATTTCTGCCTTCTTCATTCAATCCACTCATAATGTTATATGGATTTTCTCCAAAGAAGGATTCATATATATCTTCGATATCAAGTAACTGGCAAAGTGTCAGGAAAACATGTAAAGCTGGTTCTCGTGCATTGGTCTCCCATTTGGAGATTGCTTTTGTAGTGACCTGAATACCTTCCTGAGAAAGCAGGTCTACCAGATCTGATTGAGAGTATCCTTTCTTTTTTCTATTTTCTGCTAATATTTCCCCGAAATCACGCATTTGTTCGCCTCATTTCTATTTGAATTTTCTATATGCATTATACCGTATGTTAGAAATAAAATCAACAATAATCTCCAAAACGGAGAAAATATAACCAAGATGTTACTTGACTATCTCCGGAATGTCGATATATACTAAACATACAGAAATTGATAAGACATCATGTTGAAGGAAACAGCTGGGAGGTGAAAAGTTTGAGTGAGCGTGTGATCCTGCATAGTGATATGAACTGTTTTTATGCCAGTGTAGAAATGCTGCATCATCCGGAATTTGCCGGAATGCCTCTGGCAGTCGGTGGCAATCCGGAAGCCAGACATGGAATTGTATTGACAGCAAATTATATTGCAAAGCAAAAAGGTGTAAAGACCGGAATGGCATTATGGCAGGCAAAACAGATTTGTCCGGAAATCATTTTTGTGCCACCACGGATGGACTTGTATTTGAGATTTTCACAGATGGCAAGAGAAATCTATTCGGAGTATACGGACAAGATCGAGCCATATGGGATTGATGAAGCCTGGCTGGATGTATCAGCCAGTAGAAATCTGAAAGGAAGCGGAATAACGATTGCAAGAGAAATCAGCCATCGGATTAAATACGAACTGGGTGTAACGGTAAGTATTGGAATTTCCTGGAATAAGATTTATGCGAAACTTGGTTCAGATTACAAAAAGCCGGATGCAATCACAGAGTTTAATCGAGACAATTATAAAGACAGGATATGGCAGCTCCCAGCGTCAGATTTGCTTTATGTCGGAAGACAGACAAATAAGAAGTTGCAAAAACTTGGAATCCGGACAATCGGGCAACTTGCGGAATCAGACGAAAAGTTGTTAGAGAGCCATTTTGGAAAAATAGGAAATGTATTATGGGCTTTCGCAAATGGCTGGGATGAAGATCCGGTTTGCAAGGAAGGATATGAAGCACCAGTAAAGTCGATAGGTAATAGCACTACAACACCGAGAGATCTGGAAAATGATCTGGATGTCTGGATCATTCAAATAGCATTGGCAGAAAGTGTAGCTGCACGATTGCGGAAACATGGATTTAAATGTAAAACAGTAGAAATTACAGTCCGAGATAATCGATTGTATAGTTTTTCCAGACAGATACATTTACGACAGCCAACGAATATTACAAACGAGATTGTAACTGTAGCATTTCAGCTATTTAAAGATAATTACAAATGGGAACATCCCATTAGAAGCCTGGGAATCCGAGCTGCGGATCTTGTGTTAGATGATATTCCCGTGCAGTTGGATTTATTTGGAAATCAGGAGAAAAAGGAAAAGTTAGAGAAGCTGGATCGTACTGTAGATGAGATCAGACGACGGTTTGGTTATTTCAGTATACAGCGAGCGGCAATGTATCAGGATAAAGTCTTATCCCACTTAGACGCTGGTACGCACACGATCCATCCACACAGTTATTTTCATAGGTAATTGGAGGGATAGATTTGAAAAAAGCATTAACCAGAAAGCAGAAAGAAAGTTATCAATGTATTTTGAATTATATGAAGGAGCATGGATACCCGCCGACAGTCCGGGAATTTGGAGAGCTGATCGGGGTGAAATCAACATCATCTGCTTTTTCCAGAATCAAGCAGTTGGAGCAAAATGGATATATCCGCAGAATCCCGGCATCGCCAAGAGCAATTGAGATTTTATAGTGAGGTGTCGGCATGAACAAAGTATATGTAGATGTAGTAGCAGAGTTTCGGAAAGACGGACAGCTGGTTCCCATATTTTTTACATGGGAGGATGGAAGAAAGTATAGCATTGACAGAATTTTGAAAATTGAGCGATGCGCCAGCAGAAAGGCAGGCGGTGTAGGAATGATGTACACCTGTATGATACAGGGGCAGGAAAGCCACTTGTTTTACGAAGTGGATAAATGGTTTATGGAGAGAAAAACAGCATAAGGAGAGATTGGTATAGACGATATTATTTGGATTATTAACCGGCAGGGATAGTCACTTTCCCTTTTTATTCCTGCAGGTTTTACATAAGAAGATGGATTCCGGTCAGCAAAGGCAGCTCCCACAATGCCTTTTGGATATCCGCTTCTGCAAGTTGTAGTAAGTAATTGCTTCCCATCAAAATCATGGGGAAAGCGAACTGGTCTGAAAGACCGCCAGTTAGTGTGATGATGATAAGGAGATTTTGAAACTGATGACAGACAGAGATTATGCAATTAAATCAATGAAAGAGATTACCTTCCAGATGGCAAGCCATGCACAGGATTATCTGGAAGTAACGATTGAAAGACATTATACTGATATTAAAGAACTGATGACAAGCTATCAGAAATTGATTTTGGAAAATCAGATTGTGTTAGAAGAACTGGATATGGAGTGCCAGGAGAAAATCAATGAAGATATGGCATATGCGTTGAGTTATCTGAGCATTTATAACAATCAGCTGAATGTGCCAAAGATGCACCGGGAAATGAATAACCTGATGATCATTTATGGCTTGTCAGATATGATCTATCGTGGAATGACACTGGTTAAGTTCTATGCACCGAATGGTGTGATGCTCAGTGAGATCCTTCATTCCTGTTTTTGCAGTCATTATAATAAGACAGATGTGGAAGTGCAACAGGAGTTAGGAATAGGCAGGACTTCATTTTATAAAATGAAGAAGCAGGCACTTGGGTATTTAGGATTTTATTTTTATGAGATCGTGGTACCGCAGGCAAAGGATAAAAGATTTAAACCGTCACTGGGCGTAGAGGAAGAGTAGGTGAATAATATGAGATACGAAGATTCGATGAAAGGTGTAGCTGATCAGATAATCAAAGAACAGCAGCGAGCCAGTAAAATTAAAAACAATCCAGAAGAGTTCCATTGGCATGATGAATATGCAACGTTGAATTTCTTTCGGTTTATCTGCAAAAATATCGGTAACTTGGGAAATGGAGAAATTGAAAAAATGGTCACACGCTTGAAAAGCATAGATCAGAAAGCAGTGGAAAACCATGTGAATGGTGCTGTTTGGGCATTTGATTATGATAAGATGTTCTGTGTACTGATGGAAAATGAAATTTGCCGAAAAGTGTGTGAAAAGAATAAATATAATAGTTGGATGAAGCTGATTGGAAATTATTGTTTTCAAGTGGTGTAGGATAAAATAGTGGCTTGTGAAAAGCTGATTTTGATGTTAAGATGAAATTGGGATAGGAGACATTTAGGAACCTATCCTGACATAGCAAAGAATGGAGGCGAGAATGGACGTGGCGAAAGAAGAAATCGTGAAAACAGAAGAATTGGAAACACGTTACGAAAGATACAAGGGTATCTTAAAAGACCTTACCATCATGAGCGATGTGTTTATGCGGAATGTATTCAAGAAACGGGAATGTACAGAATATGTTCTGCAGGTAATTATGAATAAAAAGGATCTGAAAGTGATTGATCAAGTTCTGCAGAAAGACTATAAGAATTTGCAGGGGCGTTCAGCTATTCTGGACTGTGTTGCCAGAGATTCTGAAGGCAAGCAGATGGATGTAGAAATCCAACAGGACAACGAAGGGGCATCTCCCAAAAGAGCAAGGTATCATAGTGGTCTGATGGATATGAACACATTAAATCCAGGACAGGATTTTGATGACCTTCCGGAAAGCTACGTGATTTTTATCACTAGAGACGATGCACTTGGATACGGACTTCCGATTTATCATATAGACAGGAAAATCGAAGAAGTCAGTGAGAATTTTAAGGATGAAGCTCATATTATCTATGTAAATTCTAAGAAACAAGAGGATACAGAATTAGGCAGACTGATGCATGATCTTCATTGTAAGAATGCAGAAGATATGCACAGTAAGATACTTGCTGACAGAGTATACGAATTGAAGGAAACACAGAAAGGGGTTGAATTCATGTGCCGTGAGATGGAACAGATTTATAGTGAAGGTATTGAAAGTGGTGAGCTGAAAAAAGCAAAAGCCTCAGCATTATCCATGGCTGCGGATGGAATGAAAGTTGATAAAATAGCCCACTATCTTAATGTGAGTGTTCAAATGGTGCAGAAATGGATTGATGAGAGCATGAGTGTTGCACATTAACAAATGATGAATTTTAATGGAGCTACCAGGGGATACTAATTCTTCTGGTGGCTTTTTTGTGTGTTGCATGTATAAAAAAACGAAAACTAGTTCTATAGAACTACAACTTGATTTGCGGATTCTGTATCTTTCAATTATCCATCAGTATACTAATTTTAGACCGAATTATCGTTCTGAAGGAGGTGCTACGATGGATTTGAAAGCGGTTGGTCAGCGAATCAAAGCAGCAAGAGAAGCAAAAAATCTTACACAGGAAGAACTGGCGGCGCTGGTAAATTTAAGTACAACACATGTCAGTGTGATAGAAAGAGGACTGAAAGTAACAAAGTTGGATACCTTTGTAGCAATTGCCAATGCACTTGATGTATCGGCTGATGCGCTACTGATAGATGTTGTGACACATTCTGTCACAGGTGTTACTAATGAATTATCTGATATGATAGGAAAATTGCCAAAGGACGAGCAGAAAAGAATTTTAAATGCGGTCAGAGCTTTGGTAGACTAATGGAATAGGCATTGAAATCGAAGGGCATTTAGCTCTTCTTTTTTTTATTCTTTTTTATGGATTCGTTTGTGAAAAAATCTTTTTTCATAGTGATAATCATGATATAGTAGTTCTAAAGAACTATAAATAATTCTTTGAAACCGGAGGGCGGGTAAATGAGAGAAAAAAATATTTATGAGAAAATTGCAGAAAAGTACAATACGACACCAGAAGAGGTGCGTCGGGAAATGCAGATAGCGATTGATGCTGGATTTGATGATCCAGATCCGGCTGTGCAGGAAGAATGGAAGAAAATGACACTTAAAGGAGACAGACCCACACCGGAAGAAGTAATCAATTACGCAGTAAAAAAACTAAAAGGAAAATAAAAATATGAAGAAAAAGATAATTGCATTGATTTCAGGAGCAGTGATCTTGATAATTGCTGCAGGAAGTATTTATGGGAAATCTGAATCTGGTCATAAGGAAGGTGAACCGGATGTAGTTGGAACATTTTCCGTAAATCGGGATGAAAATTTAACCGTGGTCGCTAACCGGAAAAATATTGAGGATAGAGAAGCGTTTGCAAGAGAGCTTTTGCAGATGTACAAGGATGATTCTTTTTATTCGACAAAATTCTCCACAGACAGGGGATATGCGACGAGTCTTGATATGAACATCTATTTATGGAAAGAGGATATTGAAGATGGGGAATCGGTAATGACAGCCGAATACAGACCTGTAGAATATGGAAAGGACTATGATGTTGTCAATCATCCTGATAAATTTCAACTATATATAGATGGAAAAGAAGTAGAAGAATAATACAGTGAACTTTTTATACTGAAATATGTACGATTTCAATAATGACATGAACTTATGGGAATATATTGCGGATACTTTGTGAACTTTATCCTGATACAATGATTATGCTGATGAAAGAAGGCATAGATAACTGAATACAAGAAAGAAACGAAAGCCTCAGTAGTTAAGAAAAAACTACTGGGGCTTTTTTTCGTGCCTGAATTTCTCAGCCAATAACTGCGGGCATATCCCGGCAGGATAAAGGCGGAGCAGGCATGATTCTAAACAGAGGTCCGCCTTCTGGATTTGAAACGAGCAACAAGATTTCAAATTCAGGAGGAACGGACATGTATATTGAACACCCATATTTTTATGAAGGAAAGTATTACGCAAATATTGATGGAGAAATGATCGAAGTTACAAAAGAAGTTGCGTATGCGATGAACAATTTTTACAGAAGCAGCAAGGCAAAAAAAGTTGAGATCAAGAACGAACTGGGTGAGGTCGTGGATAAGATGCTGCGGGAGGTACCTTACAGCGGTCAGTCCATTGATGGAGAAGTCTTCATGATTGAGGATTTTCCAGATCTGAACTGTGATGTGGAGCACTGTGTACTG
>OAWC01000442.1_pt1 | contig 30301 bp, 27 predicted proteins | sample 1495331 | NCBI WGS metagenome assembly OAWC01 (sample SAMEA2580115, study PRJEB22360) | human gut metagenome | biome: human gut; feature: human-associated habitat; material: faeces | place: Denmark | collected 2008/2010
GCTGCCAGACTATGCGTATCTCTGCAAAGACCTGCTGAACGGAAAAATGTAATCTATCAAACGAGGTGTCAGGAGCCATACAATGCTTCTGGCACCTTTTTTGTGGATTTTTTGTGAATTTGATTAAAAAGTCCTTGACAATTTGTCTCTGGGCAGATCAACTTATCTGTTTTGCTTCCCGTTTTTTCCTGTTATATATGAGATGTGAGAGAAAAATGTAGATAAAGACCAGAATAAAGGACTGAGAAAACCTTAACAATAATAAGAATAATAAAATAAATCACTTTATGCAGAATGTATAAAAATTTTAGCTAATTTTAGCAGAATAACCTTGACGAAATGACACAAATTCTATAAAATAATTATGTGCGTATAAGAAACATATATTTACTTATGTGCGAAAGGTGTGGCTGTTCAGTTACTTCACAACAATGCTGAATAGTTACAAAAGAACAATAATTTAGGAGGAAAATGTAAAATGGCAAAATGGGTTTACATGTTTACAGAAGGTAACGCTACTATGAGAAACCTTCTGGGTGGTAAAGGTGCCAACCTTGCTGAAATGACAAACCTTGGTCTTCCTGTACCTCAGGGCTTCACAATCACAACAGAAGCTTGTACTCAGTACTATGAAGACGGAAGACAGATCAATGATGAGATTATGGCTCAGATCATGGAAGCAATCACCAAAATGGAAGGAGTTACCGGAAAGAAATTCGGTGACAAAGAAAATCCTCTGCTTGTTTCCGTTCGTTCTGGTGCGAGAGCTTCTATGCCAGGTATGATGGATACTATCCTGAACCTTGGTTTAAACGAAGACGTTGTTAACGTACTTGCTGAAAAATCCGGCAATGCTCGTTGGGCATGGGACTGCTACAGAAGATTCATCCAGATGTACTCTGACGTAGTTATGGAAGTCGGAAAGAAATATTTCGAAGAACTTATCGATAAGATGAAAGCTGACAGAGGTGTTAAGCTGGACGTTGAACTTACAGCAGAAGACCTTCATGAGTTAGCAGAACAGTTCAAAGCTGAATATAAAGCAAAAATCGGTGCTGATTTCCCAACTGATCCTAAGGAACAGTTAATGGGTGCTATCAAAGCCGTATTCCGTTCATGGGACAACCCACGTGCAAATGTATATCGTCGTGACAACGATATCCCATATTCCTGGGGTACTGCAGTTAACGTACAGATGATGGCATTTGGTAACATGGGTGATGACTGTGGTACAGGTGTTGCCTTCACACGTGACCCTGCTACAGGAGCTAACGGTCTGTTTGGTGAATTCCTTACAAATGCTCAGGGTGAAGACGTTGTTGCCGGTGTTCGTACACCTATGCACATCTCCGAAATGGAACAGAAATTCCCGGAAGCATTCGTACAGTTCAAACAGGTTTGCGAAACACTTGAAAAACACTACAGAGACATGCAGGATATGGAGTTTACTGTAGAGCATGGTAAACTGTATATGCTTCAGACACGTAACGGTAAGAGAACAGCTCAGGCTGCTTTAAAGATCGCTTGTGACCTTGTTGATGAGGGAATGAGAACAGAAGAAGAAGCTGTAGCTATGATCGACCCACGTAACCTTGATACTCTTCTTCACCCACAGTTTGATGCTGCTGCTCTGAAAGCTGCTACACCAATGGGTAAAGGCCTTGGCGCTTCTCCTGGAGCTGCTTGCGGTAAGATCGTATTCACAGCTGATGACGCTGTTGAATGGGCTGAAAGAGGAGAGAAAGTCGTACTTGTACGTCTTGAGACATCTCCGGAAGACATCACAGGTATGAAATCTGCTCAGGGTATCCTGACAGTTCGTGGTGGTATGACATCTCACGCAGCAGTTGTTGCCCGTGGTATGGGTGAGTGCTGTGTATCCGGATGCGGTGATATCGCTATGGACGAAGAAAACAAGAAATTCACACTTGCTGGTAAAGAATTCCACGAAGGAGACTTCATCTCCATCGATGGTACAACCGGTAACATCTACGACGGAATCATCCCGACTGTAGACGCTACAATCGCTGGTGAGTTCGGACGCATCATGGCATGGGCTGACAAGTACAGAACAATGAAAGTTCGTACAAACGCAGATACTCCTGCAGATGCTAAGAAAGCTGTAGAGCTTGGTGCAGAAGGTATCGGTCTTTGCCGTACAGAGCATATGTTCTTCGGTGAGGGACGTATCGATGCATTCCGTGAAATGATCTGCTCCGAAACAGCAGAAGAGAGAGAGAAAGCACTTGCAAAAGTTCTTCCATATCAGCAGGATGACTTCAAAGGTCTCTTTGAAGCTCTGGAAGGTAACCCTGTTACTATCCGTTTCCTGGATCCGCCTCTTCATGAGTTCGTTCCTACAGATGAAGCTGACATCAAGAAACTTGCAGATGCTCAGGGCAAAACTGTAGAGCAGATCAAGACTATCATCGCTTCTCTTCATGAGTTCAACCCGATGATGGGACATCGTGGATGCCGTCTTGCTGTTACTTATCCTGAAATCGCTAAGATGCAGACAACAGCAGTTATCCGCGCAGCAATCGAAGTTAAGAAAGCTCATCCGGACTGGACAATCAAACCGGAAATCATGATCCCACTTGTTGGCGATGTAAAAGAGCTTAAATATGTTAAGAAATTCGTAGTTGAGACAGCTGATGCTGAGATCAAAGCCGCTGGTTCTGACCTTCAGTATGAAGTTGGTACAATGATCGAGATCCCGAGAGCAGCTCTTACAGCTGACGAGATCGCTAAAGAAGCAGACTTCTTCTGCTTCGGTACAAACGACCTTACTCAGATGACATACGGCTTCTCCCGTGATGATGCAGGTAAATTCCTCAACGCATACTATGACGCTAAGATCTTCGAGAACGATCCATTTGCAAAACTGGATCAGGTTGGCGTTGGCAAGCTGATGAAGATGGCTATCGAACTCGGCAAACCGGTTAACCCGAACCTTCACGTAGGTATCTGCGGCGAGCATGGTGGAGATCCGTCTTCTGTAGAATTCTGCCACAAGATCGGTCTTAACTATGTATCCTGCTCACCATTCCGTGTACCGATCGCTCGTCTTGCAGCAGCACAGGCAGCTATTAACGAAGGTAGGAAATAATTCTTTCACAAAAATGTATGAATATGTTATAAATTTAGCTGATGCAAAATCATATTTATACACATATTCAACAAAACATAGAATCTTCCGATGGGAAGATATCAATGTAAGCATTTTTATGTGAGTATTCCATAGATACTATGAATAAAACATAATGTCTTATATGTCCAAACAGAGAAAAAGCCCCACAGTATGAGAAATCATACCGTGGGGTTATTTTTGTTGATCTGGCAGTAGATTTTGAAAGAAGTACAATATATGTAGATTTTATTCGTCATAATGAATATGTAATTCAGACAAAGCTAAGAACATGGGTGCATATTCAGAATCAAAACTATGAAATGCGTGCATACTAGGGTGAGCGTAATTAAAACCATTTTGCAAGTAAAATTTTTCTGCACTTGGAACAGCATGAAGAAAGATAGCTTTTGCAGCTATAGTAGAAGTGGTCAAATTATCAATTGTAGATATAATATCATGGAGAATCCAAGCAGATACAGGACGTTCTTCGCCGTCAATTGCAAAAAACACATCTTGATATTCTTCGGTAACGGCGAACATTTTTATTTCAATAGAAGGTATTCCGCACTCTTGTTCATCATATTCTTGTCCGGATTCGTCGCGTTCATCTTCTGGAATAAGCCATCTATCTGTATAAGGAATAGCACCAGCACATAATGTATAAAAAGCAACAATTTTTTTCTGCGATGTTTTTTCATCTTCATCAAACACCAGAAAAGTTACGCCGTCTTTGCTTTCTAAATAATCTTCCCATTCGTTTTGAATAAAATCATTGAAATTTTTATATTCAGTTCCAGCATTGAATGAATACAAATAATCCTGATGTTGAACGTTTGCTTGAACAACAACAGGATTAAATGTTTGGATATATATTCTTTCCTTTGATTGGTTATCTTGCGTTCTCATGTTTGAATAAGCGTCCAGCTATTTCGCAAGTCTTTTTTTGTTCTTTAGTAATAACTCCAGCATTAAATCTTTTGACGAAATCAGCAGACTCTTCAGGTGAAATTCGTATCATTTTATTAATTGGTTTTGCTAATACAGCCATGACGTTCGCCTCCTTTTTTTATATATATTATACACCTGAAAAGAATTATATTCAAGAATATGATATTATATAAAACACAAATTTTATTTTGGCATATTCTTTCTTCGTAAAGCATCTGCTAGCATTGACACGAGTTGAATATCATCGTCAGTCAGTCCAGACAAATCTAATCGTTTAACTCTGTCAAGATCCAAGAGAAAATCACTACTCACACGAAATATAGATGCTAATTTGCGTAGTACGTCAGGTGAGGGGACTCTTTCCTGTCGTTCATAAAACGATACTACGGATTTGCTTACTCCAAGTTGATCGGCTAGCTGCTTTTGAGTTAATCCCGATTCTGCTCTCAATTCCTTTAATTTAGTTCCAAAATCCACTATTTCACCACCTTTGTAATAAAATAGTTTACTTTTATTATGTACAAACTTGGTGTTCTATATTACAATATAAGTATCAAAATAGTGGATTTTAAGGAGGGGAATCTATGGCACTAATCAAATGTCCTGAGTGCGGCAAGGAAATCAGTGATAGAGCAGTATCTTGTCCTCATTGCGGTTATCCAATTACAAATTTAAGCGGGGCAAAAGAATCAGCTAATGAGTATGCAGTAATTCTTGAAGATTATAAGGCGAGTATTGTAAAGTGCATAAAGATTGTACGAGAAGTTACAGGGTTAGGGTTGAAAGAGGCAAAAGAGGCAGTTGAAAGAGTACCTTATCTTGTGATAGATAAAATATCACTGCAAGCAGCAACTGCGATTAAGAATGCGTTTGAAGATGAAGGTGCAGTTGCGTCTGTAGTATCTTCCTCTGAAAAAAGTGCGAAGATTGCTACAGCAAAGGAGACGAAGCAAGTCCGATGTCCTAAATGTGGATCAACACAAATTACGACCGGACAGAGAGGATTTTCCTTTTGGACTGGCTTTATTGGTGCAAACAAAACAGTTAATCGTTGTGCCAAGTGTGGATATTCTTGGCAGCCAAAATAAAAGATTTAAAATACGGAGGCGAAATTATATGAAGAAGAAAGTACTAGTTACAATGGCAGCAGCCTTGATGTTAAATGTTATGAATGTATCAGTGTATGCGGAAATTGACAAAACAATTGAAAAATCGTTTGAAGATACTGAAACAATAAAAAAAGTACAAGAATTGTTAAGCGAGCGGGGATATTCATGTGGTGAGCCAGATGGGATAGCAGGTCAGAGTACAACCAACGCAATAATTCAATATAAGACAGTTAATGGTATGGATGCAACATCAGTAATAACACAAGAATTGTTGGATAGTCTTGAAAATTCTGGATCATCTGTTAGTGAAAATAGTGATTCTACGCCAGAAGGTATGAGTGTAAGTGAGCAGGAGTGGAAAAATTGGGAATCTTCTAGCGTATGCACAATAATACCATTTATGCAGTCTGCGAAAAAAGCAGGTTTTTCACTTTTGCTGCCAAGCGGACAGAAGGATAGTAAGGAAAAAGTAGGCACATTTGAATTTCTTGACGAAAATGGAAATATTACAAAGGATTTAGAGCAGACAGACTTTTATTATGGAGTTGAAAAACAGCATATTCTTTATACAGGATTGGAAACTAGAAACATTAGTGTTTATGAAAGTACAGATTTTAGGGAGGCTTGCATTCGCTTGGTACTGGGCTATAATATGCATCTTGAAAAAGGTACAATGGAAGCTGCATTAAATCTCACTAGGGAGCGTGCGGAAGAGATAGTAAATTACTGTTTAGACAATACTATTGAATTTTGTGTGGTGGATAATATGCGCATTCATTTGACGTATCGGAATGATACGGCAGATCCATTCTATCGCTTACATGTTGAATATTAATTATAAGTTGTGTCCAAATTGCACAAAATAGATCTCAATTTTTTATACAAAATAGTCAAAAACTCTTGACAAATAGATAAAATGTGATATAATAATATAAACAATAAAAATTGAATAAATGAACGATATGTGTCTTGGCGAAGATACGGATCTTTAGCAGAAAGACACTTTACAGCAGAAAGACATCGGAAACAGAGTGATATAATGTTCACTCTTGTGTTTGATGTCTTTTTTTGCGCTCAAAATATATGGAAAATGAGGTACAAATAAATGAGTGAAGAAAAGAAAAGTGTAACAGTCTTTAATCAAAAGTTAGCTGGAAAGTTGATGATGGAAGGATTCAAGCTTCAGGGAATGCGACCAGATAAAAAGTTTTCAAACCGGAACGTGTATTTCTTTATGAACTGCGATCGTGTAAACGAAATCATTAAGAATTTCAGCGCGAAATAGTAATAAAGAGGTGCAAGTCATGAGTGAGAATATTTTTTTATCTGAAAGCATTACAGATACAGATATTGAAACATGGTATCTACAAGATGTTTTGATTTCGGCAGACACAGGGTATGGAAAAACACATTTCATTAAAACGAAACTTTACGAGTATGCGAAGAAAAGAAAGCAAAAAATATTACTGCTTTTGCCACGAAAATCATTAAAGAATCAGAATATTAAGCAGATAAAGAAAGAGGGAAAGCTTGATGTAATTTCAATTACAGGATACCACGTAATTGAAAACATTGTAAAGCATGGCGGAAGTCTCAAGGGGTATTTTGAAAAATTCGATTTTGTAGTATGCGACGAATTTCACTATTTTATTTCGGATGCTTCTTTTAATAAAGATACGGTGAAAAGTCTGCAAGCTATCATACAAGCTAATACAAGCAAAATCTGGATTAGTGCAACGTCAGAAAAAGTAGTTAAATTTTTTCATCAGTATACAGATGTGAAGTTTATTGAATACAAGTTTCCGAGTAAAGACAAAGACATAAAGCTTGTTACGTATAAAAATGAAAGTGAACTGGATCAAATTGTAGATATCACCATTACAGAGGGGAAGAAAGCAATCTTATTTACGAATGATCTTCACTATGGTGTGAAGGTTTATGAAAGATATAGCCGATATGCTACGTTTAACTGTTCGGAAAGCAACTATTACTTTTACAAGTTCGTTGATGAACATGAGATAAATCAAATAGAAGAAAGTGAATCGTTTAAGAAAAATATCTTAGTAACTTCTACTGCTTTCGATTGTGGATTGAACATATGTGATAAGGCTGTAGATAGAATAATTCTTCATAATATACACGAAATTGACACGATTATCCAGTGTGTTGGACGTAAGCGTTTTGAAATTGGAGATAGGCTTACAATCTATATTCCAGAGCTGAAAAATCAGGCTATCGGTGCATATATAGCGGGAACGAAAAAAGCTCTTGCAAGAGCCAATTTTCTAAAATTTCACACAGACACTCAGCTAATCCAAGAAACAGAAATGAATCCAAGGAAATATGCAAAAATTGAAAGAATTGTTTTCGACGCCATACAAAATGGAACAGTTAAAAAGACTATTAATGAAGCGGCATATTTTCACTTTGCAGAACTGGCAGCAGAATACAGCCAAATGATAAAGTTAGGTTGTAATGGCTTTAGAAAGTTTGTTATGCAGAAGCTAGGGATTAAATCATACTCATGCTTTAATGGTGCTGGACATAGGGACTTAGCGTGCTATTTGGAATCGCTGGTGATTGATGGACAGGTGAAAAAAGCTGATAAAAATAAAATTATGAAATCCAAGGCTGACAAAGATAAGTTCATAGATAGGATAAAAATGCTACATAAAGACGATTATTTACGAGATCTGACAGTCATAAATCAAATATTTGCATCTTTGGGGCTTATGTACAAGGTGGAAGCATATGCTACTTCTATCATGGTTGATGGGCGAAAGAAATCCGTAAAAGCATGGAAAGTAGTGAGAGCGTAAAAATTACCTACCTTTTGCCACCTAAGCACTATATAAGTAACCCTAGTAAAAAGTAGGTAATTTTGCAGGATGTATGGGATTATCGTAAAGATAAGACCATAGAAGACAACACAAAAATACAAGATATGAGATATTCTATGTTGAGTGTTGTCTTCTGTCACTCATGGATTCGTGACATTTATAAAAGAATAAAATGTTCTTATATAGAATATTGGTATCGTGCCAGATTCGATTTCATTCTTAATGATATTATGGCTGGCACTCTACAACCAGAAAGAAAAAGGAAAGCTATTAAGTGGATCTTTTTACAGGATTTTAAATCAATCATGTTTGCCAAAAAATGCACTATTGATTTGAGTTTGTTTTTTGGCTGGTTGGTTTATTGGTTTTTGAAAATAAAAATTTAAGGGAAGAAACGAGGATATTAAGATGAAGAAAGATATAACCTTAACACAGAAAGAATTTGCAAGAAGAATCGCTGGAACAACAGGAATAGCAAATGAAGAAGCTGAGAAAATTGTACAGATTATCGTCAAAGAAATAGCTTCATGTTTACTGGATGGCATTGGCATAAAGTTCAGGGGACTGGGGACATTTATGGTGAAGTCGAAAGCGGCACGAGTATTTATAAATCCTATTACAAAAGTTGTAGCCACAAGTTCACAAAAGGTAGCGGTAAAATTCAAATCAAGTAGAAAATTGAGAGAACGAATTAGTAAAAATAATATGATAGCAGGGGGACAATACTATTAAAAGTGAGTTAACGAACCTGTTTGATACCTATAAAGCGTGTCAGGCAGGGCAGAAAGAAAAATTAAGTGAACTTTTTGAGACAGAGCAGGATGGCTCTCTCTCTTTTAAGGATATATCCTTAAAGAAACTTTTGAGTGCGGTAAGATGTACATTCGAAAGTGAAGAGAAAAATCCGCAAGGAAAGCATAAGAAATACTATGCCGGGCATTTCGATTCATCTGATGTCGAAGAAACTATGTATCTGGTTATAGCAGAAATTTTTTATGCCATACCTGATGGCGATGGTTGTATTGAAATCGACAATGTAAAGAGCAAGATTCCCATTAATAATGCCTCTTCGCTAATGAAAAACATCTCGTTCTTTTTAGCTGCGTTATGTAATTTTCATGGCGCGAAGATTGAGAAAGAAGTGTCAGAAAATGTCAAGACAAACGATTTTGAAAAGGAAATAGTTTTGACAGATTATAAACCGCCACAAAAGTTATGGCAAGTCGTCAGAGGAAAAGTTTCATTAAGAATGGAATGTGCCGAAGCACTCCGTTTGCTACAGAAAGATATGTATGGAATCTTTGAACTGTTTAAATCTGATTCAATAAGTATAAGGGCGGCAGTAAAGACAGTGATTGAGAAACCTGAAACTTTTGTGGAAATGAAAGAAGCTGAAGGATTGGAACTCCTACAACAAGAAGAATTGTGCAATATGATATTAGATTATACAGGCGTAAAAATTCAGAAAACAAATGTTTCTATGATTTTTTCGACTGTCAGAAAGAGACTTATGGATCATATTTATCTTTGCACTGAAAAGCACAAGCCCCTCTATTTACTCGACACTTGGAATGTAATCATGCTATGTCTATCTGGAGATTCCATTAGCTTTAAGCGACAAATAGAATTACATGAAGATTTTCTCTATTGGTGGGAAAGTATGCATCATGGGAATATAAAGAATGATGTATGTAAGACTATGAATGAAATTGTAGATTATTATATTGAACGAGAAAAAGAGTGGCTTAATGGATTTACTGGATATGTTATAGAAGACAGATTTAAGAATGGAAGAATGAAATTGTGGAAAACATCCACAAATACTGCAAAGAATACGATAAAATTGAGTTTTTATTCCTCAGAAGAAGTTAAACATCCAGTAGAGATTTCAATTGATTTGCATGACGTAACAATTTATGAAGGAATATTCAACTATTATGTAATTGAGAATAACTTCTATAATAAAAGAATATTTGTTCTTCCAAAAGATTTAAGAAAAAAATTTAAAAATAAGGCAGATAAAGTGGCGTAAAACGTGAAATAACACAAGTTGTGTCTCATATAATAATAGCTAAAAAATCTGATAAATAAAAATTTTGGCGTGTACTTCTCAGGTACACGTCATTATTTTTTATTTGTCAATAATTTTTGATATAACAATTAAAATTGAATAAGGAGAAAGCATGACGCAGGAAGAATTACGCGAAAAGTTAATTGCTTATGTAATGCGGGGGACTCAAAAGTACATTGCTGAAACTACGGGAATTGATAGTGCAGTACTAAGCAGGTTTAGGAATGGAAAGATTGATTTGTACCCAAATCTGTTCGCTAAATTAAGCAATTTTTTTGAAAATGATAAAACATAAAATTCCAGATTACATATACAATCTGTTTACATAAATGATGAAAAAATAAAGAGGAGCAATATGATTATTTGAAAAATTTTTTTACAAAAGTTACCGCCGGATTTGATACGGCGAAGACAGAAAAGCTAATTAATGCTTTTAGGGGACGAGAGTATAAGTTGCAGACTCTTAACTGGTTGAATGACAAAGAGGGGGAATAAAGTACATGAGCGATTTTATTGCAAAAATTACCGCAACGGTTGATACAACGAAAGCGGCAGCCCAGCTTAATGCTCTCACAAAAGAACGTAAAATAAATGTTCAGGCAGATGTTAAAGGAAATGGCGTTGATAATCTGAATAACTCTATACAGCAAGCACAAAAAGGTGCAAGTGGGCTTTCAGCTAGCTTTAAGGAGATTGCAGGTGCAAAGCTGAAGTATGATGCGATTAATGCCATTAAGACGCAAGCTGATAATGCTGTAAAAGCTGTCACGGACTTGAATCAGGCTATGACATTGGTTAATATGACCATGAGCAGTATGACGGATGCTTCGCTTAATTCATTAAAGCAGCAGTCATTAAGCATGGCGAGAGAGCTAAGCACATATACAAAAAATGTGACAGATGCAGTTACCATATATGCGAACGAGAATGAAAACGCAGCTTCTATGCTTGCAAAAGCGCAACCGACTGTATTATTATCAGCGGCTTCTGGTATGAACGCAAGTACAGCCGCAGATGCAATCCAAGGTATTATGAACCAGTTTGGTATGGCAGAAGATCAAGCTATGCACATTGCTGATGTTACAGAAAAATTAAGTTCAGAAATTGCACTGGATTTTTCACAAGGTTGTGATACAATTGCTAAATCCATTTCCGTTTCAGGTTCTGTTGTAAACGAAGCTGGAATGGACTTTGAGAAATATGCAGCAATTGTATCTTCTGTTGCAGAAGATACAAGACAGTCAGGATCGACGCTTGGTAATGCTTTTAAGACGATTTTTTCCAGGATCAGCCGTTCAAAGGATGGTCTTACTACAGACGCAGAAATGTCTGATGCAGAAGCTGCATTAAAAAGTGTAGGAGTAGCTGTTCGTGGAACTGACGGAGATTTACGAGATGTCAGCGACACCCTTGATGACTTAAATAAAGTCTGGGGAACGCTTAATAAGTCCCAGAAGTCTTATATTGCAGAACAGGCTGCCGGAGTTAGGCAAAAGAATATATTCATTTCCATGATGGACAACTATGATAAGGCACTCCGATTAGAGCAGGATGCACTTGGAGCTTCTGGAACCGCTATGGAAATAAATGAGAAGCGTGCTGATTCAATTAATGGAAAGATGGAAAAGTTATCTGCCACTATGACGCAACTCTATTCTGACGTATTGCCAGAGGAGGCAATAGAAGGAATGCTTGACTTTGCAACATCTGTAGCAGATGTAGTAGATAGTTTAGGACTACTACAAGGAGCTATTGTCGCACTTGGAGTAGCAGGCGGATCACAAGTGGTTAGTATGCTTGCTTCTAATTGGACGAGTTTGGTATCTGCAATAACGTCCCCGTTGGGAATTGCATCATTAGCTACAGGTGGAGTTGTTGCAGCAATTTCCGCATACAGACAATCTGTAGAAGAGATGGTAGAATCTGCGAGACAAGCGGGTGACGAGTGGAAGAGTAACCAAGATAGCTTACAGGGGCAGATTGATAAAATTACAGAGTTTAGAACTGCTTTGGATTCTGGCACATTATCTGAACAGGAAGCAGCCAGCGCAAAAAGTGAACTGCTTTCCATACAGGAAGCTTTAACAGAATCTTATGGAAGTCAGGTAGCAGGTATTGATTTAATCAATGGTTCTTTGACAGAACAGATTGCTTTATTAGATCAAGTGTCGCAAAAGCAGGCGGAACAGTTCCAGAATGAGAATAAAAAAGGTATTGAGAAAGCTCAAAAAGAGATAGAAAAAGATAGACATACTTATCTGGGGCAGTTCTTTGATAATGGTTCTGATGAATCAGAAGCAATCAAGAAGTCCATTAAAGATTTACAGGATAAATATGGTGCTGATGTATTTAAGACGGAATTAGAATCAGATGGAATTACAATGGATGTCCATTTCAATGCTGATGCTTCTACTGCCAAGGAAGCTTTAAATGATTTTATGACAGATGTTTCAGACATTGAGAAACAATATGGGAAATCAGATATACTTGATCTTATGAGTGATAATGCATCTGCCGGATTGACAAAGGCAAACAAAGTTCTGGATGAGTATGGTGACTTATACAATCAAGCGCAGAAAGCAAAACTTGTAGCAGATGATGACTTGTTTAAAGCACCATTTGGCAAAGAGCAGACCGCTGTTAAGTGGCTCAATGATTATACAAAAGCAGTAGAAGCATATAATGATGCATTGACAGAAGGTAATTCTGATGCAGTTAAACAAACATCTACTGAGTTTGAAGCAGTTGACAGTGCAGTACAGTCATTGCTGAAAAATTCTGGAATGTCTGAATTTGCAGACCAGTTCTCAGAGGTTCGTGACCAATTAAATGAATCTGCTATTTCTGCAAATAAATTCAACGAAGCTTTATCTGGAAAAGACACTTCTAAGTTTGGAAAAGATGTAAAGAAAAATGCGGATGCTCTAAAAGACCTTGGACTGACAGATACAGATTTCAGATATACATTTGAGACTGATGGTGTTGAAAAAGGTAAAGACCAAGTTAATGCATTGGTTGATGCTGCAGTAGAATGCGGATTGATTTCTGATACTTCAAGCGGAGAAGTACAAAAGCTTGCTGATACACTGTCTAGTTTGGGTATAGTAGCATCTACTACTGGCGAAGAAGTTAGTAACTCAGCGACAGAAACAGCTTCAGCGGTAGACACAATGACCACCGCACTCGATGCGGCTAAAGAAAAACAGACAAATCTTCTTAGTGCGCTTAGTGACTCACGTTCCGCAACAGGTCTTACAACAGAAGATATTGATAATGTTACTACTGCTTTCAAAGACCTTGATAATTTTGATCCAGCATCAATTTTCGAAGAAACAGCAACAGGCGTTCATCTGAATACCGAAGCTTTAAAAGAGTATAATGAAGAATTAGAACTTCAAACCAAGAATAATTTTGCAGAAGCTATTGCCGATAAACAAAAAGAAATTAATGAGGCACAAGCCAATAACAAATCTCAAGATGTAATCAACGGACTTCAATCAGAACTTCAATCGTTAAAATTACTTGCTAACGAATATGATGGTATGACATCTTCATATAATAAATTTGTTAACGCCACATCTTCTGCAAACGAACGTGATTCATTTGAGAATGTTGCAAAAAGTTATGATAGCATCGGTAAATTGATTCAGGAAGGTTGGGTAACTGACGATTCTGTAACCAGCTATCTTGATTTACTTCTTGGAACTGACAGAATCCAAGATGCTATAGATGCTTATGCACAGCTTGATAAAACCATCGAAGGAACAAGCCATAGCCTTAAAGATTATATGACTTTTGATGAAGATGGAAACTTTACATCTAAAGGTGCATGGGACTTTATGGATGATGTTGCATCAAAACTGGGTGATGATTTTGTAAAAATTGGTGAAGATGGAACATATGCTTTCGATTTGACTGGTGACAAAATACAGCAAGTGGCAGATGCATTTGGAACAACTACAGATTTCGTAGAACTTTTAGGAAAGGCACTTGCCGATTCAGATGTTCAGGTTAAGTTTGATTCTTCAGATGTACAAAATTATAACGAACAGTTAAAACAGCTTCAAGAAACTTCTACGGCTACCCAGGACAAATTAAAAGAACTGCAAAGTTCAACAAGTGGAGAATCTGGTGGTGGCTTATTATCTGGAATAGATCTTGATTATGACAAAGCTTCTATGTCAATTGACCAATTGGATTCTAAAATTTCTGAATTAACTGGAAAACGTGAGGAAATCAGTGTTAGTGCCAATACAGAAGAGGGACAACAGGCTATTTCCGCACTTGACAGTGAAATTGAATCATTACAATCTCAGAAAATCATGCTTTCTATTGGTGCGCAGTTAGAAGGTGGTGCTACTGTAGATCAACTTCTCGGAATGTCAGATGCGGATTTACAGAAAACACTTAAAATTGATTCAAGCCAAGTAGAAGAAGCCAGATCTCAATTAGAGGCTTTAAAAGAGGCGGACGGAGATATTCCGATCACTGTGAAATTGGATGATAGTCAATTCAAAGAGCTTTCAAATAAAGATCAAAATATTGATGTAACTGTAAATGATTCGGCATTAGATAATCTTAAATCAAAGCTAGATTCATTAGATGAAACCAAAGATGTAACTGTAAATGTTACTGCAACAGGTGATATTGATAAGATTCAACAACTTGGTTCTTCCATTAAAAAGGTAGAAAGCAAAGATGCTCAAGTTAATGCTTCTGTTGGTGGATCTCCAGATCAAGTGCAAGCTTTGGCTGATTCCATCAAAAAAGTTAATAGTAAAAGCGTCGATGTGACCGCTACCGTAAATGGCACACCAGATGTAAATGATTTATTTTCTGCTATTGCTAAGTTATATGGAAAAACCGTTACTGTATCTGCAGTTGTTCTTGGTACGGATTCGGTAAACGCATTGGCTACTGCTATTGATAATGTGCATAGCAAAACCGTTACTGTCACTTCAATTACAAACAATATTGTAAATAACTCTACCAATACTATTAAGCCTGCTGCTGATGGAACTATGTTAGCAATGAGCCATGCTAGAGCACTTGCGCAAGGAAGCCTTAGTGATTTCCCGGCTTATGGTGATGGTCGTGTTACCATTCCAGCAGATCAAAAAGCATTGGTAAATGAGCAAATTATTAATGGTCATTCTGAATCCATTGTTCGTAATGGAATTTGGTCTATGATTCCTGGTGGCGCACATATTGCAAATCTTAAAAAGGGAGATATGATATTCTCCGCCGCACAAACAGAAGCATTGCTAAAATATGGTGCTATACCTGGTCATGCTAGAGCCTATGCACAAGGAAGCCTTAGTGACCTATCTCCACTTGCAAATGCTTTCAGCACTGGATTTTCTGGAACTGGACGAAACCCTTGGAATAAACTCAATTCATCTAGTTCAGGCAGTTCATCTTCTGGCGGTTCTTCAAGTGGTGGCAGCACCGCCGCATACAGGGCTAACACTAACTCTGTGAATGCAAATACATCCGCTACAGATTCTAACACAAAATCAGCAAAAGAATCTAAGAGTACAATTGATTTCGTAAAAATCAAGTTAGACAGACTTGCAAATACTTTTGAATATGCAGCGAACCAAATTACTGACTACGTATCTTCTGCCTTTAAAACTGCTGTGTTAAAGAAACAGATGAAGATTATTGATAAGCAGCTTACTGCAAATCAAGAAGCATATGATACTTATATGAATAAAGCTAATTCTGTTGGACTTAGCGAAGAATATAAAAAGTTAGTAAAAAATGGTGCGCTTAAAATCGAGGATATTGATACTTCTACAGATTCCGGAAAGAAACTGTCAGAAAATATCAAAGACTTCCAGAGTTATTATGAGTCTGCCATTGAATGTAAAAATACAATTCAAGAATTAAATAATAAGCTGCTTGAATTATATGATACTCTGGCGAATATGCCGATTGAAAAAGCTGAGAAAGCAATCGACAAATTAAAATCTAAATATGAATCATTAGATAATGTTTATGGTGCTATCTCTGGTGGTGGATCTACTCTTGGTCATTTACAGGATCAGATTAAAAAAGATAATCCGACACTTGCAAATGCTCAGAAAAATTTGGACAAGGCTACGACTGCCAGAAATAAAACAAAGTCAACACGTTCAAAAGCAAGCAAGAATTTAAAATCTGCAACAACTGATGTTGGGAAAACTGGCACAAATCTTATTAATGCGAATAAGAAACAGACCTCTTCTATCGCGAAAAAATTGAAAAAAGCTGCGAAATCTACAACAGATAATGCAACATATAATACAATAGCACGTGCGATTCGTGAAGGGAAGTCAATTAGCACAAAAGGCTTAAAAGGCGATGCACTGAAATATGCTAAATCATATAATAAATCTCTGAAACAGGGAAATACTATTGCATCTAAAGTAAAAGCTGGAAAAACAGTCAGTACGTCTGGTATGACAAGTACCTTGAAAGCCAAAGCCAAGAAATATAATACGGATGCAAAAGAAAAGAACGAAGCACAGAAAGAATATGATAAAGCCAAAAAAGCAGACGAAAAGGCATTGAAAAAGCTGAATGCTGCGAAAGATACTAAGAATAAAGCATATTCAGGTTCTACAAAAGAGCAACAGATTCTTGCTACTACAAATGGTAAGAAAGCTTATGTTTATCAAAATATGCTTCTTACACAGGAAACAAGAAATCTTAAAGAACAGAACAAACAGCGTCAGTCAGCCTTGAAACAGGTAAATAAAAACTATAATGATGCACTGAAAAATTCTAACTCTGCCAATGCAAGTAAAAAATCAGCACAGAAGAAACTGCTTTCCGACAAATCAGTTACTTCCAAATTGACCAAAAAGCAAAAAGCGGCACTTGAAGCTGGCAAGAAAGTAAGCACTTCCGGAATCTCTGATCCTAAAGTTTTGAAAAAAATTGAGGCTTATAATAAAAAGGTTGCCAATGCGACTGATTTGAATAAGAAGCTTAAAATTCAAGAGGATGCTTTGGCTGATGCTACAAAAGAAGCGGCTAATGCTGAAGCCGAATACGCACAATCAATCGTAGAGAATGCCAAAAAGAAACTTGATAATATTGCCGTTTACTATGATTCATTTATGTCTCAATGGGAAAACAGAAGTTCCATGATTGAAACATATATGGATAGAATGCAGACACAAGGGTACAACCTGAGTACAAAATTCTATGAGGCACAGATTGAACAGGAACAATCTATTGTCGATAATCTCTCTGAGAAATATAAGGCAATGAAACGTAATTTTGAAGCTGCCGTACAGAATGGGGACATTACAAAAGGTACTCAAGAATATTACGAAATGAAAGATTCTGTTGACCAAGTGGCAAATAGCCTTGCCGAAGCTGAAAATAAAGTTTTTGAACTGCAAGCTTCTATTCGTGACCTAAAATGGGAACAGTTTGACCAATTACAGGATTCTATCAGCAGAATCACCAGTGAGTCAGATTTCATGATTGACCTTATGAGTCACAAAGATATGTTCGATGATGATGGTAAGATGACTGAACAGGGGCTTGCCACTCTCGGATTACATGGTGTTAATTATAATACCTACATGGCACAAGCTGATAAGTATAAGGAAGAAATGCTGCGAATCAGCGAGGAACTTGCAAAAGATCCGTATAATCAGAAACTCATTGACCGTAAAAATGAGCTGGTAGATGCACAGCAAAAATCTATTCTTTCTGCTGAGAATGAAAAAGATGCCATGAAGGATCTGATTAAAGATGGTATCGAAAATGAATTAGATTCTCTTCAAGACTTGATTGACAAGTATCTTGACGCAATCCAGGCACAGAAAGACCTCTATGATTATCAGAAGAAAATTCGTGAGAAAACAGAGGAAATCGCATCTCTCCAGAAACAGCTTGCTTCATTACAGGGCGATAACTCAGAAGAAAACAAAGCTAAACTGCAAGAGTTAAAAGACAGTCTTAAAGATGCACAAGAGGACTTAGAAGATACACAGTATGAGAAATTTATTTCGGATCAGAAGGAATTACTTGATAATCTTAAAAATGAGTATGAAGAAATTCTTAATAAGCGACTGGATAATATTGATGGTCTGCTTTCCGATATGATCTCAGAAATAAATAGTAATGCATCTCAAATTTCAGACACACTGAAAACAGAAGCCGCAAGTGTTGGTTATGATCTGTCTACTGAAATGCAGAATGTATGGAATGCTACAAATGGCGTGAATGGCGTAATCGCCGCATATGATAGTAACTTCTCTTCCACTATGACTGGAGTTAGTTCTGCAATTGATAACATTTACAAGAGACAGCAAGAAATGATTAACGCCATTGATTCTATGGCTGGGAAATTAGTTCAAAAAGTACAGGAAGAAACGGAAGATCCTGTGACTGGTGAACTCGAAGAAGTAGAGCAAAAACCTGATAAAAATAATGTTGCAGAAGGAAATCCTACACCAGACCCGCCAAAAGTCAGTGATAAGGATTCTATTAAGGACGCTGTGTTGGTTGATCCTGACGAACCAAAAAAGAAACCAAACAAAACAAAAACAGGCAACAATAAAGCTGAAGTAGGTGACAAGGTTACTTATGCTTCTGGTGTATATCATGCCGCTTCCGATGGGTCTGGAAGAACTGGTAATTATTACCTTGGTAAAAAGGTTAAGATTACTCGTATTAATAAGGGTTCTAAATATCCTTATTGTATTGATGCCTCAGATGGCACTGAACTTGGTTGGGTAAAACTTAGTCAGCTTAAAGGGTATGCTTCTGGATCAAAGAGTATTCCAAGTGACCAATATGGTTGGACTCAGGAACTTGGAACAGAGTCTCTTATCCGCAAAAGGGATGGTGCTATTGTTACACCGTTTGAACGTGGTGACATGGTTCTTGATGCTGATGCGACAAAGAATCTCTGGGATATGATGAATGATCCATCTGGATTTATCAATGGAACTATGCCAGATATATCTCAGACTATCTCTAGGAAAGACAGGTTACAGCAAGGAAACACTACATATAATCAAAAAATAGAGTTTAGTTTTCCGAACGTGCAAAACTATAGCGATTTCATGCGTAAGGCACAGCGTGATAGAAAATTTGAAAAAATGATCTGCGATATGACAACTGAACGTATGGTCGGTGGCAGCAGCTTAAGAAAATATCGACATAGCTTTTAAAAAATTAAGGGTGTATATCTTGGATATATGCCCTTACTTAAATTGAAAACAATTCAAGGAGATAAAATATAATGGAAAATTATAAAAATATTATTGAAAAATTGAAAGATGATGAGAGATTCGTTGAAATCGTTCAGGAAACTTTAAACGAAAGAACATCGAAAGAGATTTTAAATGATGCGCAACAATGGAAACAACTTCTTAAAGAAACTCAAGGACTACGACAAAATTATGAAAACTTAATTGCTGAAATGAAAATAATGCGAGAAGAGGTTATAAGAGCAACTTGGGGAAACAAATTTAGACATAAACTTGCAAGACTTTTACTGAGGTAGATTTCTTGGCAAAAATGCGCAGTAATTACCTCTCAAGAGCTGATATTGAGGCTGTTGGAGGTAAAGTTGCCGCAGACGAAGAATTTCGCCATGTGAAGGGGGAAACGGGCATATGGATAAGTAACTATGCCCGCGTACTTTCAAAGAGAAGAGGAAAACCGAGAATATTAAAAACAGTGTTCCAGCGCGGCTATCATAGGCTGACATTGCCACAATATATGCATGGCAAAAAAATAAAAACTATGTACTATGTTCACGTGTTGGTTGCACAGGCTTTTTGTGATATTCCATCCTGGATAAATCCAGGTGAGAGAGTAGAAATTCATCATAAAAATTCTGTTAATAGAGTGTGTGATATTGCCGGAATCAATAACGCCACAAATTTAATGTACGTTCCACGAAGACTACACAAAGCAATAGACTCTATCGCGGAAATTTCGATTAATTATAAAAATAGCTGGCGTAAAATGAATTTTATTCAGGCAGCAGAGTATTATGGGATTTCGCCATATGAATTTTTTGGATCATTTGCTAACGAAAAAGAGAAAAGACCTGACAGAACTTATGGAAAGTATCAATATTATTCGCCTACCATAAAAACAGAGGACGAAAGAGAAGTAAAGATTGAGGTTAGGATCGTAAGAATTAGGGAAGAAAAAGGAAAATAACAACAATTTATCTGTTTCTTGACCTATTTTTTGCTCGAACACATATTTTTAGTAACAGGAAAGAAAAGTCTGATTTTGGGATTAATTTAAGATAATTGTAAAATCTGAAATGCGACTGCTGCCGCACTTTCAGTTATTAAAGAAAAACTTTATTTACTGATTTTTTGTGTTGGTTGAGTTCGGTAGGTGGCTCGGTAAATATAAATAATACAGAACAAAAAGTTCTTGAACAATTCCAGATATTTATATATCTGTTTATATAAAATAAGGGATGTGCCATTGTTTGTATGACATATCCCTCTTAACATCTAATTAATGTCTTTTTCTTAAAACTCTTGAAAATCTTAGCCTCACAAAAATACAAGGGCAGCAGTCACGCCACCCTTAATATTTATTCATCAAGATATTTTCAATTTCATCAAGAGATAATCCCTGATACTGCCCGGCTTGAATGGTGTTATTTGTATCTACAATCATATAGCCACCAGTAACATGATCTGGGCTTTTTCTAATAAATAATCCCTGTTTTCTTGCTTTATTTCGTAAAGTTTCAATGTTCATTATAATATTCACCTCATATAATTTGTAGAATTTAGCGCAAAGATTAAAGATATTCAATGCAATAAAAATCAGATTTATTACGATAAGAATAATCATTTTTTCTTTTTATTGTTCATGTTTTATCTCGATTATTAAATTATGGCATTGGCCAACAAGTCATTTGCCTTTCACATTCCTCTTTATATTGAGGGTATGCGACAGCTATCTTTTCAAGCACAGCAGTTTTAATTTCTGGATAAACACCGATAGAACCGACTTTTCCAGAAATCTTATAAAGAAAATTATCATAATCAACCAGATTGTGCCGGATATAATTGACAATCCAACGGATCAGCGTATCTTCATCAGCTTCATGAACATCTTTATATATAGGTTCATCCAAGTCGCTATATTCATCATCATAATTATTGTAATGAGGGTGACGATTATACCAGTTTTGTTTTTCTTGCAAGGTACGTTTTCTTAATTCATCATCTGGCAATATGCTTATAGATATGGACGTTATAAAGCATTCAATATTATCGTGCATATTGGTAATTTTCGTGGAAACTGCTGTATTTGCCGCTTCTTTTCGTTTGGTTGCTTTTTGCATAGCCGCTTGAAATTCAGGGGTTTTCATTACGTCCTTAACAGTGTCTTCTTCCCATACCTTCATAGGGGCAGCACTGCTATAGTGAGGATTTTTCTTTAAAGTAGGCTCTGGAAGAAAGTTGTTGATTAAACTTTTTGTCCATCCATACTCATCTATAATCCTTGATTGCGTAATCATTTTAGGTTTGGGCGATTTTGATGCTTTAGCCATATAGTTTCCTTTCTCCCCGTAACCAGATAGGACAGTCGATTTTTGGAGGATTTTCCCTTGCAAGGAACAGACTGCGTGGAATTGAACCACTTGAGATCAACCGACTTGACAGCCTGAGAATACAGAACACCTATTTTCGCCACGCCCAGCCAGTGTATAATTAGAGAGTCCAATGTTTTACTCACGTTAAGTTGCTACATAACGGAAGAATGGGTGGGATGGGTGCTGCAACACCCGGGACTAGAATAAGTGTTCTGTATAGTCCCCGTATAGCCGATAGGACAGCATGACATAAGCTTATTGGGAAGTATGTGCCACATTATCTTACATACCAATTAAGCAAATGTTTATTCAATGGAACAGGTGTTCTGCATCCGTTATACAGAACATCTGTTTAAAGTTTCTTGCAAGAAACAGGTTGTGCAGAATCGAACTGCATGAATCACCCAACTTGACAACCTGGTTTTGTGCTTCAGGGGAGAGTACAATTCCCTAAAGCACAACTATTTGGTAGTACGGTTGGTAAGAATATTATGCATGTATTTTAAGCAGTTATGCGTAGTGTAGCACTGCCAACCTGAATCCTTTCCCCGTAATGCCGATAGGACAGCAAAAATATTATTTCAAAGAAAATTTGCTCTGAAATATTCATCCTCAAATGTCAAAAGTGCTTCAATTTCTGAATGGGATATTTCTAACTTTTCCATATCCTCATCACACCAGATATCCAAAATTGGATCAAAGCTATGTCTGGTAACTGATATCATTTCATCCAATACGTTGATCCAGACTGTTATTTTGTTGTGATTTTCGGCAGTCAGCGGAAGCAGCGTGTTGATCCGGATGCCGATTTCAGTACCAGCATTTTCAATTTTGCCAGTGTGCGCGATTTTGAGGATATCCGCAATACTGAGATTTGCGATAGATTCCACAATTTTACAGTTCTCGTTTACATCATAATAGAGAAATTTCATGTGCAAGTCCTCCCTTGTTATTTTTTATAAAGGACTGGACGGAATCGAACCGCCCAAAAACCACTTAGCCCTGATTTTTATTAGCAGCAGTGCGTTTTCTGACAATTTCGGAAAATGCTGAAAGTGTGTCAACTTCAAACGGTGAAATATTAAAAGGTTTTATATATTCAATATCAGAGTTTCTTGTGGAAGTCTTGTTTACCATGACAGTTTGTGTGTCTGGATTTATCCAGAGCATAAAAATTTTACCTGGTTCCACGTTGTTGAGTAAGAGATCATTAAGAATAATTCCAATAGAAGAATCTTTCATAATGGTATTCTTTTTCTTTCTGGCGGTGAAAATGACATCATCAATACTGATGTTTACAGTTCCGTAGTATTCTTTATGATCCTCTATGTAGGTTGCGAGAAAGTTCATTATTGTAAACTCCTTTCTTATGTCGTTATATGATAATTAGATTTACTGATAATAATATACACTATAACGATATATTTGTCAATATTAAATATACTATTTCGATATATACTAAACCATACTGATATTCGGGTATCAGTTTTTGACTTTAGTAATAGATTCTGATTAATCCGGTTTACATCTGTTATCTGTCAAGCGATTGTAATATATCCAATATTTTACCTCTTTCTTAATATCCGACTATGATCCAGTGAATTATCATTGCTATGGGAGGAACTGCCAGAATAAGGAACAGTGCAGCACCGTACAGAAAACGATATACTTTATGCTTGATAGTCTTTTTCAGATGTTTCTTGAATAATTGACACCACTGGTCATATGTCATTAAAATATTTGACTGGTTCATGGTTTGTTGTCCTCCTATAGTTATGCCGATAGCACAGCGAATGCGATTTATAATGTGAGCATCAGTTTTAAATACTGATATGCAAGTTTACGGGCTTCAAAGTCGATTCTTGTCAGATACTCCTGTACCTGCTGAGAACCACACTCAAGATATGTGATCTTGTCATTGAGTGATAAGCTATGAATAGCTTTCTCAACTACAGGATTTACAAGAGATTTAAAGGAATCTCTCAGCAGTGCTATAAACTCCTGCTTTGTTGGGATCTGTTCTGCTGCCATGTAGATCGGCTCGATATAAGTTGTATACTCTGCATAAGAGATATACTGTTCTGTAAAATTGCTGTGTTCAATAAACTCTGAATACATCATTATGTGTTGTCCTCCTTATGTTTTGACTACCTCCCACCCTGTTAAGAGTGGGAACGCTCATAGCTTAAAGCCCTGTTTATAGTGGCTATGACCACTTATGATACGAAAGTTACATTTGTGAATTTACCTTTGTCCATTAATGGGTAAATGTCTTTCATTGCTCTGGTAATTCCTTTTGAATCTTCCATATCTTCATAGAAGTAACAAACCTCATTACCAGATTTTGTAATAACCTTTACACCAACGCTTCTACCTTTATGCGCTTCTATCTTTGCTAACATCTGAACCTCTGTCATATTCTCACCTTTCTGCGGTTGACCTCCACCGCAAGGATAAGGAATTTATTTAATATATAGTCTTCTGTACTGGCTTACTCTCTGATACTCTGCAAGGCTTCCTAAATCTGCTTCAAGTCTTTTACCGTCAAGTGTTCTTCTCTCACAGGTGGAAAGCTTTATTGTGAAGTCGTTACCAGTTTCAGAAATCTTTTCGTTTGTATCCATGTAGCCAATGATCTCACGTTCTACTGCTTTCAGTTCCTCTTCTAACTGCTCTTTCAGTGCTTTAAGACTTCTGTAATCTGCTATTGCATTTTCTAACTCTTTCATTGTTCTACACATATCTTTATCCTCCTGAGATTTGATTTCTTTATGGTTGCAACCCTTCATACATCTTCCTGACTATTGTTACTATATTGTTCACTCACAGGTATATGGCTTGAAGTTTGTGGAAGCTTTTCGTGCTATCCGGTTGCTTTTGTGTGTTACTTTGTTTCATTTGATAACTCAATTATATACCCTAAACATAGTGATGTTTATTGACAAACATCACAATATTTAGGGTATGCCGGAACAGAAATTTTATTTAGTATGCACAATGTTTAGGGTATGTGTTGATTTTTTCGTGAGGATATGTTAAAATATGCTTGAGGTGAAGCATATGATTAGTTACGAAAAGTTAGTCCGAAGATTAAAAGAAAATGGGTTCTCACAATATAAATTGAAACAAGATAGAATATTAGGATCTGCTACTATTACAAAGATATTTAAAAATGATGGTCTAAACGGCGAATCTATAGATATGAAAGTCTTAGATAAAATGTGTAAGCTGTTGAATTGTCAACCAGGTGATATATTGGAATGTGTTGAGGATTTAGAAGGATATTCTGATACTTCAGAGCGAGGCTCAAAGAAATAGGAAAGAACATAGTAAAATGTGTTCTTTCTTTTTTTATATCCTAAATATTGTTACATTTTGTATAATTCACATACCCTAAAACTAGTGATATTGTATATTGACTGTCACTATGTTTAGGGTATATAATCAAATCATCAAATAAAGAAAGAGGTGCTTTGATATGACAAAAGCTAATGTATACGAAATGGTAACAGAAAGAATTATTGCAGAACTGGAAAAAGGAAACATTCCTTGGCAGAAACCTTGGACAGGAGTTAGATCAGGAGCATACAACAGAATCACAAAGAAACCTTATAGCATTATCAATCAGATTCTTCTGAGACATACAGGTGAATATGCAACATTCAAACAGTGGTCAGACTTAGGTGGTCATATTAAAAAAGGTGAGAAATCAGAAATCGTTGTATTCTGGAAGATATACCAGAAAGAAGAAACAAACGAAGAGACAGGTGAAAAGGAAGTCAGAAAGATACCTGTATTAAAATATTATAACGTCTTTCACATCTCACAGGTGGAAGGTGTGAAACCTTTAGAAGTACCATTTAGAGAGGTTGAGCCAATAGAAGAAGCAGACAAGATTATCACAATGTATGTGAATCGTGAACATATCGACTTTGAAGAACTGCCAAGCAATAAAGCCTTCTATAGTCCGTCCAGAGATAGAGTTGTAGTCCCAATGAAAGAACAGTATACGAATATCAACGAATACTACAGCACAACATTTCACGAACTGACACACAGTACAGGACACAAGAACAGACTTGACAGATTACACACCGGGGCGGATGCGGCATTTGGTAGTGAGACATACAGCAAAGAAGAACTTGTTGCAGAGATTGGCAGTGCATCCATCATGAACCTGTTAGGAATTGAAACACCACAGACTTTCAAAAACTCAGCGGCGTATATAAAGAATTGGTTAAGCGTTCTTAAGAATGATAATAAATTTATCGTGTCAGCAAGCAGTAAAGCAGAGAAAGCAGTCAATTACATATTTAGCGAATAATCTCTAAGAAGCGGTTGAAATATACCGCTTCATCTGCATTTCGCATGTAAGAATAGGGTGTACATATATTTACAAAAGAATCCAGTATATATTGACAGCGTATCATGTAAAGATAGAGTTGTTATTTGCATTTATTTACATAATGTAAACAGGCATAGAGGTTAAATTTACAAATAGACAGGAGAGAAAGAAGATATGAGATTAGCATACGTAAGAGTGTCTACTATTGAGCAGAATGAGGAAAGACAGATTGAAGGTTTGAAAAAGTACAATATTGAAAAGTGGTTTACAGAAAAAGCAAGTGCAAAAGATACCAACCGTCCGGAACTGCAAAATCTCCTTGAATTTGCCAGAGAGGGAGATACTATTTATATCCACGACTTTTCAAGACTTGCCAGAAGCACAAAAGACTTGCTTGATTTGGTTGATACATTTAATAGGAAGAAAGTCAATCTTGTGAGCAATAAAGAAAATCTGGACACCAGCACGCCGACAGGAAAGCTCATGCTAACAATGATTGCCGCTATTAATGAGTTTGAAAGAGCAAACTTGTTGGAACGTCAAAAGGAAGGAATTGCTATCGCAAAGCGAAAGGGAATCTATAAAGGAAGAAAAGCCGTTTCAATACCGGATTTCAAAGCGTATTATAATAGATATTTGCAAAGAGAAATTTCTAAAAGTGAATTAGCCAAAGAACTGCAGATCAGCCGCCCAACACTTGATAAGCAGATTAAATTGTATCTGGAAAAATCACAAAAGCATTTTGAGGATAGATAGTAGCCGGGTATAATAGGGGCTTGCTTTGTAGGGCTTTTTTATTCTGTTATAACGAGACTTGTTGCTATACTATTTTATTTTCATGGGGTGTACGGTGTATATACGATTCTTATGTAGAAAAAAGAGTATGGCAGCAGGTCTATTGAAGTTATATAGAGGTGGGGGTACATTTACATTTTAAACGAAAGTTCATGGTACTATATAGGCTATCGGGGTAAATCTCAATCACCCATGCGTTATTTTACCTCGAACAAATACAACAAAATAGTGTACTTGCAGTTTCTAAATTTAAAATAATATGCTAATATAGTGCAAGGAGGTGCAAATATGGAAACGAAACCAAGCATTGATGGAACTATTATAGAAAGCCAGGAATTTTCAGAAGTAGAAGAACTTCTTCCAGTAGTGCGTGAGAAAATGTCTTGTGTAAAAAAAGAGAATCCACCCAGAGAAAAAATAAAAGACTTTTTGGCATTTAACAGTATTACTCTAAAAGAATTAGCAGATAAATTAAATAAAGCTTATCCAGATTCTCATACTTCAGCCGCAAACATTTCTAATAAAATGGCTAGGGGAACTATTAAATTCTCCGAAGTGGAACAAATGGCAGAGGTTTTGGGATATGAGCTGGAATTTGTGCGTAAGAAATCAGAAAAAACTCAAGATAATATGATGCAAGTAGTTTGGCATCCTCAAATTTATGAGCTGGAAAATGGGACAGTAGAAGTAGATAGTTATAATTTTGGCAAGGTGGTTATTAAAGGAAATGCTGCAAATGAAGCTACATGGTGTTACTTGCAGGAGAGCTTGAGAAAAATATGTCCAACACGCATCCAGGAAGGTCGTATAATTGATAAAGTGAAAAAACTATATAATGTAGAAATCGAACGAAAATAAATATCAGGTAACAATATGGGATAGGGCATGATCGCACTATCCTTTTTTATTGCCCTTTTTTATCTGTTGGTCGAATATATTCCAGAACATCCTTAATGCCTCCTTTATCTTACCGTTATTATAAATGGCATAGATGGAAAAGTCAATTTCATATAATAAGAAGTCGAGAAAATAGAGCTTTTTATAAATAAGAGTGAATATAAGTCCAGCTTTATATTATGAAGAAATCAGATGGAAAGATTTTTTCCGCACTGAAACTAATTGAAGCTCTGTATTTGTACAAAAGAATAAGCTATGAAATGTTTAGAAATATATTAAATGACTATAAAGATGTTGTTGATTTGTCAGATTTTGCGTGATATACTGATTTGCATATAAAAGCAAAATGCGGAAATATGTGAGGAATATGAATGGTTGAAGAAACAACACAGGATCAAAGATCAATTAAACGAAATGTTGTAATTTATGCGCGCGTTTCAACTGAACACGAAGCACAATTGTCAGCACTTGAAAACCAAAAAGACTGGTATAAACCAATTTTACAGCGGCATCCTGAGTGGGACATTGTAAAAATGTATGTAGATGAAGGTATTACCGGGACTTCTGCGAAGAAAAGACCTCAATTTATGCAGATGATTCAAGACGCATCAAGTGGCAATTTTGACCTTATACTAACCAGAGAAGTATCACGTTTTGCCCGAAACACTGTTGATACGCTTCAATATACAAGAGAACTGAAAAGCAAAGGTGTAGAAGTATTTTTCCTGAATGATAACATTAAAACTTTTGATGGTGATGGAGAATTACGCTTAACTATAATGGCAACTTTGGCACAAGATGAGAGCCGCAAAACATCAGTTCGTGTAAAATCCGGGCAGCAGACTTCTATGGAAAATGGAGTTTTCTATGGAAATGGCAACATACTTGGGTATGATCGTGTCGGTAAAGATATGGTCATAAATCCGGAACAGGCAAAAACTGTCAGAATGATTTTTGATTGGTATTTGGACGGTTGGGGAATGCGAAAAATTCAGTTTGAACTGGAAAAAGCCGGGCGTTTAACTGCTATGGGAAAATCAAATTGGCATGTAAGTAATATCTCTAAAATACTACGTAATTCTTTTTATTGTGGCATTATTACATATCATAAGGAATTTACACCAGATTTCTTGGAACAAAAGAAGATCCGTAATTTTGGTGATATGGAATTTACACAGGTAAGAGGAAATCATAAACCGATTATCACAGAGGAAGAATACGACCAAGCACAAAAAAGGATAAATAGTCGCAGAAAAACTTTATCAGTAGACACTTCCGGTCAACGTATGTATGGCGAAAAGCCACCTAGCGATGTGTGGGTAAAACTGCTTGAATGCGAATGCGGGCATAAATTCAACCGTAAAATGTGGCACAATACGACAGAGGGAAAACAATATGGGTATCAATGCTATAGTTCCATTAGAACCGGAACAGTAAGAACTAGGCTGAATAAGGGATTGCCGATTGATGGTATATGCCAAACTCCAATGATCGCCGGATGGAAATTGCAGATGATGGCTAAGTATATTTTTAAGAATTATCTTTCTGACACGGATCAAGTTTTATCGCTGGCTGAATCTATGTTAGAGAAGCATATTGACGATGAAGAGGAAGTATGCGACAATACAGATATAATTAATCAGAAGAAAGAAGAATTACAGAAACTCCTGAAACGACTTGATAACTTAATTGAAATGCGGGCTGATGGAGAACTTGCAAGAGATATCTTCATATTAAAGAAGGAAAGCACAGAAAACAGCATCTCTCAGCTAAAAAAAGAACTTGCGGAATTAGAACCAAGTGAAATTGAAAGTGAGATTGACGAAGTTACTTCAAAAGAAAAGATAACTATTTTAAAATATGCTTTGGATCAATACACTAATTTTGATAGCGATGCAGACATACCAGAGTCAGTAATTGAAGCTTTTGTGGAAAAAATAATTGCAAGAAAAGATGGATTCGATTGGTATTTGCGGTTTAATCCAGAAGAAAGTCCTATGGGGTGTTTAGTTGATGGGAAACGAAAAAGAGGGGCAAAAGTTTCCGCATTTTGTTCACCGCAGCACAGGCAGCTATCGCTGAGAAGAATGCATAATTAGCATATTGTTAAGGGGCAAAGCGAAATATCCTCTAAAGAGGTAAAATAGCCAACTAGCCCTAAAGTGTCCAAACGTAAAATTTGACCTTGGAGAATTGTAGAAATACAGTTCTTCAGGGTCTTTTTTGTTACATTACACAGCGGTATTCTTTTGTTTAACAACCGTAGCAAGAATTCCCTCACCTCTATAGGAAGGCCACTGAAAAAGTCCTTTTTGCGTATAAATTAACACAAAATAAAGTACATCAATCAACTTTGAGACACTGTATATAGTATGAAAAAACAGTTTTTCAGCGGCGTCCTATAGGTGATGGGATGAATTGCACATTCGAGCATGTCTGCTCAAATTTATAAAAAATCACAAAACACTTGTTCTGACACAATAAATATATTATAATAGAGAAAAGAACAATATGCTCTTGGAATTTGGACGGTCGAAATAAGCAATAAGTGAGTGTACATAATGAGTTTAGATAATAAT
>OAWC01000446.1_pt1 | contig 30166 bp, 27 predicted proteins | sample 1495331 | NCBI WGS metagenome assembly OAWC01 (sample SAMEA2580115, study PRJEB22360) | human gut metagenome | biome: human gut; feature: human-associated habitat; material: faeces | place: Denmark | collected 2008/2010
CATTTGTACGATGACCGTGGGCTGGATGTGCTGGGCGGCTCACAGAAGCTGCTATCACGCTTTTCAAAGAACGAGCCGGAGTTGCGCGCAGCGCGCAGATAATCCCGGCAGTTAAACAAAATCTAATCAAGGTTGAGAGCTTTTTCTTCAGCCTTCGTCTTTGCCATGGCGTTTTTCTCCAATCTGAAAATTACAAATTGCGGACAAAAAGGACGCATTGTTGTGGCAAGCAGGGCTTTTGTCTATACAAACGCCATTTTTGCGTTGCAAAATGCTTGTTGGGCTGTGCCCAATCCCCTTCATTCTGCACCGTTCCGATGCAGGCTGCGCGTTTTTTCAAAACGCTTCTATTTATATAAGGTAGAGCTTCAAGACATTTGCACTCTGCAATTTTGATGGAAACATCTCAAACCAAACGAACAGCCAGCAACGGCCTCAACAGTAAGTGAGGTCATGATGCTGGCTGTTCTTCGTTCAGAACGGAAAACATTCGACATTTTCGCTGGTTCATGGTACACTACATCCAATCCATGCGAATCCGTTGGAGGTGATTGTGTTGCTTTCCCTGTACTTAGCTGTTCTTGACGATCAAAGCAAAGAAGAACAATTTATAGATGTATATAATACCTACAAACGGCTGGTCTACCATACCGCTTACAAAATTATGGGCGATTCGTATCTGGCAGAAGATGTACTGCAAGAGGTGTTTTTGTACGTTGTCAAAAATTTTTCTAAAATTCATCGAGAAAACTGTCACGAACTCGCTGCTTATCTCGTTAGTTGTAGTAGAAGCCGTGCATACGATATGCTTCGCAAGCAGCGAGAAGAACCGCTGGAAGAAATCCCGGACGCACCAGATAGCACCCCGGTGCCGGATGATGCAACAGTCAGCACCGATAACATCCAACATCTGACAGAACTGATCGGACAGATGAAACCGATGTACCGTGATCCACTGCGCCTTTTGGCGATGGGCTACACCAACCGGGAGATTGCCGAATCGCTTGGACTGACAGATGAAGTGGTTCGGATGCGGCTTTTCCGTGGAAGAAAACTATTGTGGAAGGAGCTGAACAGCCGTGAGTGAGCGGACAGAGATTTCTTTTGATGCAGCTTTGATGATGGCACTCCGTGCAGATGCACAGAAAGAACTGGACGAGCTGCCAACTCCGGCCCAGCTTAAGGAACGCTACCCGGACACTTCCCGATGGGATGCTCGCCTGAAAGCGGCATTGCATAAACGCTGTCCGGTGCTGAAACGAGTGCTTGTTGTAGCCATGACGCTGGTAATTTTAACTCTCGGCGCGCTTGCAGTAAGTGCAGACTTCCGCAAGGCAGTCTACACGATGATTCAGAAGTTCTTGCCGATTGAGATGCAGCTGACGTATCAAGTGGACGGCGAACCGTTGGAACGATTACCGGATGGATACAGCGATCATTATGTGCTGGACGGCTTTGAAATGGACGATGCGCAGAAATTTGAACGAGCAGAAAACTTTTTACATGTTTACTCGTCAAAAGAAACAGAGGAAAGCTACACTGTCCGTTGTTCAATTATCCAGCCGGGGCAGCAGTCCCTATTTGATAATGAGCATACAGTGTACGAAACCGTAAAGGTCGGAGAAGCAGATGGCGTACTTGGAACTAGTACGGATGAACATGGAAAGAATGTTTATACTCTAAGTTGGGAATATCAGGGGATTACACATACCGTTATGGGAAACATTCCATACGATGAGATTATGAAAATTGCGGAAGGTATCCGTTAAGAAAGCTGGACACTTGTGAGAGTTCACAAATGTCTGGCTTTCTTTTTGTCTGAACTTACAAAGATGGAAAATTTGAAAAATTTTCTCCTGAAAATTGAAACGAAGCGAATGCGAATTGCGTTGATTATACAAAGGCTCTTGTTAGGAGCAAAAAAACGGAGGTGTATGTCTATGTCGAAAAAGCGTTTGTTGTCCATTGTTATTTCAGCGGTGATTCTCTTGAGTTTTGCCTGCACCGCAATGGCCGCTGAAAAGTCTGAGCGGTATGTAGGTGATAGTACGGTCAACGGATCCATTTACCAAACATACTATCAGGTTGATGCCCAGACACGAACTGGAGTAAAGAAAATCAGCGTTTCAGGCGTTCTCTATGAAAAGGGAACAATTGGAACATGGCAAAAAGTAAGTAGCTGCTCGAACAGCAGCACGACCTCAACCTGCATGGTGAGCAGTAACTTTAACACTAAGCCCGGAAAATCTTATAGGCTGGAGTATTCTGCGACCTTTAACTATTCCGATGGACGGAGTGAAACCATTACTGGAAGTGCCAGTAGATAAGTGAGGTTATTCATTTTAAAAAACTAATCCTAGAGATGATAGGTGAAGCCTTATCTTTGGAATAGAACACCTAAAGTATACCATTTCTATTAGAATAATCTACAGTGAGGGTTAATTATGAAAATTTGGAATAGATTCATATCGTTTGCACTTGCAACCACGCTTTTGCTAACCGTTCCTTTGGTCTCTTTTGCAGCAGGAACTAAAAACAGCACGAGTTCTGACTTCACGACCGTACAAAGCGCGTCAGGTGAATTGCTTGTTAGAGCCTATGATCTTGACAATGGTGACTCGGTTTTTGAACAGTACAATGATGGAAAATTGGTAAGCCGTTATACGGTTGACCGATCAAAAAATGTTATAAATGAATTGGTTTATTCTTCGGATGGAACATCAAAACAGCTGCAGCGATTTATTCCGACAGAGAAGAATTTTGATATAGTCTTACCGCAATCTACAATGTCGCGTCGGTTGGGAAGAATTCGTTTCCAATATACAGATGGAACCGGAACGGGAATCTGCGGAGCATATGTGGATTATGTGAAAGAAACAGGAAACAAAAAATATGATATTAATGGAACATATAGAGATTTGGCAGGGTTGGCATCAGTTGTAGCAGGTGCCTTGTCATTACCTGCTGCTCCGGCACTTGCAATTTCCAAAACTGCACTCGCATATTTTGGTTTTGCTATGACGGCCGTGCAATTCACCATTCCACAGTGTAACCTTAATTCGCAGTATGAACAAATTGAATACACATTGACTGATATTAACCACTCTTCTCACAAAAATAGTTTTTGGGGAACCAAGTATGTTATAACGGAAAGTGGAAATAAGTTTAATAACACCTACACGGATGGCGAGTATTACCCCACAACATCTTGGGGAAATCAAAATTTTGGAATGACAATCTATAATTATCTGTTTACATACAGTAATTGGAATATTTATGCGTGGAACTAAAAAATATAAGATTGTTAAATGTTTCAGACATTTCGGTGCTATTATAATATTGCTATGGCTAATTTCTATCGTAAGATTTCCGTATTCTTTTGATAAATTGCAAGTGTTATCAAATAAAAATTTTGAAAGCGTTTCAAATTCTATGTTAACTCTTGTTGATTGTAAATCGACCGAATCGAAGTCTTCAATTGATTTTTTACTAACCGATGGAAAGCAATATTATATTATAACGGCAAAACGTTTCTTTATATGGAACCGATATGATTTATCTCAGCTGATGCCCTTCTCAGAAGAAACAAGTTATAGCTATACAGATTGTTTCACCAAGGTGAATGTTGTTCAATCAGGCAATACATTGTGTTTATATGAGGAAGGATATGTTCAACCTTATATCTTATCGTTTCTCTTTTTGTGCGTTGTGTTAATGCTCAATATTTTGGGAGATAAATCCACTCCAGAGGAATAGAGATAATGAAGTGCATTTATTGTGGAAGCGATATGCAGCTTGGAGGAATCGTCACGCAGGGAGTTTCAGCGATGTGGTTTCCTCAAGAAAGTCTGAAAAAATCACGTCTTTCAAAAATCATTTTTGAAGGCGGGATAGCTATAGGAAAGAAAGACTATTTATGGGGGACCGACGATACTAACAGATGCTTATTACTGTCGAAAATGCAAAAAATAATAGGAGTCTTTAGCATATAAATGCTTCAGATGGAGGTGATTCCAATGCAGATAATTTCCTTGAAAACAAGTTGAGCATGAGTTGAGGTACATTTATGAAATTTAGCGTACCGGAAATCTTGACAATTGTATCGACAGCAACAGTCATGGCGATTGCTTTTCTTGTGATTGCAAAGTACCTTATTCGATATGCTGTCACATTTTATGCAAAAATAAAAGGAGATGACTCAAAATGACCTTGAAGAAAAGATTGCTTGCGCTTTGTATGGCGGTGGTTATGGTCTTTTCGCTTTGTTCTATCTCTGCTTTTGCAGCGGCCCCAACGGATGACAAACAACCTGTTGTTATTGGAAGGTATGATGCACCTCTAAGCGAGTGCTTGGAACCTGGCATGGCTATGCAGGTAGGAATTGCTAACGTTCGGGTTAATTCCTACGCAACCTATGATAAGAATGATGGCGTACAGGTTCATGTTGAACTTTACGTTCCGTGGTACTCATCGCCAAAGCCGGAATTTACAGGTATGACAGGAAATGTCAAACTTACCATGAATGGCCAATCGACAAGTAAATACTTCTCTGAAGTCGCAACCGGGGACGAAACGATTAGTACAGATGTGGATACCGGTAGGAAAGCTAGTAGCGGAACAAGCGGTACAGTATTTGTTTCTGGAACTGCTGTAGCATTGAATGCTTTGGCAAACGGTGGCCAGTTCTCCATTTCCTACGACATCACGATTCCGTAATAAAAGCATTAGATAATGGGGATAAAAGCCACGATTCTTTAGAGCCGAAAGAAAAGAATCGTGGCTTTGTACGTTTGAATTATGGAGCAAGCCAAATGAATAAGAAATTGGAATTTTTTAGCAGTATGGCGGTTGCCTTTATAGTTTTGATATTGGTCTTTCTTTGCATTCGTTTTTCAGGTCAGGGAAAATTTGCTACACATGGAGGAACCAATCCGTCTGATGTAAAATGTATTTATACTTCAGTTTGGCCGGATAATGAATACACTAGGCTTATTTGTGAGCCGGAAAGTGGAACGATAGAATATATATTGGATGGTTCTAATGCTGGGTATTATGCAATCTTTTATAATAATATCTCTGAAGAAGAAATACAAAAATATATTGACCAATTGAAAACCTTAGGATACGCTGAAGAGGCATCGGCTTCAGAAAGCGTTTCGACAGGCGTTTTGCTAAGAAAAGATGAAACATGGATAAGCATTGCATACTCAGAGGGAGGATTTGGAATCCGGATTTCAGTAGAAAAATCCTGAATAAAAGAGATGCTGGGGAATTCCGGTTATCCCTATATTGGGGCGGCAGAAGAAAAAAATACTCTTTACAAATATTTGAAATCTATTTCTACAGATGAAGAATATGCTGAAATAGCATCAAGAATCCTAGACGAATGGCTGTCGGAAAGTGATGGCTCCTAATTTTATCAAAAAAGTGGTGATTCCAATGCAGAAAAAATAGAATACATATTTCGAAAATTGCTACCATCAAACTGTCAAAGAATACAAGTCAAACGGTTCTTTGATTCGTTCTAAAACGGATTACTATCAGGCCATTGGTGGTTAAGTCACTCCGTTTGTAAGGAAAGGGTTGAAAATGGATTTTCTTAAACAAAAAGGGCCATTAGCAAGAGAATTCTGCAACACGTTGATTTACATTATTTCGTTAGTGTCATTAAAGCCTTCAAGCCTTCAGAGGGTGTTGACAGAACTTCAATGGAATGGGATGTGGTTCTTTTCTCTGGCATTTTTCGCTGTCATCTTTATGGAAATGCTGTCCGATTTTTTGCTGGTTACAGATCGCTGCACTGCATGGAAAGCATTAAATGGAAATGTCAGCGAAGCCGAATTTCACAATCTTCAGCAGATTGTCCTATGCAAAAATCAGAAAGTTTCCATTGAGAAGAAACTTGCAAGTACGATACTACTGGTTCTGATGATATGTGCAACTGCTGCATTTGTGTGGTTTACCTTTTTGGCTTGACTGAATAATTTTGGTATTTTGAATTCACATTCTTAGAAATCAGTTTTCAAAAGCAAAAATCCGCCGAGGAATCCTCCCGAAAAAAACGGGAAGAATCCTCGGCGGATTTCGTTTATCGTGTTGGCTCTTTTTCGGCTGTGTCTTTTTCCTCTGCAAAAAACATCTCTACATTTTTCTGAGCTTTCATCAACTCCTGCATCTCATCTTGTGCCTTCCGGTAGTCTGGGTATGCTTCTTTCTTCTTTTTCAGAAGTTCAGCGTATTCGATGCTCAAGTCCTTAGTCTTTGGCAGCTTTTTCAATCCAGCTTCATCAAAAGCAGCTTTTGCAGCCTTATGCAGCGTGATTTCTTCCCGGTGGGCTTCCAGAAATCTCTTACTGTACCCGGCTTTGCGGTAGGCATCATAAACCGGACGTGTCCGGGCGTAATTAACGATGTGCGTCCGCAGAACGGCAATCTCGGTCATGCGCGCTTCTGCAGCTTTAATGGAATCGCCCAACTCGTGATAGCGAGCAGTTGCTGCATCCACACGTTCCTGCATTTCTTTAATGCTGCCGATTTTATGCTCCTGTAAGAAAATCAGCGTCTTGGACATTTCTTTCAGATTATATCGCTTTGCCCAGCGAGCATACCCCATGCTCTTTCCCTCGGCCAGCTTTGCCTGAATGTCCACCAGCATCTGAAACTTTTGTTCCGGTACGATGCGCTTCTGCTTCTGCCGGGGATGGTGTTCGGCTTCCCCAGAGATAACAGCTTTCAGTTCTTCTTCACTATATCCTGCGCCCAAAGTGCGGAACCGGATGAATCGCTTCTGCCGTGCGCCTTTGACGGAGGTGTATTTTCCACGCTTGACCTCATAACCCTGCTGCTCCAGTCCTTGCAGAAAATCTTCGTAGTCTTTGGGCTTTTCCGCCAGAACAGTGTCAATCACGCCACATAGACGGTCACGATTGCTTTCTTTGGGCGGGTAGAGTGTGCGCTTCTGCCGCTCCCGATAGGGCTTTATCTCAATGACGGAAAGCTGATGCTCTAAGCAGATCAGATCGCTCAACCGTTGCACAGCCAGCCCGGACAATAAAAAATCCCGGAATTTCCGGATGCTGTCCAACGCAGTGGAGTTGTAGATAATGTGATTATGAATGTGTTCCCGGTCCGTGTGGGTTGCAACGATAAACGCATACTTGCCTTTGGTGAAACGCATTGCCAGCTCATAACCCACCTTGTTGGCTTCTTCGGCGGTGATCTCGCCGGGTTTGAACGACTGCCGGATCTGATAGGCAATCACGTCACTTTTTTGTCTGCGCCCAGTGACAAGTTCATACTGCCGTTTGGACAGCATAAATTCTTCATCCACCGTCAAAGGACTGCATTCGTAACTGCTGACCAGTTCGCCCTGCTGTGTCTTGTCCGGGTTCTGGGCGTAATCCGTGCGGCTTTTCAGGCAGGCCGCAACGGATTTCCCCTTGTTTTTGTGCAGTGCAATCAATCTTGTTGCAGCCAGTTTGACCACCTCCCGGCAAAAAGAAAATGCCGCACAGTGGCGGCATAAAAATTTTATAATTCTGCAATCCAGCCGCTGAACCATTCCACGGCTTCTACAATGACCGTTCCGGCGGTGAGGAGCAGGAAGCAGCCAAACTCCGCCACCAGCAAGATCAAAAACTGCATCCACTCCTGGCAGTACAGTGTATAAAGGCCGCAGCCGAAAATATACAGCATGGGCAGTGCCAGCACAAACGCCGACAGGTTCAGCGTCCATTTCAGCATCAGTACCAGAAATGCACTCAGGAGAACCACAGGAAACAGGAGAACTCTTGCTACGAATTTCATATTGACACCGCCTTTCTGCTTTCAGTATATGGATAGAGCATGAGCCTGTCAATGGTGTTGCCGCCTATGTACCCCCGCAGCCCTCCAACTGCGGGGAGAAATTTAGAGATCAGCCAGCCGGGAAAGAATCTGCCGACCAATCTCAATCAGTTCATCCAGCCGCTGCTGCAGGTCCTCCATGTCGGCGGCATAGACCCGACCTGTTTCATTGGCGGCTTTGGCGTACTGGTTCAGGTTGTTGCTGCACATCTGCAAGAGATATGCCATGCGTTGCAGTTCTTTCAGGTCGAGATGCAGGCAGTAGCCGTCCAGTGCCATCTTACGGATATAGGCACTCAGGCTGCGGATGCCCATGCCCAGCATCTTTTCATAGATGCGGTTCTTCTCGGTCTTTGTGGTTCTCAGGATGATGATCTCGTCCCGCTTTTCTTTCACCGGGCATCACCATCCTTGTCGTAGTAACTGCGGAAGGGCTTCACAGGCTCCGGTTTGTCCGACTTTTCCTCCAATGCTGCCAGCACCGAGGGGCGAGGGGCATCCTCCTGTTCCTCCTCGTCCTGTTCCGGCTCATGGCTCTTTTCGTCCACATCCAACTGGGCGTTTAGCTCTGCAAGGCGGGCTGACTTTTCAGCCAGTTCTTCTTCCTGCGGAAAGGGCTTTTCCACCTCAATCTGCGCCGCCGCCTGCTGCTGATGCAGAGTGGCTAGTTCATTCTCAGCAGAGTTAATGCGCTCCGGGAAGTTGTTCAGGGAGTTATCCAGACGGATAATGTTGCCCAGTGGGTCGGTGCCCAAGGGCACCGTGTACTTCCGCTGCCCTTTCAAAAGTGCCTGATACTCGCTGCGGAAGGTATCGAACCGCAGGGACAGTTCAAAGCCCCGGTAGCTGCCGATGACTTTTTCTTCGGCGTTTGGCAGTTCAGAACAAGCAAGCACCAGACGCTCACCGGCGGTCTTTTTCTCATCGTAGGTCACGCCCTTGATGGTCATGCCGCAGAAACCCTCTTGCACCTGCGGATGGGCGGCGGCAAGCTGTGCGTCCGCTTTCACCCCAGCAATATAGGCGTTCGTTTCCCGAATGTCAGCCGGGAATTTGGTCAGCAGCTTGTCTTGCAGACGGAATTTCTGGCTCTGGTGGTCGGCTTTCAGCACCTTCAGCTTGGCGACCTGAACGTCCAAGTCCATCTTTTCCTTGATGAGCGGATTTCCGGCGCACAGTGCCTTGATCTCCGCATAGGAAAGTGCCTGCTCGTCCACGTCCTCGCAGGAGCGCACCGGAGATTTGGAAGTCATGATTTGGCTGATGAATCGCTGTTTATTCTCAAGGGTCTGAAACAAGTACGAGTCAAATGTCCCTTCCGTGACGTAATTGAACACCTTGACTTCCTTATTCATATTGCCCTGACGGATGATGCGACCATTGCGCTGGGTCATGTCGCTGGGCTTCCAGCCAACATCCAGATGATGCACCGCCACAAGTCGGGACTGCACGTTGGTGCCCGCTCCCATTTTTGCAGTGCTTCCGAGCAAAACTCGCACATCGCCAGAGCGCACTTTGGAGAACAATGCCGCCTTTTTCGCTTCGGTGTCGGCGTTGTGGATAAACTCGATCTCGTTTTCCGGCACACCGGCGGCAACCAGCTTCTTGCGAATGTCATCGTACACGTTAAAGTTGCCGTCATTTTTCGGGGTGGAGAGGTCGCAGAACAAAAGTTGGGTCAACTTCTGCTCTTTGCCCTCCTCCCAGATCTTCAGCACGTTCCGCACACAGACGTTCAGCTTGCTGTTGGGGTCGTCCGGCAGCATGGGATTCATCAGACGAACGTCCAATCCAATCTTGCGACCATCGTTTGTGACGCACAGCATATTGTCCACGGACGCATCCACGGTGCCGGAGTGGATTTCTGCAGCACGTTTGCTCAGTTCCTGCACCATTTCCTTTTGGAGGTCGGACGGTTTTGCCACCACGGTCTCAAACTTTGCCTCCGGCACCGGAAGATGGAGCTGGTCGGATGTTTTAATGTCAGCCACCTCTTTGAACATGGACATCAGTTCCGGGAGATTGAAAAACTTGGCGAACCGGGTGCGGGCACGGTAGCCGGTGCCCTCCGGGGCCAGTTCGATGGCCGTGGTGGTCTCTCCAAAGGTAGATGCCCAGCAGTCGAAGTGGGTCAGCTTTTTCTGCTGCAAGGTACTGTACTGCAAATAACGCATGACCGTGTACAACTCGGTCATGGAGTTGCTCACGGGCGTTCCTGTGGCGAACACCACGCCACGCCCGCCGGTAATCTCATCCAGATAGCGACACTTGCCGAACATATCGCTGGATTTCTGGGCTTCACTGGTGGATAATCCAGCGACATTACGCATTTTTGTCGTGAGGAACAAATTTTTGAACGCGTGTGACTCGTCCACAAACAGACGGTCAATGCCCAACTGCTCGAAAGTAACCACATCGTCTTTACGCTCATCGGAGCGCAGTTTTTCCAGCTTGGTTTCCAGCGTTTTCCGGGTCTTTTCCATCTGTTTGATACTGAAATTTTCACCTGCGTGGGCTTTCAGTTCGTTGATGGCGGCAAGCGTTTCATCAATTTGTTCTTGAATGATACGCTCCTGCCGTTCAAAGGACAGTGGGATGCGCTCAAACTGCGAATGGCCGATGATGACGGCATCGTAGTCGCCGGTGGCGATGCGGGCACAGAATTTTTTGCGGTTGGCAGTCTCAAAGTCCTTGCGCCGTGCTACCAGTAGCTTGGCATTGGGGTAGAGGTTCAGGAACTCGCTTGCCCACTGCTCCGTCAGGTGATTGGGCACCACAAACAGCGATTTCTGGCACAGCCCCAGCCGTTTTGCTTCCATAGCGGATGCCGCCATTTCGTAGGTTTTGCCCGCGCCAACTTCGTGTGCAAGCAGCGTATTACCGCCATAAAGCACATGAGCGATGGCGTTGCGCTGGTGTTCCCGAAGGGTGATCTCCGGGTTCATGCCAACAAAGTGAATGTGGGAACCGTCATACTCACGGGGTCTGGTGCTGTTGAACAACTCATTGTACTGTTTTACCAGCGCAATGCGCCGCTGGGGGTCCTGCCAGACCCAGTTGGCGAAAGCGTCCTTGATGACCTGCTGTTTTTGCTGTGCCAGCATGGTTTCCCGCTTGTTCAGCACACGCTTGGGTTTGCCCTCGGCATCCTCGATGGTGTCGTAGATGCGGACATCTTTCAGGTTCAGGGTCTCCTCCAGGATCTTATAGGCGTTGGCACGGGATGTGCCGTAGGTTTCAGAGGAGATAATATCGCCCCGTCCGGTGGCAGTTTTGCCCTCTACACGCCATTCTGCGGTATAAGGAGAATACCTCACCTTGACTGCATGGCGCAGATAGTAGGGGATCTGGAAGGTCTCGGTCATAAACTTCTGGATAATGTTCGGGTCCAGCCATGTTGCACCCAGCCGCACATCAATTTCAGATGCTTCCAGTTCTCTGGGCTGTGCCTTGGTCAGTGCATCCACATTGACCACAAATTCCGGGTTGGTCTCGGCAGCAAACTGCGCCATCCGCAGCTTTGCCCGGACATCGCCGGACAGGTACTCGTCTGCCATCTGCCAGCCTGCTTCCGGATCGGTAGGGTCGGCACTGGGGTCTTTGAAGATCGCACCGGACAGTTCGGTGGTAATGCGCCCGTACTCACCGGGAGTGCCCAGCAGCTCTGCCATATAGGGCAAATCCACCTTGCCGCGTTCCCCGATGGACACTGCCAGCGCTTCACTGGGGGTATCCACGCTGGTGACGGTGCGCTCCGGGCGGATGGTGCGCTTGGTAAACATCGCTGCTTTGGATTTAAGCTGTCCCTGCTCGTCCAGATTTTCCAGCGAACACAGCAGATAATAGGAAGAATCCTGCTCAAACAGCCGCCCATTTTTGCGGTCGTTCAGCAGACCGTATTTTGCAGAAAAGGCATCGTAGGCGGCGTTCAATTTTGCTTGCGATGCCTTAATGTCCTCGTCCGGGAAGTCATTCAGCTGCTGCTGAATCAGTTCGTTGACGATCTGCCGCAACTCCACCATACCAGCTACACGGCCTTTGGCGTTGTCGGACAGTTCAATCTGCGTCATGATAGAGTTCTCTCGGTAGTAGATCTCGCCATCAACAACCGTATAGCTAAAATTCTTCACAGTCGGGTCTGCAGGCAGCGTTTTGCGCTGTGCTTCCGCATCTGCGACGTCCGGGGCAGCAATCTCCACCGCAGTGTAATTGCCCTCAATATGCTGTACCGCTTCTGCAAGCTGGTCTGCCAGCACTGCACCCTCAATGGGTGCAACGGTCAGGTCGTGACCGTACTGGGTGCTTTCCAGTTCCAAATTTCCCAACACCATTTCCGGGTGGTCTACGAAATACTGGTTGATGGCAAAGCCGTCCTCGGTCTTGCCAAGCTGTACCCAGTCCGGCTCATGGTCGATGGGGCGGTCACGCTTCTGCAAAAAGATAATGTCGCTGACAACATCTGTGCCAGCGTTGGCACGGAACGCATTATTCGGCAGACGGATGGCACCCAGCAGATCGGCACGCTCTGCCATGTGCTTGCGGGCGGTGCTGTCCTTGCTGTCCATGGTGTAGCGGCTGGTGACGAACGCCACCACGCCGCCCGGACGCACTTGGTCGATGGCCTTGGCGAAAAAGTAGTTGTGGATGCTGAATCCCAACTTGTTGTACGCCTTGTCGTTGACCTTGTAGTTGCCGAAGGGCACGTTGCCCACCGCCAGATCGTAGAAATCACGGCGGTCTGTGGTCTCAAAGCCCGCCACGGTAATGTCGGCCTGCGGGTACAGCTTTTTGGCGATGCGCCCGGTGATGGAATCCAGCTCTACGCCGTACAGACGGCTGTCCTGCATGGTGTCCGGCAGCATACCGAAGAAGTTGCCCACGCCCATACTAGGTTCCAGAATGTTACCGCTGCGGAAACCCATGCGCTCCACCGCATCGTAGATACCACGGATCACGGTGGGGCTGGTGTAGTGGGCGTTCAGAGTAGAAGCGCGAGCAGCGGCGTATTCATCCTCAGAGAGCAGTTCTTTCAGATGGGTGTACTCGGCAGACCAATTTTCCTTGTTGGGGTCAAAGGCATCTGCCAGACCGCCCCAGCCCACATATTGCGAAAGCACCTGTTGCTCCTCGGCGGTGGCACCCCGGTGCTCCTCTTCCAGCTTGAACAGGGTACGGATGGCTTCGATGTTCCGGGCGAATTTCTGTTTGGGGCCTCCGACACCCAAATCATCATCCGTGATGTGGAAGTTCCCGGCAAGTTCAAGTGTGGATCGTTCCGGTTCAACTGCATCTAGAGTAGGTGATTTTGAGCCAATCGTCTGGATCACAATATCATAAGGCATACGGTTTTCTTCAGCAGGGTATATGGCAACCGTTTTTACAGTATCATCTGGCTGCGTAGTAACCTGTTCATTCTGCCGCAAGCCATCCTCGAATTGTCGTTTGTTGATAACTTCGTTATCCCACGACTGTCCCTGTGCGCTGGTGTCAATGCGAACATCCGTTTCGCCCACATAGCCGATTGTTCCTTCGATGGTTCGGGTAGGAAGGTCAACGATAACATTGTCACCGACCTTGTAATCGGGTAGGGGGTGTTCCATCACTTCCTGTTCCTGCTCGTACAACTCCCGGACAAGAGCCAGCGGTTCCTCCCGGAAAATCGGCATCCGCATTTCTGCCAGTGCCACATCCTGCAGGGTAACGCTGTCCTTATCAAAGTTTACTGTATCCACCCGGAAAGTGCGTCCTTCCATGTGGATGGTAATGCCCAGCGGCAGATAGTCCTCCCGGCGCAGATACTTGGTTTGGTGGTGGGTGCCATCCTCGTTCAGCCCGGCAAGGTAGATGTTCTCGCCGCACTGCCACAGTTGTTTGGCACGGTATGCCCACTGGTCGCGGGGAAAGCCGATGACCGGGACGGTGCCCAGTGCTGTTTCTTTTTCCAGAAGTTTGCCGCCCAGACGTTCACTGACTTTTTGCGCGTCATCTGCGTAAAACTCAAACTGTCCGTTCTGCTCAAAGCCCACCAGCGCATCCGGGTGCTGCTCCTTCAGGGCATTGTACTCGGTGGCGGCATCCAGCGGCAGCAGTGCAGGGCGTTCCTCCACTTTGCTGTGGTAGTGCTCCAATTCCTCATCCGTGACGCTGACCAGTTCCGAAAAGTCCAAAGCTTCCAGCTCGGTTTCGGTCAGGTCTTCCAGACTTTCGTACTGCCGCTCATCTATCAATACCTCGCCCAGATACCGCTCCACTCGATACCCCACCAGATCCACGTTGACCTGAATGGGAATATCCTCATCGGTGGCGTGGGTGTAGGCAATGCCGATTTTAGTCAGATCGGAAAAGTCCGGCTCGGAGTCGTACTCCTCCTGACAAAACTCCCGGATCAGTTTTTTGGCACGATCTATGGCACCATCCGGCTTTACGCTGACAGGCGCAGGGGGCGTGTAATGCTCCTTTTCTCTATCCGTCAGGTAGCGGTCGGACTGGACCATTAGGTCGATATACTTTTCCACCTGCGTCCAGCTTAACGTGAATTTCTTGTGTTCGGGGTAATGGTCAAATTCCATTCCTCTCCCGTCGTGGTTGACAAACCCTCTGCTGCCATCCAGATGATCGTGGGAGTGCCCACCGATGCCGTATTCCTTTGCCAGTGCCTTGACACGGAGATTGCGGTCGGGCTGGGTCTGGTACAGTGCCATAATACGCTGCTTGCCACCCTCAAACCCGGAGCCGTGCTTACGCAGTTCGTTTTCGATTTCAGCCTGCGACAAAACAAAAGCAGAGGGCAATTTTTCGCTCTCCGCTTGGTCGATTTTTCCAATTTGTTCAGCTTCGGTAGGGATGTGGGCATCGAAGAAACTTAGCTGTAGATCAGCTCCGTCAGCACCAGTTCCTCGGCCTGCGCTTTCAGGCTGTTCATGTGTTGCACCCACGCCATCTGCCGGCTCTCTTTGTCCGGGGCCGGGTTCTGTTTCAGAAGCTGCTCCATGGTCTGCTGCATCCGGCTCTCTGCCGTCTGCTCCACCTCCATCAGGTGCGGGTACAGGCTCCCGTTCAGGAGCATCGTGTTGTACAGCACTGGGCGATGGTCTTTCAGGTACGTCCGGCGCAGCCTGCCGTACTTGCCCAGCGGCTTCCGGGGCTGGTTCAGAATCAGGTTCGGGAGCTGGTAGTCCCCGACGGTCGAGTAGGTCACGTTCCTGCTGTTCGTATTCATATTGGCTCCTTTCTGCATTGCGGCGGCGAATGGTTTTTTTTACGGTGCGCTCGATGTTCCGCAGCACCTCCCGGCTCATGTCGCTGACGGCTGCGCCGAGGGCGTAGACGCTATCCGGGGTTGAGAAATTGTAGATTGCCTGAAAATCGTCCTTGTCGAACCAGCCTGTCGGCTCATAACCACAACGTTCCAGCAGCGTGTAGGTGACGCTGATGGCGGCAGCGGACTTGAACTGCATCTCCACCCCGGCTTCATCATAATCCATCAGAAGCGAACCGTCAACGATGGCGAGAATGTCACCACTGTTGTTGTCCCAGTAATCTGCCACCAGTTTCCCGGCAACATCCGCAAGCTGCTGGCTGACACGCTCTCCGCTGATGCCGTAGGTGGCGGCGAGCATTTCTGAAACCGGCTGCACCAAATCGGGACCGAGCTGCCACACCTCCGGGTCACGGGAATTGCGGCGCACCCCGGTGTCCGACACATCGAAAACGTAGTGCAGGCGCGGGAATCCGCTGGATTCGTCCAGCAAGGCGATGCCCTTAGAGCCACGCCTGACATAGCGGTTCATCCGGTTGCGCCAAATGTCAAATTCGGCGCAGGCGGTGGCATCGGGCCGCTGAGCGTAGATCATAAGCTGGTCGGCAAAGGGGTACTTGTACAGCCGGGATGCGGTGGTCAGGTAATCCGTCCAGCTTTCCCAGTACCGGGTCAAGCCGTTTGCCGTGCGCTGGGCAAGGGCAAGGTATTCTTCGGTTTTGCTTGGCATTTTGGCCTCCTTCTTCAGATTTTAGGGTATAAAAATAGCGGGCAACCGTTTTTGGGTTGCCCGCCAAGGGTATATAATAATTGGGTTATCGTCGACTTTGAAGTTTTGATGATGAATGTCTATTTTTCATCGCTTTCGGGCGGACGAACATAACGTAACATTTTTCTTTCACAGGCACCAAATTCCAAATAGTTGTTTTTTGCCTCGTTTAGAGTTATTCCATGATTCAAGTCACTGGGGTCGCTATCAGAAGTAATAAACGGGTCATTCTCCCAAAAGCAAACTGGGCAAATGTACCCACAATCTTCCTTTGGTGGAACATTATAAGTAAAACATTCGCAGCATGGACATTGATACTTTTTCAAATAGATGCACCCCCGCAAGCACCGACTTGTCAATTTGTATATGGCTCTGTGTCTTTTCCGTCGTATACAATTACTTTAATGTTGGTGGCTGCATCAACATCCGCATGAATACCTACGGTATATTCTTTGTCCGTAACATTCGCAAAAGAGTAGCAGCCTCCCGCAGAAATATTGCCAGATACGATTTCCTGTTCGCCTTCGCAGAGCAAATGCACCACAATTTCAAAATCATTCCTATTCTGAATCGTCAGTGTGCCCGTTTTGGATGAAACCTTTACATTAGAATAAGTGATTACATATTGGGCAGATGTTGATTTTTCTGTACAAGACACAGAGCAATCCCATTGGATTGCAGCCTTCGCCTTTCTGTAAGATTCCGAAGATCTATACGCCGAAATTATAATGATTGCGGCTACGGCAAAGACGCTCACGATAATGAACACTATTGGTGCTTTTTTCTTCATAGTCTTTATCTCCGAAATTTCCAATTCATTGAGTTGAGCATATTACATACGCGAACACTCCAACCCTACAGCTCAATTTCCACCGCAAGCTGCTCCTGCTTTTCTTTTTCGTCAGCGATTTGGACATCAACATCTTCGCGTATCTTTTTCAGAAGTGCAAGGACTCGCTTGATTTGACCTTTGGTATTCTCCACTCTGCTCTGTGCCTGATTGATGTGATCCAGAACTGCCCAGTCTGCAAAGAGGCCATCAAAGAAGAAATCCGCAAATTTCAAAAAGCTGTCTACTGTAACCTGAAGGTCTGCGGTGATCTCAACATCGGCAAGTTCAGTTTTGAACCGCCGCAGTTCCACTTGAAGCTGTTCGATTTGTTCCTGCGCATCGTCCAGTTCCGCATACTTGGCGAGATCCACCCCCAGACCACCACCCATCACGTCCCATGTGCTCCAGCCCTCGGCATTATCCAGCGTTTCCAGAACTTCATTGACCGTGTGCAAGGCAGTCTTTCCGGCGTGGATGGCCTCCAGCAGTTCCCGTTTTTGGACTTTCAGCGCGGCAATGCGGCTTTCGCTTTCTGCAACCTGCTGTGCGGCAGGGTGGGCAGATGCTTTGAGGCTTTTGATTTTTTCGGAAAGAGCAGCTTGATACTGCCTTTCGCAATCGGACAGCCGTGCCAGCCTATTTTGAATTTGTGCTAAATCAGCATCAACGGAAGAAAGGTCATGGAGAGCCACATCGTACTTGACACGGGCTGCATAGGCTTCCTGCCGTTCCTTGTCCAGTTTTTCATCCATTTTTCCGATTACTTGATAGAAAAATGCGGCAAGGCTGTGTCCCTCCAGACGGTCCACATCAGCCTGCTCTGCCAGCTTGGATTTTTCCAGCTTTTTCAGGCGGTCCGCAAGCGTATCTCTCTGGGCGGTCAGTTCTTTCTGCTTTGCTTCACAGTTCTTCTTTTCTGCGACCTGCTGCCAAAGCTCTTTCAACGTAGAATCACTCATAAGGAATGTCCTTTCCCGGCATTACGTTTCTTCGTTCAGAAGCTGGTTCAAAAAATGCTGCCGATTATTTACAAATGTTTTGGTGATAACGTAGCTGTCCGTATCTTCATACTGACAAGGATGAATCGTGCCATTGTCGAAGCTAAAAATTTCAGCATCAGGCATTCCGAGGAGAATGGGTGAATGTGATACGATAATGAATTGCGCCCCTTCTTGGGCACACCGATAAATGTTGATCAGTAACGTGAGCTGCCGCTGCGGGGATAAAGCGGCTTCCGGCTCGTCAAAAATATAGACTCCATCTGCACCCATGTAGTCCTGCGCAATGGCGAGGAAACTTTCACCGTGTGATTTTTGGTGATAGCCTTTGGAGGGATGATCGTCATCGGAATAGTCGATTTCCTTGGTGGCTACATTATAGAAACTCTCTGCTCGGAGAAAATACCCGAACTTTGGTCTGCGATACCCCTTGGAAATCGTCATAGCCTCACATAGTTCCGAATGGGAGTTGTATGTGGAAAATGAATAGTTCTTCGTTCCACCCTCTGCGTTGAAGCCGTAAGCAACAGCGATTGCTTCCAGAAGCGTAGATTTTCCACTTCCATTTTCGCCAACAAAGAACGTAATGGGCTTATGGAATGTAAAAGTGTCGATTCCACTGATGGCAGGAATCTGACGAACATAATTGTATGGGCGAACTCTGTTCCAGTCGATGGTCAGCCCTTGGATAAACAAATCGTTCATACAGCACTCCATACTATATAATGTAAGAAACACTTAGCTCCGCTCAAACCCAAGATAGCGGGTGCCCTGAAAACTCAGCTTTCCGATGTCGCCCTGCACGAGCAGACCATAATCGCTTCCGTCCACTTCAAATTCCATCCGGTCGCCGCTCTCCACCTGAAAAGTCACATAGTACGATGTAAATGTGCTAGTGTCGTATCCGTGCGCACCGGACATATCTCCGGCATTGGCACTGCTGGAATGCGAAACATCGGTGCGCTTTGCTACCACTGTTGCCGGAACGGTAAGCCGCGGCGAATGGTTGTTTTTATTCCATGTGCTGATATTTCCGATGATGGTGTATAGGATCATACCCAAAACCACAAGGAACAGGATGGGAAACAGAATGCTGAACAGCATATCAAATCCAGCGTAAAACATCTTATTCCTCCAAAATTTCTTCCAGCAGGTCTTTTACATCGTCCAGAAAAGATTCTTCTCCGAGGGTGTTCACCTTGAAGAACACCGCTTGACTGCCTCCTGCGGTGATGGCAGACAGCCGAATCGGACTGTCCGCATTCTGGAACATGGTCAGTGTCAGACTCAGGCGGTTGCCGCCCATCATGCTGTACCGCTCAAATACACGGACACTGCACCGGGCATCGCCCTCTTTGAAATCACTGCCTGCCTCTAAATCTGCCGACCAACTGCTGTCCGGGATCTCTTGTTCCAGCTTCCGAAGCAGCTTGTCAAAGTCTTTGTTTCGGATGGTCTTTTCAAAGATTGCCATAATGGTTCCTCCGTTCCGACAATTAAAAATCGGTCCCTTATTTTTGATACGAGCAGAGCCACAGGAAAATTGCGGAGAAATCGCTTGAAGAGAGGAATTTTGTCTAATTTGATTATAGCATATCTTTTGGAAGAACAAAATACTTTATGTACGCCGCCCGCAGGCGGCAAAAATCAGTCCAGTGGAAATTCCAGTTCGGCAAACTCAGCATCGGTCAGCAGTTTCAACTTTTCGATAACACCCTCCGACAGTTCCCGCAGGGCGGTTTCATCGGGCATCAGATAGCACTGCATCAGCCGCAACTCGTGTACCAGCCCCAGCCGGGTGCCGGTGTTGTAGAGCATCATCAGGGTCAATTCCTCGTGGTCAAAGTTCATGTTCAGCCCTCGCTTTCCGGCATCCAGTTGGGTTGCACTCCGGGGCATCGCACTTCTCCTTGAGCATTTGCAGAACAGAAGAGTGCTCCGGCTTTTTATCCAGAAACCCCGGCAGCTCCTTGAAGCCGATGCTGTCCACATAATGCACAGACACTTTGCCATTGCGTTTGAGTGCGATCACATCGCTGACCGACAGACTGTGCCCCTCAAAATCCTGCGGACGGGAGAGGTTGAACATCTGAAATAGTTCTTCCAAAATCTCGTTGTTCGGCACATCCTGCCACATGGCGGGCAGATCAGCATAGTAGGTGACCTCGTAATGCTCCGGGTCGGGCGTTTTGCCCCGACGATGCAGTTCCCGCATGGAAGCAAATCTTTCATCGAGGATTTTTTCGTCATGCCGCAGCTGCATCACCATATAAACATCGCACCCCGCATTCAGAAACTTCTGCGGGATGTCCGTCATGGGTTCACCGTCAAAATTCTGGTTCCATTTTTGCTGCATCGTCCACCTCACAGTTCTGGCGCAGAACGTGCAGACGATTTTGGCGCAGACGTATCACTTGCCAGTTCTGCCAGCTTTTCCAGTGTGGAAGGGCGGTGGTCTGTACGCAGTTCCTCGGCTTCCGCAACTTTATCCATGACGGCATCGTAGTCCTGCAACAGCCGCCGCCCCTTTTCCATGTGGTGTGCTTCCAGAATCTGCTCACGGGCTTCCTGAATGGTCAGTTCCGGGGCATCCAGTTGCCCGCCGTCCATCACAGAATAATCGCTGTGGTAGAGGGTGTAGTCCCATCCATCCTCACAAGACTGGATGGCAAGGTAGCCTTTGCCGCCCAGTTCCCACGCCGCCTGCTCGTCCTGTGTCTGAATCTCCGGGTAGAAGTCGGCATGGTTTCGTTCCATGACCTCGGCAAACTGGCAGATGTGGAACACATTGCCCAGACCGCCCATGTCAAAGTGATAATCATCCAGATGTTCCAGCCGTGCCGTAAAGCTGCGCCCATCCGGGTAATCCACCTGTACAACTCCACCATCGGGAATGCGGTAGAGGTCGTCATAGTGGCTGTTGATGAGACGAATATCCTTCGGCAGCGTTTCTGGCTCCCAGATGCGCCGCCTGCCGACGCCCGCCTGCGGGATATTTTCGAGGATCTTTACGCTTTCCTGTTGGATAGCCTTGCGGTCATCGTCCGAAAGTGCAAACAGATACCAGTTCCGGGCGGCAGGGATGGCGTTCCGTCCATCGGGCGGCAGATTCTTTTCCGAGATCTGCCCACTTTCCAGCGGCTCACCAGTTACCTTGTTGTAGGTGGCAAAGCCGACCCCTGCACCGTTTTCCCGGAGATGCAGATAGCGTTCATCGTTGATAAGGTAGACCGCTTCTTTTATCTGCTCCATCAGCAGCCACCCTCAAATTCCAGAGAAAACTTGCTGCGGCCATCGGCTTCACAGGACAGCAGCACGGTGGCATTGTAGGTCTTGCCCTTGGCACTCTTGCAGTCCTTCAGCCGGACACGCCCATCCCGCAGCAGCTTGTCCGCCACATGGGAATCCAGTCGCTTACCCAGACGCTTGAAGAACGCATTGTCCTTCCACAGCACGAAACGGCACTCCCTGTTCTCACAGAACCAGCCCTTTTCACGCTCCACAACAGGCTTACCGCAGTTCGGACAGACACCAATGATTTTGTTTTTCATAAGCGCATTTACTCCTTTTTTCATTTCCGTATTCTTTACCAGTTCGGTAATCATCGTATTGATCTCAGTCATAAATTCACTCGGCTCCATTTCGCCACGTTCGATTTGTAGCAATTTCGCTTCCCAGTCAGCCGTCATATCCGCAGACTGAATCTCTTCGGGCATTACGGTAATGAGGGCTTTTCCCTTATCCGTGGGCAGCAGCACCTTGGTTTTCTTGGTGCCCTTGCGTTCCAGAAAGCCCTTCTGCACCAGCTTTTCGATGGTGGCGGCTCTCGTTGCCGGGGTGCCGATGCCCTGACGTTCTACGCCCTCCGGCATACTGTCTGCACTGGCGGTTTCCATCGCATGAAGTAGAAGGTCCTCGGTGAAATGCTTTGGCGGAGACGTTTGACCCTCTTTCAGTTCGACACCGGCAACGCTGCACTGGCTCTGCTCCTGCACATCGGGCAGAACAGCCGGTTCTTTCTGCTTGCCCAACAGTTCGCCCAGCATTTTCCGCTCCATGGCTCTCCATCCATCGGACAGCACCAACTTGCCTTTTGCGGAGAATTCCTCTCCGGCGCAGATGGTGGTGAGCGTAGTTTCTGCATAGCAGTGCGGTTCGCCCACAGCGCAGAGCAGCCGTGCGGCAATCAGCCGCAGGACATTCCGCTCCCCGGCAGGGAGGGCGGCAAGATCTGCGTTTGCCATGCTTTTCGTAGGCAGCAGCGCATGGTGGTCGGTGACTTTGCCGCCATTGATGACCTGCTGCACATGGATGGGAATCGGCTCCTCCACGGCAAACGCCCTGCCCGTGTCCGTCACCAGTCCCGGAAGGGAAGCCGCCATATCCTCCGTCAAAAACCGGCTGTCCGTGCGGGGGTAGGTGATAAGCCGCTTTTCGTAAAGGCTTTGGGCATAATCCAAGGTCTGCTGTGCCGTAAATCCCAGCAGACGGTTGGCATCCCGCTGCAATGCAGTAAGGTCATAGAGCTGCGGCGGGCTTTCGGATTTCTCCTTGCGTTCCATCTTCTGCACCGTGACACGCCCCTCCTTTCGGCATTTGGAAAGCAGCAGTTCGGCATCCGCTTTCTGGGCAAACCGCTTGCTGGATGCGGTGCCGCCGTCCGCAAGGGTCAGGGCAACCGTGTAGAATTTCTCCGGCACAAAGGCGGCAATGGCGGCTTCCCGCACCACCGTCATAGCAAGCACCGGGGTCATAACACGCCCCACCGCCAGCGGTTGACCATACAGACACGAAAAAAGCCGGGACGCATTGATGCCGACCATCCAGTCGGCACGTTCCCGGCACAGAGCTGCGTTGTACAGCGCATCGTATTCAGTTGACGGTTTGAGATGGGCGAATCCTTCCCGGATGGCATTTTCCTCCATGCTGGACAGCCACAGGCGGGAAACAGGCTTTTTGCACCCGGCTTGCTGATACACTAAGCGGAAGATCAGTTCTCCCTCACGTCCGGAATCGCAACTGTTCACGATGCTGTCTACGTCCGGGCGATTCATCAGCTTTTGCAGGATACCGAACTGCTTTTTGGTGGACGCTGACACCAGATACTGCCACTTTTGCGGCAGGATGGGCAAGTCTGCGATGCTCCACTTGACGTATTTGGCATCGTAGATGTTGGGCGGTGCCAGTTCCACCAAGTGCCCCACGCACCAGCTTACCAGATAGCCGTTGCCCTTAAGGTAGCCGTCCTGACGTCTGGTGGCACCGAGGACTTTGGCATAGGACATGGCGACGGACGGTTTCTCCGCCACGATCAATTTTGCGATAAGAATCCCTCCAATCTGTTTCGGATTGCAATATGTAAGGCGGCAAACGCCGCCAATAGAATTATTCTTCTGCGTTATCCTCCTCGCCGGTCTCCTCCGGCTCATCCTCCACAGGGATTTCAAAGTCGCCCTTGTCCTCAGTGTAGTTTGCATCGGGGTCAAGGGCTTCTTTTTCTGCCTGCTTTTTCTGCTTCTGCTTCATAAAGGTGTAAATGCCACCGCCAGCAACCAAACCGACCAGTGCCAGTACGCCTAAGAACGTAGCAGCATACTTCGTAACTTTGTTGCCACCAGTCTGTTCAGAACCGGATGCCACCGCTTCTTCCGCAGCCTTTTTCGCATCCTCCTCGGCCTGTTTGCGCTCCTGTTCTGCCTGCGCCGCCGCTTCTTTTTCAGCGGTGTAGGCATCGGCATCTTCATCTTCCATCAGGGAAAGAAGGTCGGCTTCGTCCACAAGATTCATGAAATGAACGGTGTTTTCCCCCTTGTCGTTGCGGTCGATGACCAGATAGAATGTGTTGCCAGACTTCGACACCAGCGTGATGAACTGCTGCCCGCTGCCATCCGAATAACTGGTGTGGTAATCGTCCACCATCGTCAGATTGCCCTCCGGGGTCAGAGCACCGGTTTCCTCATCGGTCACGGTGACCACATCTTCTTCATCGGTGGTAGAAGTCAGGACGGGCTGTTCCACTTCCTCCACAGGCTCACCGCCATAGGCAAAAGCAGGAGCCGCCATGCCAGCGCACAGTGCCACCGACAACATCAGGGCACAGAACTTATTCATCATCTTCATTATCAGATTCCTCCTTGTTGAACGTAGCACCGACTGCGGACAGCGCAGCCGGGGTCGGGGTGGAAGTTGCAGACTGGCGCAGCAGGGCGGCAAGCTGTTCCGGCGTGACCTTGGCGGTGCGCACCATCTCGTTGACCTCGGCAGCTTCTGCTTCCTGAATCCGCCGCTCAAGGCTTTCAATGCGAGTGTTGATCTTAATGCGACGCTCCCTTTCCTTTTCCAGAGAAGCGCGCAGTTTATCGAGTTTTTCGCTCATTTCTTCCTCCAATCATTTTGAAAGCCGTCCAAAACCGGACAGGTATTTCTGCCAGTAGGACGAGTGAATATCAGCATACTTTATGGGGTCTCCGGCAGACACCATCTTGCCGTTTCCAAGGTAGATGCCCACATGACTTTTCCCCGGCGTATCATACGTTCCTTCAAAGAAAACAAGGTCGCCGGGCTTTGCTTCGGCTTCGGAAATGTGCTGGCTCTTGTTCCACAGACCGTTGGCGGTGGTGCGCCCCACATTGTAGCCGTTCTGGTTGTAGACCCAGCAAACGTAGCCGGAGCAATCAAACCCGGTTTCCGGGGTAGAACCGCCCCAGACGTAGGGCGTGCCCACATACTTTTGCGCCTCCTTATAGATAGCGGCAAACTCGCTGTCCGTCAGGGCTTCCGCTGGAACCTGATAATCAATGCCGGGTGTGCCGGAGCCATCGGAGCCACCGGGCGGCAGACCGCCGTTGAACAGATAAGGCCGACCACCCAGCGTATCCTGAAAGATCTCATAGCGTTTCCACTGGTCGTTGTCCAGTTCCTCCCGGATAACCACTTCCAGCCCTTTATTCACCAATTTGGTGTGGAAGATGCGGTACTCATAGGGCACCTGCGTAGGGACTGGGATTCCTGCCGGACTGATGACCCAGACGGTCTTATACCGTATCTGCACCTCCACCCATGTGGTCAGCTTGTACTGCTTTTTGAAGGTCTCCTTCAACTTGCCCTGCACCTCTGACCGGGTGTAATCGTCATAGAGAGTCGTGAGAAAAGAGGTCAACTGCCATGGGTCATGCTCGATGGGGTCAAGGTGATACTGGTACTCGTTGTAGCCGGGGTGGTCGGTGGGGGTGCGCTTGATCTTTTTGTCCAGCTCCTTTTCCAGCTTCTTGTAGTCGGTTTCGGCTCCCCGGATGTCCCGGTCCTCTGCGGTGTAAATGGTCTGCCCGGATACCTGCGTGGTGCCGGAGAACAGAATGGAACAGGACGAAAACGCTGACATGACCAGCAGCAGGAGCAAAAGAAAAACGCCCACGATCAAAAGAACGTGCGCGTTGCTTTTTGCAAAATTGGCAATGCCGTTGACTGCGGTACTGACCACCGATTTTCCTTTGTCGATGACCTGTTCCATGCCAGACTTCGCAGCAGTGGTGCCATTGGATACCGCTTTGCCGCCTGCGGTCTGTGCCGCTGTACCCGAATGGGCGGTGGCATAGTGACTTTTACGGATTTCTTGCCGCTGTTTCCAGCGTGAAAGCCAGTTGGAACTGCCCTCGCCGGTGCCGGATGCGCCTGCATCTTGTGCCGCAGGCGGCTTCTGCACGGAAGATTTTGCGGTTCGGGCCCTTTTCTTGCCCTGCATCTTGGCTTTCTTTTTCAGCTTTCTGGCGTAACGGCTCTTGGAAATATCGTGGGTAGTCTCGGCAGCTTTTTCGCCCTCGCTTAAAGCCTGCGTGCCCACATTGTCGTCCTCGTACTGATCAATCTCTCGATGTGCCGCAGACCGGGCGGCAGCAGCGGCATACATAGCACGTTTCTGCTGCTTTGTCATGCGGGATGCTTCATCCGGGGTGATCTCGGCTTTGCCAAAACGCAAATGCTGGGATTTCTCCGCAGCTTTGTCTGCATCCTGTTTCAGTTTCTGCTTTTTGGGCACCGACTGCTCCACTTTAGACTTTTTCGGAGGGGAGCGCGTAGCCGTGCGCTCCTTTTCCTCCTCGAATTTCAGCTTCGGCTGTTTCTCACTCATGCTTTTGCGCCTCCGCAACTTCGGAAAGGCGGGTCGTAAGGATGCGGTAGAGTTCAAGGTCTTTCGGGAAGTGGTCAACAAAGGGCAGGATCACGTTGCCGAAGAACAGCAGCCCTTCACCCTCACCGGAGTGAGTGACGTAGGAAAGCTGATGGGGCGAAATGTTCAGCTGCTTCGCCAAAATCTGCCGGTCTCCGTTCGCTTGATTGAGCATATAAACGAAGTCCGAGTTCTCAAAAATATTTGATACTTCGGGGCTTGCCAACAGGTCTTTGACGTTCTGCGTTAGGGCTGTCGGAATGCCGCCCCACTTACGGAAACGCTTCCAAATCTCCACGGAATAAGCAGCAGTCTGCTCTTCCTTCAAGAGCAAATGGAACTCGTCTGCATAGTACCGGGTGGATTTTCCAGCACTGCGGTTGGCGGTCACGCGCCCCCACACGGCATCCTGTACGATAAGCATACCGAGTTTCTTCAACTGCTTGCCAAGCTGCTTGATGTCAAAACAGACAATGCGGTTATTGATATCCACGTTGGTGTGGTGGTTAAAAATGTTCAAACTGCCCTTGACGTAGATTTCCAGCGCAGCCGCCACATGGCGGGCTTCCGGTTCGTCTTGCGTCAGCAGGGCGTTGTACAGATCTTCCAACAGCGGCATATTTTCCGGGGTGGGATTCTCGAAATACTTGCGATAGATCACATGGACGCAGCGGTCAATGACCGTCTTTTCCACCGGCTGCAAGCCCTCTTTGCCGCCCACCACCAGTTCGCACAGGGACAGCACAAAGTCGGCTTTCAAAGCCAGAGGGTTATCCTCTTCCGAGTAGTTGCTGTTGATGTCCATCGGGTTGATATATTGGGTGCTGGCAGGGCTGATGTGGATGACCTGCCCATGCAGACGCTCCACCAGCGGAGCATATTCTGCCTCCGGGTCGCAGATGATAATATCATCGTCTGTCACGAGGAATGCGTTGCAGATCTCACGCTTTGCGCTGAAGGATTTACCGGAACCGGGAGTGCCCAAAATCAGACCGTTGGGGTTCTTCAGCTTTTTGCGGTCAACCATAATCAGGTTGTTGGACAGGGCGTTCAAGCCATAATACAGGCTTTCCTTGCCATTGTCGAACAACTCCTGTGTGGTAAACGGCACAAAGATTGCCGTGCTGCTGGTGGTCAGACCGCGCTGGATCTCGATTTGGCAGTCTGCCAGCGGCAGCGAGGACATAAGCCCCTGCTCCTGCTGAAAATCGAGGCGGCATAATTCGCAGTTGTGCTTCTGGGCAATGCTGACTGCCTGAAACACGTTGGTTTCCAGTTCCTGCTCGGTTTTCCCGGTGTTCAGCACCAGAAAAGTAACAAGGAACATACGCTCGTTTTGCGACTGCAATTCTTTCAGCAGGGCTTTTGCATCCCGCCCATAAGTCGCCAAGTCTGACGGCAATAGCGATAGGTAAACCTTTGAAATTATCTCCGATTTTTCCCCCGCTTCACACCGGACAAGCGACTTTCACCGCATCCGGCGTTCCATCAATTAAACAGTTTTCTTAATCTCCTTAGTCATACCATTGTGAGAATTGAGTTCTAAAGCGATTTCTTCCGAATCAATAGGTTTCACTTCTGCCGAAATCCTCAGCCTATTCAGTTTTGCCAGTTGTTGCCGATTTAGCTTTAAGACAGAAAGACGTGAATCAATGGCACTTTTGTTCGTTGCGTGAATCAATTCATGCACTGGTGCTAAGACCAGCACAAGGTTTCCATAGCAGTCCGTTCCTCCAAGGCTCTTCGGCCTTTTGTGGTGACAGTGAATATCTGACACGCTTTCAAACGTTTTCCCGGTAACTGCACATTTTCCCTGCTGGGCAGAGAAAAGTGAGATACGGTTATCCATATATTCTGCGCTGCGGCTGTATGCTGTAGCTTTCATAAGCTGTAAAAGCAGAGTGGTGTCCATTTGCAAATCATTGTGGATTTCACTTCGACCCTGCGGTGTATAAGCACACACATTCCGCTTCAAATCCATCGGTTTTTTACACCGGATATAGCTTATCGGGTAAACCGGCTCCTTGGATTGAGCAAGGTATCTCAGCCTTTTAGATTTTCCATATCGTTGGATTTCGCTTTTTGTCAGGTCGCGGCCTTCTTTTTTCAGACGATGGGATTTTCCGGCTTTCAGCCTGTTCTTAAGAACAATATCGACTGCTCTGCCAATGTTGTTGCAGTCAAGACTAATATCTGTTGCTAGCCGGTAGTAGTTCTGGATTCCCATGACCATAGAGTTGAACAGGTGGACTTCACCCGATTCTCCTCGGCAGGCTCTTGGAAACTTAATATTTCCAACCTGCTTTACAAGGTCGGCTTTGACCCGCTTGTATGCCTTATCGCACATGTGCGACTGCACAACATGCTTTTTCCCTTTTTTGCGCAATCGGATTTTGAATCCGAGAAATTCTGAATAGCTCCTTCTGACATCGACAACTCTCGTTTTCTCTGGTGAAACTTCAAGTTTTAAGCGTTCGGTCAACCATTTTGTTACCGCTATCAGCGTTCGATTCGCTTGTTCTTTTGTTCTGCAAAGAATCCGAAAGTCATCCGCATATCGCACGATATACATTTCTTTCAGGTTTGTATTCCGCATAGCCCGGTACGCATGACTGTGTATCGGGCATCCTGCTGCATTTTCCCTGTAGGAGTATTTCTCTATAACCGGATGGTTCTGCCATTGGCTTTCGACCCAGTGGTCAAGCTCATTCAGCACAACATTTGCCAACAGGGGAGATATTATTCCACCTTGCGGTGTTCCTTTCTTGGGATTTTCCAGATGTCCATCGGGCATCTGAATTGGGGCTTTTAGGATTCTGCGGATAACGTAGAGCAATTCTTTATCTCGAATATTCATCGACCACAGTTGCCGTATCAGTTTCGAGTGGTCTACATTGTCAAAGAAGCCTTTCACATCGAACTCTACTACATAGTAAAGTCCTGACCTCTGCATAAGGCGATAGATTGCAGCGATTGCATTTTCAACCGACCTATTCGGACGGAATCCATAGCTATTACTGCTGAATTTTGCTTCGCAGATTGGCTCCATGACTTGCTTAATACATTGCTGTATCAGCCTGTCCCAAATGCACGGGATTCCCAGTGGTCTGGTCTTTCCGTTCGGCTTCGGGATTTCTTTTCTTCTTACGCTTCTGGGGGTATAGCCGTTTGTTCCTCCTCTGACAATTTTTCGTACCCTTGCAACAACTTCATCAGCAGGTAGTCTGCCAATATCTGTTATCCGCAGTCTGTCCGTTCCCGGGGTTGCACTTCCGGAATTGGACTTAATGTTCCGATACGCCAGCATGATATTATCTTTCGACAAAATCAGTTCCATCAGGTTATCGAATGCTTCTCTGGCCTGACTCCTGGTATATAGTTCATCAAAGGTACGCTGCATGTCATAGTATTCTGCGTGGCGGAGGGATTCCACGCTTTTTGCTTTGGGATGTTTCTCACTTGGCATTAGGCATCACTCTCCTTTGCGGCGAGTGACTTCTTTTGGTCATACTCGCAATCCTAATTGCGACTAAGTGCTAAGAGTTTCTGTTTAACTGACTTGAGGCCATTCCTGTGCTTTTCTCTTTTTCGCAAAAAGCATTATCGGTTCGACCTCTGCTTTTCAGCAGTGATTCAAAGGCTTATATGATTCGTCCTCTTGCTTTCAAATGAGAAAGCTCACTGCCTTTCCTCGTTCCAACAATCCTATCTCTCCATATACCTTTAGGTTTCCGCTTTGGTCCTGCCAGCTTGAGCAGGCCTGTAACCTGCTATGGTGTTTCATAACGTACATTTTTACTCCACCACACTAGCTAGCGATTAACGCTACCAGCACATTTCTATGCTGTCATGGTATAGACCCGTACATCCGCGGTTTTCGTCAGTTATCTTGCAAACATTCTAACCTTGGGTATTTTGTAGACCTCCGGCCTATGGGCAGCACCGTCCACCTCTGGACGGCTTTCGTGGGGCTGGTGACTTTCCAGCATTTCTTACGGCTGCTCTCGGCCGCCTTCACCGAGCTTCTGACACCGGATGTTTCCATCTTTGGTGCCAGTCGGAGTATTAAGGGGGCGTTTCAGGGCGTTACTCCATCATTCCACCGCTTGGATTGTTAGTTCTCCTAACTTTAGAACCTCGTTCTTTTGTTAGTGCCTGATTTTATCCTTCAACCACGAAGGTTTTGTTCAGGAACGAGTCGCACACACGTCCATATCATATCCGGCGCGGACGGCTTTCTTCTGGTGGAGTAGGGAGCTGCCGCCTTACTATCTTGCAATAGCAGGTTTGCATCACC